>Ga0156531_1392_pt1 | contig 22873 bp, 17 predicted proteins | sample RifOxyB3_FD_111926 | JGI IMG/M metagenome (GOLD analysis project Ga0156531, IMG submission 111926) | Lentisphaerae bacterium RIFOXYB12_FULL_65_16 | reverse complement strand
GTGGATCACGTGCAGCGACGAATCCGCAACAGCAGTGGTGCTAATCAGTTATGACTTCGTGCATTACAAATGCCAAGGCCTGACCCCGGTCCCCACGCCCCCCCTGGCCCGCCGCTTTCTATGCCAGGCGACAGGACGGGCCGGAACTCGTGGGCCGCTACAGTGCAGGTGAAGGCCCGGACCGTCAACCTGTGGGCCAGCATGAAGCGGCTCGTGGGGCCAGTTCCTGCGGCTTGAGGCCCACTTCCCCACTTCGATTTGCCGATTCCTCTGCGGTTCAGCAACTGGCCGGAATCCTCGACCTGCCACGGTGCCGACTCGATAGCTGACACATCTGGACCGGCTTACTTGGCGGGCGGAGGTGGTTGGGGCGGCGTTGCTCCTTTGTCGTTTGGCGGCGGTGGTGAAGGCTGAGGCGATTCTCCGACCTTCCTTAAGACGCCGTCGAACAAGGTTGCTGCCTCCAGGTTCACTATGTCTCCCGACAACAAGTCGGTTGTCGCACTCTCGATGCACTCCATACGAAGCAACGGACTGCTCTCCCACAATTGGTATACTGCAAATCGCTCCCCGAGAGAAGTTCGGAACGAGAGGTAGACACTTCCCCGTCCCGCACACGGCGAGACTGGCGGAACAACGGTGTGACTCCCCACGCACAAGAGCGATAGCAGAGGTGCCAATGTCTCCCGAGATACAGAGCAGGACCGTCCCCCCGAGAAGACTGTCGGGTCGACTATCTCAGTCTTGCCAAGTGTGACGAGTTGGAGTTTGTTGAGAATCCGCCTCGAATCATTCCATTCATACCTCAGCCTGCTAACGCTTTCCGCCATAGCAACATCACGGGGTGTTGCACCGCTCAGAAGCGATTCAGCCCTGCCGCTCACGGAGGAAGCGTCCTCGGGGAGCGTCACAAAGACGATGGCGCTGTACAGGTCACAGAAGTAGTTCACGTCACCGTAGGGATTTCCTTTCTGGTCCAACGGGAGGAAGCATTTCCCCATCTCCTCCCAAAGAATGTTCAATTCCCCGCAGATTGCCAGCGCCTTCGGATACTTGAGGTAACCCGTTCCGGGCCAGCGCAGTTGGCGGAGTTCCTCCCGGTAGGTCTTCACCCGAACCAGCACCTCGGCGTACGTCTGGTCGCCTCCGAAGTGATTCAGTGCCGATGCGACTTCCTCGACATCTGAAGACATGGCTGGGAAGGACAAAAGGACGACGGACAGGAGAATCACGAGGTGACATTTGTGAGCTGAGTGCATAGGCTGTTCCCCTATTGCGAGAAGGCACGGAATGCAGCATCCATTTCGTTGAAGGCGTCGCCCCATCCCACTCTCATGTCGACGTCGTCGCTACCCGGAAGCGCTGGCGCACCTTTCACCAGTGCTTGGCCGTAGCGCTTCCCGTGGGCACCGAAGTAAGATGCGGCCCCACAGGAAACGAAAAAGATGGTCTGCTTCGCAAACGTTCGGTCCTCAAGGAGATTACTCACACTACACCATGTCAACGGTCGCTTGTCATAGTCGGACCCGGTTGGGGCTGCGGTCGGCGGAGTGCCAGGAGGAGAGTCCAGCCACGGATAGGGACTTCGGTACCCAATATTGAATGAACCTTCCTGCCGACCTCCGTGCGCCACCACGATGAGAAGGTCGTACCTGGCAAGAAGCACTGGCATCTCCAAGTGCATGGAGTCTTCGATGTCGAGGACGTCCAGCAGTAGTGTCAGCTTGTATGCACGGGCCATCTCCTCGGTCCGCTTTCTCTCACTCCCCGCCTGGCTCATACCTAGTCGCAGGTACCTGAAGAAGTCCCTGTCCGTGGCATATGACTGGTTGGCCCGATGGTCGACCAAGAGGGGGGGGACACCCTCGGTTTTCCAATGTTCCCGCCATTCCTCCAGCCCCTTGTGATGCGCAATCAGAACACCGAGCCGGAATATTCCCTTGGTGGGCGCATTCTGTGCGGCTGCAGGGAGCAACATCCCCATCATTATGCTGGCAACCGCAATGCCAGCTACCAATGCAGCCATCGCAAATTGTCCACTGGGGTCAGCCCCGTTAACCCCATCAGCCCCACAGTAGCTATATTTGTGCAAACTCTGCGGCTCGGAAGTATCGCCCTTCAATGGGTCCATCTGGTTCCACACGCCAGCGCTCATGTCGTAATAGCGAGCCCGATGGTAGTTCCACTGCAGGTCGCCGCAGTATTCCTCACCAGAATAGAGCCTCGAAGTTTCCGCAGGATTACTCACCCCCGGATTCCCGCCGAGCATGTTCCCCCATGCATCGAAGCTGAACCTATCAGTGATGGCGCCAGTCGAGTCGGTCAGCAGCCTTGTGGAGCCGTGGCCGTCATGTAGGAACCGCGTCTGCGCTGACACATGAAACCCGAAACCTGAAACCTGCCCCAGGACGTCGTCGGCAAGGATGTAGGGGCGGGGTGCGGGGATGGCGTCTTGCCCGGCGGGCGGCCGCCGGGCTTGCGACGCCACTACGAGCGTGGGTGCGAGCGGTCCGTGGCCCGTGGCCGAGGCGGCGCGTTTCAGGCAAAGCGGTGTCACGTCCGCTGTTGGCGGACTTGCCACCGCGGTCCATAGGACGGTGACCAGGCAGGGCTGGGTGTCGTAGTCGAAGTTACGTGCGTCGTAGGCGGAGTTGGGCGTGGTTCGGGCGTCTTCGGGCGTGTCGCAGGCGCAGTCGGAGGTGTCATAGGCGCAGTCGGAGGTGTCATAGGCGTAGTCAGCCGGGTTGGCGGGAGCAGGGCCGTGGGTGCTGGCATCGCTGTCCGAGGCAAGGAGGATCATGACAGCACGGGATGGCTGTTCAGGGTTGGGGGTGTCATACACGAAGCAGGCGAGCCAGCCGTTGGCGGTGCGGGTGATCCAGAGGCGGACGCGGAGGTCATAGGCGAAGTTGCGCGGGACGGGCGCGCTGTGTGAGAGTGCAAGACTGGAGCCTTGCACTACTTCGGGGGAGATCGGCAGGCGGAGCGGCGGCAGCGAGGCGAAGGTCTGCCGGCAGAAGAGGTCGAGGCCGAGAAACTGCGGCAGGACGATGGCAAGCAGGACGGCGGACAGCCAGCGGCGTCCGCGTCGGAATACAGCATGGCCTGGGCAGTTCGTGTTCATCCTGGACTTGGAGTTTGGCCGTTGCCGCGTGTTGCGTCAATGCGTGGCCTTGAGCGCCGTGGATCGATTCCGGCGGATTCCCCCTACTGCAGCGGCAGGCGCCAGGCCAGGCTGAGGCCGAGCCAGCGCGCGCCAGGTTCGGTGTTCTGCGGACTTGCCTCGGGATCCGGCATGGCCAGCCACAGGTACGCCACGTGTGACCGCTTCTTGCCCTTGCGCTCGGGAGTGTCGCTGTCGCCGCGGAAGGCGAAATCGGCGGGGAAGTCCTTGAGTTCACCCGTGATGGAGACCTCGGCCCGGCCCGCGGTCACGGTGAACGCCGGGCAGTCCCAGAGCCATTCCAGAGCGTTGTTCTCGCCGGGCACCATGGCCGCGATGATGTACTTGCGGTCCGGCGGTTGCGCGCGGTTGAAGATCAGCCGCAGTGTCTGCGTGACGGTTCCGCCGCGCGGGACGGCGTTGGGCATCTGCGTGGGCACGACCAGGCATTGTTCATTGACCCGCATGCCGGCAAAATCCACCAACGACGCGGCGCGTTCCATGCGGCGCAGCAGTTCCTGGTCCGGGCGGCTCAGCGGGTAACCCTTGTACTCGAACGACAGGGCGGACTGCGCCTTGGCGGCGGAGCCGGTGAGTTTCTCGATCTGTTGTTCGAGCGAGGTCTGGCTTTCCGGCGTCGCGGCGACGTCCTCGCGGAGTTGCGTGAGAATGTCGCGGGCCTGCAGGTACGCGTCCACGGAGCGTGACGCGGAAAAGACCTTCACGGCCTCGGCCAGGTTTGCCTGCAGGGTTGCGGCCCGTTGTTTCTCGAGGATGTCCGTGGCCGTCTTGCGGACGTCGTCCGGCGGCTGGACCGAGCACAAGTCTGAGGCGGCCTGGTGTACGGCGCGAAAGTGTCCGAACGACGTCGTCTGTGTCGCGGCCAGTTCCTGGAGACGCGGCAGGCTTGCCTGGACGTAGGCGGCTTTCATCTTCTCCAGTTCCGTGTCGATCTGCTTCCAGTGCGTGCCCTGCATATCGCGGTAGCGCAGCATCTGGAGCTGGCCGGAGACGTCGCGGTAGACCTTGATGTCGGTGGCGGTGGCGCTCTTCTTCAGCAGCGCGGCCAGTTCGTCGGCCAGACCCGCTCCGCCCGCCTGCAGGGCGCGCCAGGCGTTGAGCAGCAGGACCGTCTGCTTGGCGAGCTTGGGGAACTCGGCCTGGGCCTGCTGGATGAGCCGGATGTTCGCTTCCATCTCGTCCGGCGGATACGTCTTGCCCGGTTCGGCGGCGGGAAGAACAAAAGCGACGTCGGCCTTGGGGACTCGCTTCTCCGTGCCCTCCTGCTGGGTCACCAGCGAGACGGTGTCGCCGTCGTCGTTCACCGCCGTGGCCCAGAGGCTGGCTCCGTCGCGAGTGATGACCAGGGTGGCCGCGGGCGACGCCAGGGCCACGAGCAGCGCCAGCAACATGACGGCCACACCGAACGGGTTGGCGACCTCAGTACCAGCGCCAACCCATCGTGCGGTCTTGGAACCCGGCGTTGTTGAGAATGTCTTCATGGGTGACCTTCAAATCGCGTCCGCTCAGGATGTCACGGTCGTTGTTTTCGTCGGCCCACTGGACCAGGCAGTGGCGCAAGCGCCGAACGGTGCGCGCGGCGCTGGGCTTGCCGACCAGGTTGCGCGACTCGTGCGGGTCCTCCTGCAGGTCGTAGAGTTCGTCGATGCCGTTGATTTGCGAGTAGATGTACTTGTAGCGTTTGTCGGTGACCATGTACAACTGGCGCGGCGGGTCGAGGCAATAGGAGATGTAGAACGGCCGCTCGTCAAACGACTTGCCTTTGAGCAGCGGCGCCAGGTCGAGGCCGTCGACGTGTTGTGGCAACGGCAGGCCCGTGAGCGAAGCCAGCGTGGGCAGGACGTCCTGCAAACCCACCAGTGCGTCGCTGCGCAAACCTTGGCGGAGAACTTGCGGCCAGGACACGATGAGGGGCACGCGGACACTGCCTTCGTAGAAGCAGCCCTTGGTAAAGAACCCGAAGTCGCCGATCAGGTCGCCGTGGTCCGCGGTGTAGATGACGATCGTGTCGTCCAGCAGGCCGCGGCCCCGCAGAAACTCGAGCATTCGTCCGATCTGCAGATCCTGGAAGGTGACCAAGCCGTAGTAGTACGCCCGGGCCAGGCGGTGCATTTCGGGGGACCACAGGTTCCAGCCGTGAGTGATAGCCTCCAGCAGCATGGTGGGGGTCCGGCGCGGAGGCGTCTCCAGCGCCTGGGCTGGGGGCGGCACCGCGCGCGGGTCGTAAAGCGCGTCGTACGGCCGTGGCGGGTCATAGGGCGCATGCGGTTTCGGAAACGAGAGGAACATGAAGAACGGCTTGCGCGGATACCGCGTCGTGTGCGACTCGAGGAACTCGATGCCTTTCGTGCACACCCAACTGTCGACGCAGAACTCGGCCGGCACCGGCGATGGCGCGGGATGGATGTCGTTGTTGCCGACGCCATGGGCGCGCTCGTATCCGCCCCAGCCGACCGTCTTGAGAAAGTCGTGGTAGTCTTCCAGACCCTCGCGCGAACCGGTCGCGTCGAACTGCTTGATGATGCGTCCGGACTCGTGCAACACGACGCGATCAAACCCGTGCACCAGGCGCGGCGTGCCGGGCGGCGAGTAGGGTACGTAGTGCAGTTTCCCCGAGGCGTAAGTGCCGTAGCCGCGCTGCGCGAAGAACTCTGCCATCTTGACCTGGTCGTCGCGGATCCGCCCGGAGTTCTGCTTTGTTCCCGTGCACTTGTGCGGATAGTTTCCGGTCGTCAGGGCGGCGCGGGCCGGGACGCAGATGGGGTCGGGGGTGTAGGCGCGGCTGAACTGTACGCCGGTTGCCGCAAGCCGGTCGAGGTGCGGAGTCTGCACCATGGGGTGCCCGGCGCAGCCCATGGTGTCGCCGCGCATCTGGTCGGCAAAGATCAGCAGGATGTTGGGTTTCATGCTCGGCGATCCGGCTCAGAACGGCAGATCGTCCTTGGGCGTATCCGCGGCCGCCGCGGGTTCGTCCTCCGGCGGGAATGGGTCGGCATCCGGCTCGGGGGGAGGGGGGGCGCCGCCCGGTGCGTCGTGTGACGGGGCCGCGTCACGCCCCGGCGCCTGGCTGAACTCGCCGCGGGGTTGGCCGAGGAACTGCACGCGTTCGGCAGTGACCTTCAGCCGGTTGCGTTTCTGGCCTGTCTTCTTGTCCTCCCACTGGTCGTACTTGAGCCGCCCTTCCACCAGTGCCGGGGAGCCCTTGCGCAGGTACTGACCGCAGGACTCGGCCTGCTTCGCGAACACGTCGATGTCCACGAAGCAGGTTTCCTCCTGCTGCTCGCCACGCGCATTGTTGTAACGCCGGTTCACCGCCAGACCGAAGGTGCACACGGCCATCCCGCCGGTCGTGTACCGGGTTTCCGGATCACGGGTCAGATTGCCCATCAACAGGACTTTGTTCATGCTTGCCATAGGTGCGAATCCTTTGTTGCGCGCCGCGACCCAGCGGAGTGGGCGCTGCCGCCAAACACTACTTCTGCCGGCGACGCTGCTCGTCGCAGTAGACCTTGTAGTCCGGTTCGGAGAACATGACGAAACGGACCTCTGCCAGCGTGGTTGCCGCGTGCGCCAGGACGGTATCGAACACCACCTTCACCGCCTTCTCGATCGGGTAGCCGTACACCCCGGTGCTGATGGACGGGAAGGCGATCGAGCGGCAGTCATGCTGTTCCGCGAGCCGCAGTGAGTTGCAGTAGCAATTGGCCAGCAACTCCGGTTCGCGGGCGCCGCCGCCCTTCCAGACTGGACCGGGCGTGTGAATCACGTATTTCGCCTTGAGCTTACCCGCGCCGGTCATGACGGCTTCGCCGGTCCGGCAGCCCCCCTGTTTCTCCCGGATCTTGCGGCATTCCTCGGCCAGGGCCGGACCGGCGGCACGGTGGATGGCGCCGTCCACGCCGCCGCCGCCCATCAGCCCGGCGTTGGCCGCGTTGACGATGGCGTCCACGGTCTCCTTCGTGATATCACCCCGGACAAGAGTGATCTTCATGCTGCCCCATTCTCCAGCCTGGTGCCTGCCCCCGCCGCGTCAGACGCGAGTCCCTCGAACTTCCGCCGTTAGGAACTGTGCCATTCCAAAGCGGTTTTGTCCACCTGTGGGGCGTCGCTTTCTCCGCCGCCCTGATGCCCCCCTGCTCCGTGCTCCGCGCTCCGCGCGGCGACCGTCACAAGTGAAGGTCGCACCGCCGGACTGTCAGGTTACGCCCGCGGGTGGAACTGGCGGTGTACGTCGGCGAGGCGGCCGCGATCCACGTGCGTGTAGATCTGCGTGGTAGCGATGTCCGCGTGCCCGAGCATTTCCTGAATGGCGCGCAGGTCGGCGCCGCCGGCCAGCAGGTGGCTGGCGAACGAGTGCCGCAGCGTGTGTGGGTGCACGTTGTGATCGATGCCCGCGCGGCGGGCCGCAGCCTTGACGACCGTCCAGATGCGGTCGCGGGTCAGGCGCCGGCCCCTGGCTGACAGGAACAAGTGTACCGCCTCGCCCGTGCGGTCAAGCTGCGCCCTGACTTCTTCGAGATACTGCTTGAGCAGCCGTTGCGCCGGTCGGCCAAACGGCACGATCCGTTCCTTGTTGCCCTTGCCCACGACGCGGACGATGCCTTCGTCGAACCGCAGGCTGTCCACACGCAGGTCGGCCAGTTCGCTCACCCGCAGTCCCGACGCGTAGAGCAGTTCCAGGATGGCGCGGTTGCGGCGGTCCAGGATGTCCTTGTCCCCGAAGGCGCGCAGCAGTTTGTCGACTTCGGCTACGGAGAGCATGCCGGGCAGCACCTTCCACAGGCGCGGCCCGTCCATGACGTTGGTCACATCGACGCGGACGACGCGCTCCTGAAGCAGGTAGCGGAAGAACAATTTCACGGTCACGAGGCGCCGTGCGATCGAGGTGACGGCCAGGCCCTGCTCCTTTGAGCGCTCCAGGAACGCCATGACGTCGTCGCGCTCGACCGATTCCGGATCGTTCCGGCCGATGTCCGCCAGAAATGCCAGGAAGTGCTGCAGGTCGCGACGGTAGGCGTCCACCGAGTTGCGGGCCAGTCCCCGCTCGAACGCGGTGTGCGCGACAAACATGTCCAACAGGTGTTCCATGGTCGCAGCGGCTCAGATTCAGGTTGTTTAGGCTGTAGGTCTGTTGGAGTGGGGCTGGGCTTGAGTTTCCCGGCAGGTGCGCGCCGGACCAGCCCCCTCCCTGAACACCGAACACTGGAAACCCAGCTTTCCACCGTCCACCGTCCACCGTCCGGGAATCGGGGACGGGTGTCCCGGCTTCGCTCAGAAGCTTCCGCCTTCGTCGGCGCACTCCGGCGTGACAAGTCGGCGCGACAAGACGTCGTGGCACGCGAGTGTCGAGGGGAAGATTGCTTCTCTATGCCCTTCGGTCCCGCCTTTCCGCTGCCCACTCACCCACTCACCCACGGTCCTCCACTCCGCACCACGCCGCGCCGGACCGCCTCGAACAGCAGCACGGTGGCAGCCTGTGCTGCGTTCAGCGACTCGGCGTCGCCCGGCATCGGGATGGTCACGGTCTGGGCGGCGTTGACCGGACCGACTCCGGCGGCTTCGTTGCCGATGACCAGGCCGCTTTGGGGCAGCACGAACGCCTCGTCGAAGCAGCCGACCCCGCCGCGCGGGCCGGCGCACCACAGCCGCGGATACCCGGTCTCCGTCAGTGCCGCCTGCGCCTCGCTCAGTGACGCGAACACGGGGAGATTCAGCACGAACTGCGCGCCCATGCCTGCCCGGATGGCCTTGGGGTTGAACGGGTCGACGGCGCCCCGGGTCAGCCAGACGTCGCGCAGGCCCACGGCCCAGGCGGTGCGCAGGATAGTTCCCAGATTCCCCGGGTCCTGGACACGATCGAGAATCAGGACAAAGGCATCGCGCGGGGCCACCACCCTGAGGTCGGATTCGGGGTACTCAAAGACACACAGGACGCCCTGCGGATTCTCGGTCACCGCGAAATCCGCAAATTGCCGGTCCGGTATCACGGTAATGCGGTCCGTCAAGTGGGGGCAGGCCTCCGTCAGCGCCACCCAGTCCGCGGACTCGGCCAGGGTCGTCGCGCACAGGCCGAACGCGAACCAATCCGGTCGGCGTGTCAACCCTTCGCGGCAGCAGCGCAGTCCCTCACAGAGGAACACACCGCTCTTGCGCCGTCCGTGCCGGGACTGGGCCTGCTGCAGGAGCTTTGTCTGACGGTGGGTTATCATGACCACCCCTAATGGACGCACCCGTCTGAGAATGTCAAGCGGCCCGGCCGGTTCACCTAAGCCGATCTCTTGTACGGGGCACAGGTGAGAGTATATTGTAGTTCTGGCGCTTTACTTGAGGGAATTTCGAACCGTTTGTCTGCAGAAGAGCTGGCCGACGGGTCCGACTACAGCGCGGTGCGCGGATGGTTTTTACGACGCGTCCCCGCTGCCAACGTGAGTGCTCTGCGCCGGGCGGTGTCCCTGTCCGGGCGCAGATCGGTTGTCGCACGCTTCACGGCAGGAATGCCTTGGCACGAGGACACCACTTCTGTCCCGATCATGCCGGGGAGCGTGTCGCTTGTCGCCACGGGTGGCGGTGGCGGAATCTTTCGGAACGAGGACGGACCAGTGAAGGAGGATAGGTTGCCATGTGCACGAAGCAGAATAAGGACGGGTCTGTATCGTTCGTCTGTGAATCGGCACCCGGTGCCCTGAAAGTTTTCCTTGTGGGAGACTTCAATGGCTGGGACCCGGAAGCCCGCCGTATGGTCAAGGGCAAGGATGGCTTCTACCGCGCCAAGGTTGAGCTCGAACCTGGGCAGTACCAGTACAAATTCGTGGTTGACGGCGAGTGGTGTCACGACCCGAGCGGCGAAGCCCAGGTCACCAACCAGTACGGGACCCTGAACAGCGTTGTCAGCGTGTAAGTTTGAGTCCATGCAGTTGGCCGAGCCTGTGTCGTGGGCGTCAGGTTCGGCGGGGTGGCACCGACTGGCCGCGGGGCGACCAGGCCGGAGCGATGGAAGAGGGTCATGCGATGAGCAAGTCCACCAAGACGACCCGGAAGCGGGTACGATTCGAACTCCATGCCGAAACCGGCAGCACGGTGTTTGTGGGGGGTACGTTCAACAACTGGGACCCGAAGCGCTCGCCGCTCAAAGAGGAGCAGTGTGGCCTTTTCGGAGCCACTCTTATGCTGCCCAAGGGCACTCACGAGTACAAGTTCGTGGTCAACGGGGAGTGGCGTTGCGATCCGAACTGCCCCGACTGGGCCCCCAACAGCCTGGGAACTCTGAACAGCCGAATGCAGGTCGGGTAACCCCCTCGCCAGCCTCTTGGTCAAGCCCCCGCCTCCCCATCCCAATCGTCTCCTGCCGCAGGGGCAGTGGCGGCGCGAGCCGGCAAGGAACCCGTGAGTTCGGTGCCGAGAACAGCGCCAGCGAGACCCGCAGAATCAGGCCCAGGGTAGGAGTCCACGTCATGCATCGTTTGATGACAGCACCCGTCTTGAGCGTCGTGACCGAGTCAGGCCCGGTGGCCTTGGCGAAAGCCGGCACCGCCAAGTGGAGCGGCGGCGGCCTGGAACTGACTCTGAGGCTTTCGAGGATGCCGGTGTGGGACGCGCAGCGTCTCCGGCCGCGACTGCGGAATTGCGGCGCCGCACCCGTGGTCCTGGAGTCGGTCGAAGTCCTGCGCGTGCCGGTCACCCGCCCGCGGCGCGGCCCGTCCCGTGGCCGCGGTCCTGGGCCTGCCGCGGGCTCGGACGAAGTCCGGTTCCTGCGCTTCGGCCTGAACATGCCGGGCGACCCGGTCCGGTTCGGCGTGCTGAGTCCGCAAGGCATCCGGCCGGCGCCCGTCCCGGCCGACGGGCTCTGGTGCACGGTCACCCCGGAGTGTGCGGGGGTGACCGCCAACACGCTGCTGGCGTTCCGCGCCGCCGGTCCCGACGCCAAGGCTTGCGTCATTGGCGCGGAGACGTTCAACCTGACCGAAGGGACCGCGACCCTGAGCGCCGTGCCCGCAACCGGCGTCACAGAGCTGTCCTATTCCATGGTCCTGGACGGCCTGATCCTGGAGCCGGATGCCGAACTGGTCCTGGACAGTGTGCTGATTCTCGAAGGGCCGGACCTGAACGAACTGCTCGTCGTTTGGGCACAATCGGCCGCGGTGTCGACGCCGCCCCGAATGCCGGCCGCGATCCCGACCGGCTGGAACGACTGGCAGTTCTACCGCAACAGCAAGACGCAGCAGGACGTGCTGGACAGCGCGGAGGAACTGGCGCGGCTGCGGACCGCAGGTTATCCGCTGGATTTCGTCCAGGTTGACGGCGGGTTCTGCCTGCATCTCTCGGAGTGGGGCGCTCCGGGCCCGGGTTTCCCGGACGGCATTGCCGCGCTCTCCGCAAAGGTGCGGGCCCTGGGGCTGAAGTTTGGGCTGTGGCTGGCGCCGTACATCCAGAACACCGCGACGTCCGTCGTGCAGCAGCACCCGGACTGGCTCCTGCAACGCCGCGACGGCGCCGGTCCGGTGCGGTTCGAGCGCTCGAATGTCGGCGCCTCGTGCCTGATCGACTACACCGTGCCAGGCACGCTCGACTGGCTGCGCGAGCAGATCCGGCTGTTCGTGGACACGTGGCAGGTGACCTGGATCAAGCTGGACGGGCCGAACTACGCCATGTACCGCCAGGGCCGGCCGCGCGACCGGCACCAGACCCTGCACCAAATGCTGGCCGCATCGTTCCGCGTCATGCGCGAGGCGGCCGGCAACGACGTGCTCATCGAGGGCGAGGGGCCGATGGGCCTGGCGCTCGGACACGTCGAACTGCAGCGTGTCCAGACCGACAACCACGCCATGTGGTACCGCGACCAGAAGAGTAACAACCCGTATGCGCCGCGCGTCTACGGCAAGGAACTGATCATGTCGTTCCTGCACAACCGCTGGTGGTGCAATCACCGCGAGAACGTGATCCTGCGCGATTTCCCGTCGCCGTTCTGCGGCGCCCGCGAGGCCCAGCCCGATGTCGTCGAACCACTCTTCAACGAGAACGAAATGCAGACGCAACTGGCCGCGGCCGTGCTGGGCTCGGGCGGACTGCTGCTCACCGACCCGATGAAGGAACTGGCGCGGCAGCCGGAACGCATGCGCTGGATCAGCCGTCTCCTGCCCGTGTGGCCGGACGCGGCGACCATGGTCGACCCGTTCCCCGACAGCGCCTACCCCGCCGCTTATGCCCTGCGCATCCGCCGCGAGTTCGAAGAGTACACCGTCCTCGGCGTGATCAACTGGTCCGACACGGTCATGGACTGGCGCTGCCCGCTGGACCGGGTCCTGCCGTCGGAAACGGCCGGCCGCGAGCACTGGGCGTTCTCGTACTTCGAGGGCCGGCTCCTCGGCAAGGTCCATGGCGAACTGGCGCTGACCGGCATCCCGGCACACGGGGTCCGACTCGTGGCGCTGCGCCCGTGCGCGCGACACCCGCAACTGGTCTCGACCAGCCTGCACCTGCTCCAGGGCGCGGTCGACGTGGCAAACGTGCGCTGGTCGCAGAAGACGCGCTGCCTCACGGTCGACGTCGGGCATTTCCACCAAACCGACGAGCGGCTGTACTTCGCCGCCGCACCCGACTGGCGCCTGGCGCACATCAAGACCGACGCCGCACGGTGCGCCGTGGACGACTACGACCCCACCGCACCCGCCGTCCGCTTCGATGGCGCCCCGACCGGGACCACACGGTTCGAACTCGAGTGGGAACGGACGGGCCGGGGCACGTGAGGATGGCGGCCGTGGCGCGGGACCTCCGGGGCCGCGGTAGGGTGCTCGGGTCCGTCCCGGACCGAGGCCCTCGGCCGGGCACCGGCCGACCCGCGGGGCGTACGGCATCGAAACAAGGTACCTGAGTCATGCCGAAACGTGCGTCAACCGAGTTCGTTGCCGGAGCTGAAACGGACGGGGTGCGCCTGAAGTTCGGGGGCGAGCCGTATGGACTGCCGGAGGCGCTCTGGCCGAAGTCCTGGCGATCCTCGACGCCTGCATCTACTGACCTGGCGGGGGGCCAAAGGCAGACGCGGGTGAACGTGTCGCAACTCATCAGTCTCGGCAGGGCACGACTCACCGATCGGGTCAAGGGGCTTGACGCGCAGAGCATGCACCAGATTGCTGAAGGCCTGCGTCTGGTCCTGAGTTTGTAGGCGCGCGGAATCCGCGCGGCGCCAGCCCAGCGGATTTCCCCTACCGCGGCGCCACCAAGACCTGGCTGCTGGCCAACCTCACGGCCGCCCGCAAGGCCGGCATCACCATTCCGGAATCAATCCTGGCCCACGCCGACATGGTGCTGGGAAAGGCCGATGCCAAACCCGGTCCGCCCCAGTAGCGCCCGGCCCGTCCAACCCAGATACTCCATACCGGAAATCTTCGGTGCGCTTGACACGGCTCACTTTCGAGTGTAAGGTTCCTGTGGAACGTAGGAGACGTACTTGTTCGGGTCAACATGGGATATAGGGGAGCGGTGGAGTATCACAGCCCGGTGGTGGCGCGGAGAAGCCCGCGAGTAACATAGGAGGTGTCAGCAGTGTCAGAGCAAGACACACCTGGCCTGGAGCCCAATCTTCCCTGAAACCTGAACACTGAACACCCCAGGAGCACCCATAAACAGCAAACGATTGGTCTACCTCAACGGCGCACTCGTGCCGAGGGGCGCGGAGCGGCGGGGCGATGTGGGAGTGTGTGAGTGCGTGGGTGTGGGAGTGTGGGAGTGTTTGGGAGCGGCAGATGGCCTGCCGGATTGCCGGTGGAACAGGCCCGCCCCTCCCCCAGCCAGCCACTGACTCCCTCTCCCACCCACTCACATACTCACACACACACACACAAGGAGTACTACTGCACATGGCGACACACGTGAGACTGGCGGACGTCGGCTGGGTGTGGGATGGGCAAGGGATCAATGGCACGTGGCAACTGTCGATCTTCGGCGCCGGCGAGGGGACGCGCTGGTTCGGGCTGCGTCGGTGCTGTTTCATGTTCCACCCGAACACGCCCCTGGCCATGGAGAAACTCCGGGGCCTGGACGAGGTCGTGTGCGACATCTCGAAGTGGGACGGCGAACGCGTCGAGCACCCGCAGTACCCGGGACTCGGCGCGCCCATGCGCAACGTCCACGACGGCACCATGGCGCGCAAGGTGCAGGAGGCGGAGAACGTCAGCAGACTGTCCCTTGACTTCCCGAACGTGACCGGCGCGTTCGACGACGATCTGTACGGCAAGATTGCGGCGGAGCACATCACCCCGGCGCAGTACGGCGTGGTGCACCAGGCGGTCAAGCGGCACAACCCGAAGACGAAGCACTGGGGCGTGGTCTACACGCACGAACTGAAGCCGGAGAATTGGCGCGGGTTCGAGGACACGCTCGACGTGGTGAACCTCTGGGTCTGGGACTCGAAGAACCTGTTCCGGCTCGACGAGGACCTCGAAAGGTGCCGCGCCATCTTCCCCGGCAAGCCGACTCGTGCCGTGCCGTGTCGTTGTCGTCCACGTTCACGACCGGGGTGTCGATGATGTGGATCTTCTTCCCGAGCTTGTCCTGGGCATGCATCACCGCATCGGTCATGAGTTTGTTCGAACTGACCGGCCCCATCACCGCGTCGACTCCGTGCGCCATATAGGTCTGGAAGAGTGGGAGCATATCCTCTTTCGAGGAATGGATCCGCTTGATCAGGCAGTCGGCGGCACGCCCCGTGTGGCTGTAGCCCAGGACCCAGTTGGTGCCCATGATCATGCGCGGCAGCGAGACGCCGGCAACCGTCGTACGCGGAAACATGTTGCTCATACAAGAGGCTCCTGATAGTGAACACGAAACAACTTACCGTTGACCACGGCAGGGAAGCTAGCGCCGGGCGGTGGAAAGGCAAGGAGCGGGGGCCTCTCCCCAGGGCTGTTTCAAGATCTGGCGCCGCGTCTCGGAAGGCCACACCTCCGCGCACACCTGGTAGGGGCGGCCTGTCCTCAGGCCGCCCCCCCCGGCGTGGGGACACGCCGGGGGTACTCGCTGCACGCGATGGTCACGAATCTTGAAACAGCCCTGGCCTCTCCCGGCATCTGGCGCCTGCCGTGGATGAGGCGTATATTCGCACCAGACCGCCCACGCCGTGGCGGGGCGCGAGCTGGCAGTAGCAGGTTGGACGCGCACCCTGCCCGCGAGGAGAAACCCGATGTCAGGAATGCCACGAAAGAAGTTGCTGCCTCGGTACACGTGGGACGAGTACCGGCAGTGGGATGATGATACGCGTTGGGAGCTTGTCGACGGCGAGCCGTTCGCCATGGCGCCGGCACCGACGCCAGTGCACCAGTCGGTGGTGACCTGCATCGGCGCGGCCTTCCGTGACTTCCTGCGGGGCAAGCCATGCCGGGCGTTTGTGTCGCCGATCGACGTGCGGCTGTCGGAGTCAGATGTGGTCCAACCTGACGTGGTCGTGGTGTGCGATTCCAACCAGATTCGGCACACCCACATTGAGGGCGCACCGACGCTGGTCGTGGAAGTGCAGTCGCCCGAATCGGTGCGGCATGACCGGATCCGGAAACTGCGGCTGTACGCACAGGCGGGGGTGAAGGAGTACTGGCTGATCACGCCCTACCCCGCGATGGTCGAGGTACTGTTGCTCGCAACCGACGGCAGTTACCACGCCCGCGCCGCGTTCACCGAGAAGGACACGCTGGAAAGCCCGACGTTCCCGGACCTGCGGTTGCCACTGGCCGACATTTTCGACTTCCCCATCCCGCCCGAGGTCAAGGTCAACGAGATCCGCGAATCGACCCCGCCGTACGGTGCGAAACGTCCCCGCCACGGCGCGCCGGGCAGGGGATAGTTGCCGCGAGGCCAGGCTGGGGTGCGGCGGTGCGCCGCGCCGGGCGCCAACTCCGCGCCTCGATGCCCACGACCGGCCGATCATCAGTTGATGTTACTCGCGCCGGTTCGCGTCGCCGCGGGTCTTGCACCCGCGGGGCGACCAATTGGGGGAAAGAGGGCGGATGGCCCGCCCCTCTTCCCCCAATCGTCGCCTCGCCTCGGACGAGCCGGGCGGCGGCGCAGAATCACACGCGAGTAACATGGGAGTCGCGGATGCCTGTCGCGGTGAGCTTCCACCCATGACGCATTACCGGCTCACTCCCCCTTCGCCTTGACACAGCTCCACTGGACGATTCCGTAGCTGTTCCGCCCGCCACTACCCGACGCGGTGAGGCGCAGCGAGTAGGTCGCGTCGGGATGGTAGGTCTCGAGCGTGAAGCGATAGACGTTCGCCCGGTTGCCAGCCCCCGTGAAACCGGCGTGCACGTCGGTGCACACGACGTTGCCGTTCTCGAGAAGCTCTGCCTTGACAAGGTCCAGCCCGTGCGCGCCGCTGGCGTACGCGAACGTGGCGGAGTACTCCCCCGCGGTGGCGATGCGGTCCGTGACGTCCCACTCCAGCGGGCCCGGCGTCGTGGAGATCTGACTCTCCTGCCAGCGCGGCGGCGGCCGGTTCGGGTCGGGCGCCTCGACGTACACCGGCTGAAGGTCGCCCACGTTCCTGATGAAGATGTCCCCACTCGAATCCGTTCCCTTCAGGCCGAAGAAGTTGGCACGGACGACGTACTTCGCGCCGGGCTTGCACGTGCGGACAACCAGGTCAAACAGAGGGGAATCCCCGCCGCGTTTCCCGGGGGCGTAGCTGCCGCCGCCGAAACCGCCCCAGTCCGCAGCAACGGGTTTGCCGTCCTCAAGGAGCTCCACGACGCGCACGTTGATGACACTCGCGCCCCCGGTCGGGACAAACGCCACGCGGAAACGTCCGGCCGCGGTGACGAAACGCGTTGCGTCGAACTCGTGCCAGTTGGCGGCGTCGGCACCGTAGCGGGAGGAACCTGCCCCCACCTGGTCTGCGGTCCAACGGCCGAGTTTCTCCCCTTTCATGGTCTCTTCCCAGATTTCTGCCTGGGGCTTTTCGCAGCCCCGGGCGTACTGGATCCCCGTCATGTCCCAGCGGCTCTCCTGGACCTTGAGCCGCGCCAGGAACGCCGCGTAGTCCTTCCGCTCCTTCCGGGTCCAGCCGACCTCGCCGTAGGCCGCCAACCGTGGGAACACCTGGTAGTCGCGCCGGAACAGCGTGGGCGTGAACTCGCCCCAGGACTGGCAGCCCAGCCCGAGGACGCGTCCGTGCAGCTTGGCATCGAGCCCCGTCGGAATCGGTTCAAAACCATAGGCCTTCTGGAGCGGCAGCGATGCATAGTGGTAATCAAGATAGGTGGGGCCGTTGTCGCTGTTCACCAGGTCGTGGCCCTTGCCGATGGCCTCGGCCATCAGGGCGGGATTGCCGCGCCAGTACTGCACAATGGTGCTCTCTTCGTCGGGGATCTGCTCCAGGGCGTCGGCCCAGTAGAGCATGCGCCGGCCCTTGGCCGCCAGGTGCTTGGCGAGGAACTCGGTGAACTCGGCCTGGAGCGGCGCGGACTCCTTGATGCCTTTAGCCGCCATGGCCGCCTGGATCGAGGGGGCCTTCTCCCAGCTCTTGTAGTCCACCTCGTCGCCGCCGGTGTGGATGACTGCATCGGGGAAGATGGCGAGCACCTCGTCCAAGATGTTCTTGATGGCCTCGAGCACTTCAGGTTTCGTCGTGTCGAAGACGCCGGCGGCGCTCCACTCGGGATAGGCGTGCAGAGCGGCGCTCGAGTGGCCGGGCATCTCGATTTCCGGCACCACGCGCACGTGGCGGCGGGCGGCGTACTCCACCAGTTCCCGTGCCTCTTCCTGGGTGTAGTAGTACCGCGTCAGATCGGTGGCGAAATTCGACTTGATATCACCCACGCCAGTCCCGGGCGAAAGCGCCCCCACGCTGGTGAGCTTCGGGTAACGCCGGATCTCGATCCGCCAGCCGTTCCCGTCCGTGAGGTGCCAGTGGAAGACGTTCATCTTGAGCGCCGCGAGTTCGTCGAGGTAGCGCTTCACCGCGGCAACGCCGTGGAAATTGCGTGACTCGTCGAGCATGAAGGCGCGCCAGGAGAAGCGCGGTGCGTCGCTCACCTCCACGCAGGGGGCGGTCCATTTCACCGTCCGCCCGGGCGGCGGGCGCTTGCCCGCGGCGGCCTGGGGCGGGAAGAGCTGCAACAGCGTGCGCGTACCGTAGAAACTCCCCGCCGCGGTCTCCGCCTCGATGACGATCAGGGTCGGTGTGACGGAGAGTCGGTAGCCCTCGTCCGGTTGCAGGTCGGTGAGTTTCGCCGGGCGGAGGAGGATCGTCCCCGGAACGGGCTCGCCGAGGGGCGGAACCACGATCGGGATGGGCAGGCCGGTCGCCTGGCGCAGCGGTTCGGCGAGGCGAGTCGCCTCATGGTAGAGCGCGGTCGGCGCCGCGATGATCGTCGTCTCGTCGAGCGTGAACTCGCCCGGCGTCCGGCGCAGTTCCGCCGGCCACGGGATCAGCCCCAGCGACTCCTCTGCCACGGCACTCATGCCCAGCGGCACCACGGCGGCGGCGAGTGAAGCGAACCGAATCATGGATGGGGTCATGGTGTGCGTCTCACCTCAGTTTTGGGGCATCCTCAAGCGTTTGTTGCGGGTCCGGCACGGGACCGGCGCGACCGCATAGGGAACTGCCTCTTCGGGTCAAGGACCAGGAAGATAGTTCAGGGGCTGTTGGAACGCAAGGGAGGAGCGCGAGGGGCGGGAGAGTCGGGATCTTCGACGGCATCGCGATCATCGAGATCTTCCGCTCGTTGATGCCGAAGTTTCCGAGGATCTCGAAGACCCCGCTATCCCACATCCGACAGGAAAGCCCGCCTTCTTCATTCAGCAGCAGGCGGCCTGAAGCGTTCTGCGATGCGGTCGACGCCTCCACACGGCCCAGCCACAGGCTTGAACCCGGTGTCCGGCGCCCAGGCTGTCTTCGACGGATACGGATAGAGCGGGATGTCCAGTTCCGTCTTCCCATCGACGACGCGCTGCCCCTGGATCATGTCTGGAACGATGCCCTTCTCGCGCCAGTTCATCACCAACTGAAGCATGCTCGGCAGCTTGTTGATTCCGGGACCCGGCCCGTGGCTCATTCCGGGGATGATGTAGAACCTCAGGAACGCCTGGGTCTTTTCCAGCGACCCGACCTGCTCGACCACGCGTTCATAGTAGTCAAGGGATGCGTGGTAAGGCACGCATGAATCGGCGGAACCGGACAGCATGATCATCTTGCCGCCTCGCTTCTCGAATCGGCTCAGGTCGGCGTTCTCCGCGGTGAGATAGGGACCGAGAGCGGCCGTGTAGGTGTCGATGTCCTTGCCGAAGTCTATCTGCATGAGATCCTTCTGCGCGCCGAACACCCACTTGAACAGGTAAAGGTGCCCGTGCGCGATGTCGAAGGAACTGCCGAACGGAATGCCGCAGAATATCCGCTCGCCGGTGATGGCGTGCCTCGGGCCGTCGAACAGCTTCCGAAGGGCTTCGGCATGTGCATCAGTAAGGGTTGGGTCCTTCTCCCGTGCAAGCTTGATGACCGCTTCAATGTCATTCTTGTCGCAGCGGGGGTCGGAGACCAGTTTGCCGGTCGTCTGCGGGATCTCGCGCGCAGCCATGTATTCGTTGCCGGCAAGGATGACGTTGTTCTGCTGGGACTCCGTGAAGGGGCATTTGTGGAAGATTTGGGCGTTCCAAAGGAAGTAGGCGTGCAGCGGAGTGCGGCAGTGTCCAGGGACGCTTGAGGCGATGCCATCGTAATCCTCGGGATACCGCTGCGCCTCCTGGAGCCCTTGCTGTCCACCGGTTGAACCACCGCTGAAATATGAGTACTCCGGGTCCTTGCCGTAGTACGCCCTGATGACCTGCTTAGCCGAGACCGTCATGAGGTGCGTGGCGCGGAAACCGAAATCTTTCCAGACCTCTCGATTCCCTATTCCGGAATCGGCGTTCGGTGCAGTCCCCATGTCCGTTGTCGCGACCGCACAACCGCCGTAGAACGCTCCGGCCAACGTGCCGGGATTGATGCTTCCGGCAGCGCCGCCGTTGCCGAGGCCAATGAATCTGCCGTTCCATTTCGCCGCCTCCGGCAGCCACACGTCGACATTGATGTTGGAGCCTTTGGCCGGGTTGAGGACGATCTTCACCATAGTCCGGGGCGGCAGGTTGTTGAATGTGGGGCCCTGGGGCACGGCCATTGTCGTGGCGTCGTCGTGCTCCACGAGCGCGATCCTGCCGTTCTCGATCTTCAGTTCCCTGAGAGCTGCGATCATGTCCTTCTCCTCCGCGGTTCCGGGGGCGGCAAGGGCCGCCGCCGCCATCGCCCCTGAGAGCGCGCACACGCACAAACCGCACATGGGCGCATGCAATCCCACCCTCGAGAAGCGGCGGCCTCGGGAAAATCCCGGAACGCGCCCGGCCCCGGGCGTCTCTTGCTCATGTTTCATCTTCAACTTCTCCAGTCCACCTGAGGCTGCGGTCACCGTGCCAGTCCTCGGCATGAAACTGGTGCGTCAGGATTTCCGGCGTCCGGCGGCGGCGCCTGGGGACGAACAGGATACAACCCTGTGTCGCCTCCCCCTGCCTCGCGAGCCATGGCCCCGTCTCCGATAGCGCGGCGACCTCGTCGGGAGACAACGCGGCCCCCCCTGTTCGAAGAACGTTTCGTGAACCGGGCGCTCAGGCCGGGCCGGCTATCTCACGCCATGCGGTGTCCTGCGGCAGTCGTCCCGAACGGGAGCAGAACGCCGCGGCGCGGCCCGCCGCTTCGCCCGTGGCCACAGCCGTGCCGGTGCAGCGGTAACTCGCGTGCGCGAACCAGTCGCCGCTGATGCAGCGCCCGGCCATGAGAAGACCCGGAACCTCCTTGGCGACCAGTGCGCGGTACGGGATGCGGTACGGCTTCGTCTTCACGTTCCCGTGGCTCAAGCCCTTGTCCTTCGCCGGGTCCGGCGAGTGAATGTCGATGCCGAAGGTGCACTTGCACACACCATCCTCGAACTGCGCACCGGCCACCAGGTCGGTCACGTTCACCGTGTACAAGCCGTGGAGACGGCGCGCTTCGCGAATGCCGATCTGCTCGGCGGTAGCGGCGAGCGTGACGCCTTCCCAAACACCCCCGAGCGAGCGGAGCCCCCGGACGACGTTGTAGACCTCCGCGCGGCCGCGCAGGGTCGCTTCAGTCACCGCATCAGCATCGAGCGCGCTCACGCGGTACTCATGGTTCACCATCAGCGCGCAGAGGTTGTCGCGCACGTGGAAGAGGGTCGGCCGGCCGTAGGAGAGCGATATCCCCAGCGAGCGCATGATGGACTGAAACTTCACGATGCGTTCTTCGTGCTGTGTCCATACGGGTTCGCCCTCCTCAAAGAAGGAAACGACATCGGCAATGCGACCGACGTCCTTCACCGCGATGAGCCCCATGAGCGTGCACGGCTGCAGTTCCCCCGCCGGACCGCCCATTTCGAACGAACACCCCGCGTACGCGCCGAGGTCGCCGTCCCCGGTACAATCGATGAAGATCGTTGCCGGCCACGATTCACGGCCCGACTTCGACTCGGTGACGACATGCGTGATGGGTCCGCCCGCGTCGCGCACGGCGTCGACCACGCGCGTGTGGAGGCGTATCTTCACGCCGGCCTTCCGGCAAAGGCTTTCGCAGAGCAGTTTCATCGACTCGATATCGTAGCTGTAGGTCCGCAGCACCTTTCCGTACCGTGCGCCCATGGCGTCGAGTTCCCGTGCGATCTCCGTTGCTATGCCGGGGTTGTCGCCCTCGAAGACCCACGAGAGCAGGCCCGCGGTCCATACGCCGCCGAGACAGCCATGCACGTCGATGAGCGTGGTCCGTGCCCCCGCACGCGCAGCCGCCAGCGCGGCGCCGATGCCCGCCGGCCCGCCGCCGGCCACCAGGACGTCGCAGGACTCTTTCGTTACTGCCGTTGCTCTCGGATGACAGACATCGCGACCGCTCGCCATGATTCTCTCCATTCCTCTCAGGTATCGACGGGAACGAATCGAGGGGGCGCCGTGCCCTCTGTGTTACCGGTGAGCAATATCCGCTACGCCGCCGCTGAAGGCAAGGGGCGCTCACCGGCTGCCAGGGCTGTTTCAAGATCTGGCGCCGCGTCTCGGAAGGCCACGCCTCCGCGCACACCAAGTAGGGGCGGCCTGTCCTCAGGCCGTCCCCCCCCCGGCGTGGGGACACGCCGGGGGTACACCGCCCGCGACAGTCACGAATCTTGAAACAGCCCTGACCGGCTGCCGCCGCATGGGATCGCCGCGTCGGCACGGGGCGCCACCACTCACCCGCCACCAAGGTCCCCCGGAGGTTGTGGTCACCGTTCCAATCCTCGGCGCGGCGGCAGGGGTGTCAGGATTTCCCGCGTCGGGCGGGGCGGGCGAGGTTGCTCCTGCTCCCTTTCAGGCCGGCCAGCAGGTGGGCCTGCCTGGCCAGGCAGGCTTCCGGGGTGCAACGGGACACGCTGCGCTGGGACTCGGCCCACGTGAGCGTGTCCTGGATGGCGCGCCAGCGCGCCTGTGGTGACCACATCCGCTCGCGAAGCGCGTCGGCCGCTTGTGTGCTGTTCTTCACGATCCCAACTCCAGCGCTCTCTTGAGCGCGCGGACACGATCCGTCTTCCGCTCCGCCTCGGGCAGCGCCTCCTGACATCGCTGGGCTCTGCCGACGCGTACTCGCGGTCGGCAGGAGCCATCTTGTTGGCCGGGTCATCTTCCGCTTGCCTC
>Ga0156531_1326_pt1 | contig 23064 bp, 16 predicted proteins | sample RifOxyB3_FD_111926 | JGI IMG/M metagenome (GOLD analysis project Ga0156531, IMG submission 111926) | Lentisphaerae bacterium RIFOXYB12_FULL_65_16 | reverse complement strand
CGGCGGCGCAGGATGGCGCGCGAGTAACATGGGAGTCGCGGGTGGAGGGTTGGGGGTGGCTGCCCAAAGTGGCGGGACCGGCCCGGTCCCGCGGGTGTCGGAGCGAGCCCTTCGACAAGCTCAGGATCCACGACCGCTCCGACCACTCTAGGCGCCAGCCCCGGTCAACCGTCGACCTTATCTCCACCCGCGACAGACGCAGTACACCGACGAGTCAGGGCTGTTTCAAGATCTGGCGCCACGTCTCGGAAGGCCACGCCTCCGCGCACACCCGGTAGGGGCGGCCTGTCCTCAGGCCGCCTCCCCCGGCGTGGGGACACGCCGGGAGTACTCGCTGCACGCGACGGTCACGAATCTTGAAACAGCCCTGCCGACGAGTCGGATTCGGTTGACTTCGGACGGCAGGCATGGTATCGTGTTCATGTAGCACAACACCGAGGTCTGCAGGCACCCGAGGACTCAACGCCATGGCAACACCGCAGACGACAGGTTCGGCGCGTACGCCCAAGGCCGCCAAGCAGCTCTTCACGTTGATCGAGTTGCTGGTGGTGATCGCGATCATTGCGATCCTCGCCTCCATGCTCCTGCCGGCACTCAAGACCGCCAAGGACAAGGCCAAGGCCATCGAATGCGTCTCGAACCTGAAGCAATTGGGCATGGTCAACAGCTTCTACATGAATGATTACGACAGCTTTGTCATCTCCTCGTGTTTGAATACGCCGCCGACCTTCAAGACGGGCGACCCGATCGGGATGTATTGGTACGATTTCGTTGAGAAGAACTACGGTCTGACCAGCGTTCGCGCCAATGTCGCGCACTGCCCGGCAGCGCCGCAGAAGGACGGGCTTTTCGGCCTCGCTCACAACCATTGCCATTTCGGCTGGGGCGCCGGGTACGTCGCGGTGAAACTGGTCAGAGAACCGGAAGCCGCGGCCCTTTTTGCTGACACCGGGCCGATCGTCAATTCCTCGGATCCTAACGCCGGCAACTGGCTTGAGAACCCTTTCGCGAATATCTCAACGTTGTACTACATGCGCTGCCCCACCAATCTGCCGTTCTACACTGATGACCCCATGCGCGCCATTGGCCGGCACTCGGGCATTGTCCAGTGGGCCAATGTCGGCGGTTCCGTCGGTCGCGAGACGATTCGCAGGTTCATCAGTTCCGCGTCCGGCACCGCCGATTGCGTCTGGGACCGGTAGCCCCGGCGGCAATCCCCGGTTGCCGTTCGCCTGACCTCCCACCCCGGCTTTTCTTTCGAACCTGTGCGGGTAGATTCGCCCTCGCGGATAAATGGCCTGCCCCGGTTGGGATGCGATTGAGCGCGGTGGCTCGGCGCGTTCCGCGCCGAAGCGGGGTGCGCCGGCCGGCTCTTTCCGGCGACATGTCCGCCAGAGCCAGAGCGACGGCGGAAGCTGCTCGCGCGAAGACGGATCCCCGGCCGAGGGCCTCGGGCCGGGACGGCCCCGAGCACCCTGCTGCGGTCCCGGAGGTCCCGCGCCACTGCCCGCCGCCGCGCACAACGTCTCGCCGTGCGGTTCAGAACGTCTCGCCGAGTTGTTCGATGCGGACTTTCCAGTAGAGAGTCCTGAGCTGCTCGCCGAGGCCGTCGAGGAATACCTTGGCCGCGGCGCAGGCTTCCGGATCGACCGGGCCGGTCTCCGCCGCCAACTGCCGGGTCTGCTCGTAGCGCGCCCGGAATTTTTCGAACTGGTCGCGCAGGATCATCTGGGGCCGTTCTTTGTAGATGCCCTCAAGTTCCGTCCAGAACCGGGTCACTTCGCCTTCCTGGCACTTGAGCATCTCGCGGTATGTCCAGCCGCGCGGGGCTTCGCCCTCTTTCACCACCCAGTAGCCGCCGGGCACATAGATGTGCGCCTCTTCGCCCCCGACTCGACCCGCCGCCTCGGCCACGCTCTGCGCCTCCGGCTGCCAGTCGGCCGGCACGAACCACAGGTGTCCGAACAGCTTGGGACTGTGGAAATTGCCGCGCACGTCAGCCCAATTGTAGAGCTGCAGGCTCCCGCCCGCCTGACGCTCGCGGTCCAGGTTGAACCCCCACACCGTCCCGGGTTTCGGCGCTGCCGCCTTCAGCGCTGCGAACGGGAACGCGGCCTCGATGTACCACGCGTCCGCTGCCCGTGACGTCTTGACCGTCCACGGCGCGCTCCAGGTGCGGTCGAAGCCGACCGCATCGTACCGTGCCCCGACCGAGTTCACAATGAAATGGAAGTAGTTGGCGTGGTCGTGTTTCAGGTCGAGGAAGAACTCGATACAGTCGTCGTTCCACACGTTCGTGTCATCGACCTGGCACTTGGCGACCAGTTGGTCCATGCGCGACTCGGCGCACTTGATGCCGAGATAGAGGTTCGTGTCGTCGTACAGCAGGTGCATGACGGTCTGCTCGGAGGCCAGGTCTTCGCGGCCGCTGACCCGGAACCCCGCCACCTTAACCGCCTGATCCCACTCACCGGGGGAGAGTTGCCCGTCCAGCGTGATCGGCGTCGCCGCCTTCTTCACCGGGTAGGCGAGCGTCAGCAGCGCCTCGTTCCCTGCCGCCAGCGGCTGCTCCTCCTGGGCCAGCACGGCGCCGGCCGTGCCGACAGCCAGCATCCCCCACAACACGATCCGCCGACTCGCCAAGTGTTTTTTCAACGGAGATCTCCTCTTTTCACACCAGCAGTTCCCCCAGAACGCGTTGCCGTCTCGCACGCCGTCAGCCGAACGCCTTGTCTTCCGCATAGGGTGCGCCGCAGAAGATGCACTTCGAGTGTCGGCGGTGGAGTGACCGCCCGCACTGCTTACACTTCCGGAATGCGCTCCGCTTCAGTTTGCCGTCAAGCTTGCCGTCACGGAGGTCGATCTCATTGACCTTCTCAAGCAGGTCTTCCTCCGTCAATTCCTGGTGCTTTGCGATGGTCTCCCAGAGTGCCTGGTTGATGAGAAGCAACCGCTCGACCGTAAGCTCGAGATCCTCCAGGCGGGCGCTTGCATCGACAGCCTTGCGCTTCGCGATGGCCACGTCAGCGTCTGCAGCCGAGATGCGTCGCTGCTGGTACAGGTTCCAGAAGAGGTTTACCACGTTTTGGCCGCTCCGGCTTCGGGGCGTCTGCCCCGCCCGCGTCTCGTCGTCGCCCCTCTCACTTTGCCCACATCGCATCGCCTCGGGCCAGGAGGGCTTGGATCTTGAGTTGCCACCGCGTCTGTTCGAGCTGCGGCAGGGCTTTCAGCACCGCGCGTTCCGCCGGCCAACCGCCGGGGCCGGCCGTCTGCTCCAAGTCCTTGAGTAGCCCGGCAAGCCGCTCGACTTCACTCTGGTACGGCGCGCCGCTCTCGCCCGCGTCCGCCAGCAACGTTGCGGTCTCCGCACTCCACGAGGCAGCCGTGTACGTCCGCAGCGCCTGCGGTTGGAAGTCGGCGGACGTCAACTCGTTTCGCACTTTCACCGCGTTCTCCGCCAGCCAGGCTTGCGCGGCCGTATTGGTCTTGCCCGTGAAGTCCCAGAATGCCATCCGCACCTGGGTTACGCCCGGCTTGACCTCCAGGTCTGTGGTTGTGCCGTAGCCACCGACGCTCACCTTCCCCGCTTGAGTGTCCTCGGGCCTGAACAGCACGGCGCATGGCCCTTTGCCCTCGCCGTTCGCGACGTCGAAGATGCGGTCACAATAGAACAGGTACGTGTCTTCGGCCGGAACCAGGTCGAACGGCTTGCCCTCCGGCTGGTCGGTGCGCGGCGTGATGACTCGCCGCTCGCCTTTGCGCTTGTGCCACGAGGTGAAGAAGCTCGGGTAACACAACAGGCTGATGCTGGCTTTGGTGATCTCGACCTTGGGCTGCCAGACGGCTTCCGCTTTGAGGTGATTCGCACCGGCCTCGAGCAGGAACCGCAGCCGCACGGTCGCTGCTGGGGTCTCCCAAACCCACTCGCACTGGCCGCGCTCGCCCTGTTCGGAGACACAGACGTCCACCAGCCGATACGAACCCACATCTTCGCCGTTCAACGCGAGCCGGAAAAACCCGCCGCCGTACCAGTTTTCGTTCGACGGCTGCGGCATGCCGAGGTAGCCTTCCACGATCCCGACCCGGTCGCCGTGCGATTCGTCGACACACGCCCGGTAGTGCAGGCTGAAGAGGGTGTCGCCGGTCTTGAGTGTGATCGTCCGATTTTCGTACTGGTGTCCCTCGTGTCCAGCGTATTGCGTCGGGGCCTGACGCGCCCCGCCATCCTCGACCGCCACCACGGCCGCCGGGGGCACGCGCGGCGGTGCCACCGGGACGTCGCCTTGTGCCAGCACGGGCTGTGCGGCGCAACATACCCAGACGAGCAGCATCGCCGTGCCTGCTGTCCGTGTCAGTCTCATATCCCATCCCCCTCGATCATGCCCTGGGCCGGGGAGCACGCCGGTGCGGCTGGTTTCTTGCCGGCGCCCTGCGTGTCGCCTTTGTCCCGGCCCGCGGCGTCCGGGCTCGGTTCCGGGAGTTCCATGCGGAACAGGATGATTCGCGTCTCGTTGCTGTCCTTCGATGCGCCGAGGGCTATGCAACCGGAGACGGGAAGCTTCCATTCGCGTTTATGAACGATCTGCTCGCGGCCCTGCGCGTCATAGACGAAGGTGCCGTTGGCGCTGTGGTCGGCCAGGTGGAACGCACCATCTCGGACCCGGACCTCGGCGTGTTGGCGCGACACTGCAGGCGCCTTGATGATGAGGTTGCGGTCCGGACTGCGCCCGAGGGTCACCACCGGCACGATCTCGTCCACCACGGCAATCTCCGTCCCGCAGCTCAGGCGCAGTCGCGGATTGGGCAGCGGGCCCGCTTCCCCCTGCCGTCCGGTTGCACCCGTCGCCGTGGCGGATGGCACCGCCGCCGGTTCGGGGCGGTTCTTCGGCAAGACCACCTTACGCTTCCGTGGGGGTGGGGCCGCCTCGTCCGGGTCCCTCAGCGGCTGCACCCGCTGCGTCGCCTTGGCAAAGACGATCCGGGATGTCGGATTCATCGCGGATTCGTCATCCGCCGCCGGTCCGGGGACAATGCGGCGCCAGTCCACCTCGTAGAGCCGGGAGCTGCCTGGGGCCGGTTGGACAGAGCCGGCGGCGGAGCGGGGCTGCATGTCCCGGCGCAACTCGTCCGACGCGCTGCGGTACACTTCGGTCGTTGCCACGACCTGCTGCGGGGCTGCCAAGGCCAGCATGCGCGCCGCGGCTTCGAGGGACTGCTCGGGCGAGTAGCCGCTGAAGGCCAGAGCGTCGCCCGAGTGCAGCACCGCCCTCAGTGTCGGCGTCACCAGGTTGTGCTCGATCACGGTGGGGCAGGTGTCGGTCATCAGGGCGCTGGCGGCGGCAATGGCCACGTTAGTGTCGTGGAACAGAAATTGCAGGACGTTCCTTCCTGACGCCACCAGTTCGCCACCCCTCTGTCCCAGCAGCAGGGAGATGCGTGACTGCCAGTGCTCCAGAAATGCGCGTTGGAAGTGACTGGCACTTGGCGGCGCACCTGCGTCGCCGCCCATGTGGACGTCAACGGAAAGCAGAACAAACCATCGCGTTTTGGTTGCATCTGCCATATGACTGTCTTCAAGGCCAATAAGACGTTACGTTCTTCCCGAGACTGGCGCTCGGGAAAGGGGTCCGGTGCGCTGCCGTTTCGTGGGGGGGGGGCGTGACTCAGTGACTCATTGACCCACGCCACCCGCCACTCGACACCCAATACGACAGCACACTGGTGCAGAGGCAGCCGCTAAGGCGACTCAACTGCATCAGCCGGACGATACCGGGCCGGCCTCGGTCCGGAACAGCATGATCTTGGCTTGTCCGTCATCCTTGGGCCGGCCGAGACTCAGGCGTCCCGAGAACGGTAGTTTGAACTCGTACTTGTGCACGAGCATTTCGGTGCCGCGCTCGTCGTAGATATACGTGCCGTTCTTGCTGAAGTCGACCACGTAGAAGCAGTCATCGCGGTAGATCAGCTTGGCATGCATCCGCGAGACCGACGGCGCGTCCGCCATCAGTTCGTTGGCAGAGCTGCGCCCGATCGAAGCCATGGGCGCAATGCGGTCAATCAGTACGACATTGCCCGCAAACGTGACCCGCAAGCGTCGACCCTGTGGCGGTTCCACCGGCTCCGGTTCTTCGACGGGCGCACGCCGCACGGGAACTGCCTTGGGTGCGGAGGGGCGCCGCGGTGCAAACGGCGACAACTTGTCCTTTTTGGGCGGTGCTGCGGCGGGTGCGACTGCCTTGGGTGGCGCAGGAGGAGGGGGTGGGGGTGGGGGTGGGGGTGGCGCCGGGGCCGCGGCTTTCGGCGGCGCCGGGGGTGTGGCTTTTGGCGGTGCCGGCGGAGGCGGCTTGGGTGCCGCGACTTGGGGTGGTGCGGGTTTATCCGTTGCGGGTGGCGGCTCATCCTGCTCCTCCGGCGGCAGCACCCTGATCGGTCGTTTGCCCATGGGCACGATCTGTGTATTGTCCGCCGATGCAGCGTCTTCCTCGGGTGTCGACGCCGTCAGTTCCTGCCACGGCACTTCGTACAGATCCCCCCCGCCAAATCCGGTCGCGCCGGTCTCATCCTTGCGCACATGGCGCAATCGGGCCTTGCCCTTGTCGGACAGCCGCTGGTAGACGTCCGCAACCACCAGAATTTGTCTGGGCCGTGCCAACTCGGTGATCCGCCGTGCGGCGTCCAGCGCCTCGGCCGCGCCGTACCCGTCCACCGCCAACACCTCGCCGCCGTGAAGCACCACGCGCAGTTCCGGCATGACGACATTGGACGCACCCGCCAAGCGCGGGACTGTCGCATCCTGGGCCGCGCAAGCGGCCGTGACCGCCATGTCTGCGTCGGGTACGGACATCTGCAGCAGGTTCCCCTTGGCCGCGACCAACTGCGCACCCTGCTCCCCCAGAAGAAGCGACAGCCGCGAGCCCCAGTGATCCAGGAATGCTTTCAGGAAATCGTTGTTCTGAGCCCCGGCGCCCTGCCCGCCGCCAAGGTCGACGCTGACTGAAACCGAGATCAGAGTCAGAACCGCCGTGTCGTTGGTCTGCATACCCGTCACCTTCCCGAATCCTGATTACACCCCACATAACCTGTCAAAGGGAAACCCCCATCCGTTTTCGTTCGCGCAAGAAGATACACCGGCCGCGATACGGCCACAATGCTCGCGGCCACAAATCTGTGTCGGCAAGCCGGAGCGACGACGGGGGGGGCATTCTAAGCCCCCGACGGGCCCTTCAGTACGCGCCACGCCGTGAGCGCCGCGACGCGGGTGTCGCGCGGTCGAAGGCCCAGTCCCGAATGCCCTTGATCTGTGCCTCCATAGTCTTGGACAGGGGGACGATCCGGGCCACGGCCGCATTCACGTCGCGCATGTTGAACGGACGGTTTTCGGCGTAGGCATCGATGCGCGCCGATACCACCGCCTGCTCGATCTCCGCACCGCTCCAGCCATCCATCTGGATGACCAGCATCTTCAGGTCGAAGTCATCCGGGGTGCCGCCATTCAGCCGCAGGTGAATCTCCAGGACTTCGCGGCGTTCGACATCGTCCGGCAGGTCCACGAAGAAGACTTGGTCGAACCTGCCCTTGCGGATGACCTCGGCCGGCAACGCGTGGATCCGGTTCGCCGTGGCGGCAATGAAGATCAGCGGCGGTTTTTCCTGCATCCAGGTCAGGAAGGCCGAGAAGATGTGTGACGCCATCTCGATGCTGTCTTCGGTCATGCCGAGGCTGTTCTCGATTTCGTCGATCCACAGGACCGCCGGGGCCACCGTCTCGACCGTCTTCAGTGCTTGGTGAAAGGCGGCCTCAGGCGAACCGTGCAGTCCGGAGAAGACCAGGTTCATGTCGAGCCGGAAAAGCGGCACGTTCCACAGCGAGGAGATGGCCTTCACCGCCAGGCTCTTGCCGCAACCGCTGACGCCCATGATCAGCAGCCCCTTGGGCGTCGGGACACCGGCGTCGATCGCTTCCTGGCTGAACAGCGCCTTGCGTCGGGCCAGCCAGTCCTTGAGGTTCGCCAATCCGCCGATGTTCGCCACGCTCAAGCGCGGCGGACAGAATTCCAGGAATCCGGCCTTGCTGACGACCATTTCCTTCTCGTTGAAGATCTCGTTGAGGGTAGCGGCCTGGCTTTGTTCCCCGGCCTGGAAGATGCGGTGCAGGACGTGGTCGATCTCCGCCAGGGTCATGCCTTTCAGTGCCAGCACGATCTCGGGGCGGTGCTCATCCGGGATACCGACCCCCGGGTACCCGGCCATCACGCGGTCGATCTCGCGGCTGATTTCCGGTTCGCCCGGCGGCGGCGCCTCGACCAGGTGCAGTTCCTTGCGCAAACCTTCGGGGATGACAAGCTCCGGGCCAACGATGAACAGGAATCGGTCCAGACGTCCGCGGTTGTTGTAGTAGAAGTCGCGCAGAGCGCGTACGACCTGTGGCTGGGTCAGGAATCCCGCCAGGTCTTTCATGACGAAGAAGCCGCGTTCGCGCGACGCCAGTAGCACTTGCAGTGCCGCCAGCGGGTCGCGCGTGTCCGGCCCGGCGGTTGCACCGTCGAGCCCCGTGACGCAACTCCACTGCCGCACGGGCCAGGCGCCGTCCGCCGTTTCCCGCGCCAAATCGCCGATGAGCGCGATGATCCGGTCTTCCTCCGACGAGTGTATGTAAACCAGCGGGTTTCGCCCCAGGATCGCCCGCCGAATCTGTTCTGAAAGCTCTGCCATAAGGGTTCCTTCGTCCACGGACCGGTATCCGAAGTCCGTGTCGCGACCGGGGCAAAGGCGGCCGTGTCCCAATGCTATGTAACCGTCGCGTTTGTGGTTGTCCGGGTCGTGCTTCAGGACCACGGTACGGTTCCGGCAGTACGCCACGCGGTTCCGGCGGGCGGGGGCCGCCCGCAGTACTTCGTCGTGGACCGCCTGACGACCGCAAACAGCATTGGGCCGTGTCCCCGAGGCCCCGAGGCAAACTCGACGTGCCGGGCCTTGTTTGTCGTCAGCCAAACTATGCTAGAGAGAAGGGGTGTTTTCAAGCCGTCGCCCCCGCGTACGACATGGCGCCCGCGCGGGCGCGTCACGATTGTAAACGGCCTGCCGGCACGTATGTTCTTGGGCTCGACTAGGTGAACCGGAACGTTTTTCAGGCTGAATCATGCGGTTGACGGCAGACATATTTCTCGCGTTGCGGTATCTGAGGCCGAAGCGCACGTTCATCTCGGTAATCACGCTGTTGTCGGTGCTCGGGCCGATTCTTGGCGTGGCGCTGCTGATCATCGTGACCTCGGTCATGTCCGGGTTTGACCGTGACATCCGCGAGCGCATCCTGGACATGCAGGCCCACATCCAGGTGCTTCCCACCGGCATGCACGACGTCCTCGGACTGCCCGTGTTCGACACGACGGAGGATATCATGAAGGCGCTGAATGCGGCCGGCGCCGAGGGTTCGCCGATCATCGAAGGTCCGATTCTCATCCAGCTTCGCAACCAAGTCGAAGCCAAGTACGTGCGCGGTATTGTTCCGGAAACCGAGAAGCGGGTGACGGGGGTGTTCGAACGCATCGAGGGCAAATTCAATATTGCCGAAGGCGAGGCGCTGATCGGCGAGGAGCTGGCGCTGCAACTCGGGATGGGGATTGGCGACCAGTTTCTGATTCACTCCCCGAAGCAGTTGGCCAAGAGTATCCACTGGGACGAGAAGGGCCGGATCCAGGCGCGCGAGGCGGATGAGGTCTACCTGCCTGAGGAGGTCACCATTGCGGGCATCTTCTCAATGGGCGTTTACGAATACGACGCGTCGTTGGTTCTGGTGCACATTGACCAGGCGGCAGACCTGTTCGGACTCGATTGGGGCAGCGCGACGAGCGTGCACGCGCGGGTGCCGGACCCGTTCAGCATGGACTCGATCACGAACGAACTGCGGCAGCAGTTGCCGCAGGCGCGCGTCGTGACCTGGCAGGAGGCGAACCAGAAACTGTTCGGGGCCTTGCGTGTCGAGAAGAATCTGATGTTCTTCCTGCTGACGTTCATCGTGATTGTAGCGGCATTTGGCATTGCCGGGACCTTGATTACCGTGGCGGTGCAGAAGACGCGCGAGATCGGGATACTCAAGGCGATCGGGATGTCATCCGGGCTGGTGGCGCGGGTGTTCATGCTCCAGGGCACGCTGATTGGCATGCTCGGCACGGCAGCGGGTACGGGCCTCGGTTTGACCATCATCCACTACCGCAACGAGGTGGCGGCGGTCCTGGCCAAAGTCATGGGCGTGGAGATTTTCCCGAAGGAGTTGTACCATCTCAGCCAGATCCCGGCGCTGGTCACGGAGCGCGACGTGCTGGTGATCGTGGGCGTGTCGCTGGTGATCTGCATGCTGGCGTCCTTGGTGCCGGCGCTCTACGCTGCGGCGCTCTCGCCGGCCCGGGCGCTGCAGGAGGAGAACTAGTGCGCCCGGGGGCACCAGCCAGCCGATGACAGAGCACGTGCGCCAACTCAAGACGGCCCCTGCCGCAGACGCCGCCGTGGCGGCGTTCGAGGTGTGCGAACTGCGCAAGCAGTACCGTGTCGAGAAACATCTTGTCCCGGTTCTGGAGGGCGTGAGCTTTCAGATCGCCGCCGGCGAGTGGGCGGCGCTGGTCGGGCGCTCGGGCAGCGGCAAGACGACGCTGCTGCACCTGCTCGGCAGCCTGGACAAGCCATCGGGCGGCGACATCCTGTGTCGCGGGCGACGATATTCGGGGTTGTCATCGAGCCAGAAGGCGCTGTTGCGGCGCGATGAGATCGGGTTCGTGTTCCAGTCCTACTACCTGTTCCCGGAACTGGACGCGACGGAGAATGTGGTGCTGCCCGCATTGCAGTGGGGCTGGGACCGGAGCGCCGCACGGCGGCGCGCCGAGGAACTGCTGGTGGCGTTCGGGCTTGGGCACCGGCTACGGCATCGGCCGCAGGAGTTGTCGGGCGGCGAACAGCAGCGCGTGGCGTTGGCCCGGGCGCTGATCAACCAGCCCGAGATCATTCTTGCGGACGAGCCGACCGGGAACCTCGACGCCAAGGCGAGTGCGGAGATCATCGAACTCCTGCAGCGGCTGCATCGCGAACAGCGCAAGACGATCGTGATGGTGACGCATGACCTGAACTTGGCACGCCGGGCGGACCGTGTGATTATGATGAAAGACGGCAAGGCGGTGCCGTTCACGGGCGAAGCGTCGCTGATCGAGTGAGGCGCGGTCGGGGGCAGTGGCAGTGTGAGACGACGGCGCGAGGCCCTTGCGTGAGCCACGCGTCTCGCACCCGGCTGAAGCACGGGCGCAGGCTTCCGGCTGAAGGGCGTGTCGATCTAATGCGGCAGCAGGCCTTCCAGAGTGGCGGGAGCGGTCGCAGACGCTGAGCCTGTCGAAGGGCTCGCGCCCGCATGCCGGACCGAGCCGGTCCGGCCACTTTGGCGTGGTTGCGCAGTTGAGGTGGCTAAATTGACACGCCCTGAAGCCGGGACTCTGACGGGATGCGGGAGCGCCCCAGTCACGCGCTGATGCGGACGTGGGTGCAGTCCGTTGCGTTGGTATGCTGATGAGGAGGATTCGGACTTGATTCTGGTACTTGAGAACGGGATTGGCGCGGAGCAGAAAGCGCACGTCTGTCGCCTGTTGAAGCGCGACGGCTGGTCCTTCGCCGAAGTGCAGGGCGGGACGTCGCCCATGTTCGAGGTTGCCGGCAAGCCGGGGCAGGACCACACGCGTCTGCGCGAGCTGCCGGGGGTGGTGCGCGTCATTGCTCCGGCGGACCCGCTGAAACTCGCCGGTCGTGAGAGTCACCCGCAGGACACGGTGGTGCGCGTGGGCGACGTGATGGTGGGTGGGGACCGTCTGGTGGTGATTGCCGGGCCGTGCTCGATTGAGAGCCGCGAACAGGCATTGACGATTGCGGAGGAGGTTAAGCGGTTCGGGGCCGTGCTGTTCCGTGGCGGCGCGTACAAGCCGCGGTCGTCACCGTACGCCTTCCAGGGCATGGGCGAGGAGGGGCTGAAGATTCTGGCCGAAGTGCGCGAGAAGACCGGGTTGCGCACGGTGTCGGAAGTTGTCTCGCCAGACAAGGCCGAGCTCATGCTGCAGTACGTGGACGTGCTGCAGATCGGGGCCCGGAACATGCAGAATTTCGAGCTGCTGAAGTGCGTCGGGAAGCTCGGCAAGCCGGTGCTGCTGAAGCGTGGTCTGTCGGCGACCATCGAGGAGTGGCTGATGTCGGCCGAGTACATTCTGGCGGAAGGCAACCCGAACGTGATTCTGTGCGAACGCGGCATTCGCACCTTCGAGCCGTACACCCGCAACACCCTCGACCTGTCGGCCATTCCGGTCGTGAAGCGGCTGACGCATTTGCCGATTCTGGTGGATCCGTCGCACGCCACGGGCATTCGCGAGAAGGTCGCGCCCATGGCCCGCGCGGCGGTCGCCGCCGGCGCGGACGGGCTGACGATCGAGGTGCACGACGAACCGGAGAAGGCGCTGTCCGACGGCGCGCAGAGCCTGCTGCCCGAGCAGTTCGGCCAGCTCATGCGTGACCTCTACGTGATCGCGCCGGTGGTCGGCAAGCAGATGGACCTCGGTTACCTGGACAAGGCTGAATCGGTGCGGCGGTCCCGGCCCGGGCAGGCGGACGGCATGCTCCGCGTTGTGTTCCCCGGTGAATCGGGGACGTTCAGCCACAAGGCCTGTACGCAGTACTTCGGCAACGAGATGATCGCCGTGCCCATGGCTTCGTCGCGCGAGGTGTTCGGCGTCGTGGCCGCCGGCGACGCGCGGTTCGGCTTGGTCCCGATGGAGAACTCCTTGAGCGGCAGCGTGCACGAGAACTATGATCTGCTGCTGGAGTATGAACTGCGGATTGTCGGCGAAGTCATGCTGCGCATTCAGTACTGCCTGATCGCGCACCCGGACACGCGGATCGACCAGATCACGCGGGTCTACTCGCACCCGGACGTGCTGCGTCAGTGCCGGCAGTTTCTGGCGGTGCAGCGCTGGGAGCAGGTGTCTACCACGGACGAGGCGGCTGCCGTGCGGATGCTCAAGGAGCGCGGCGACGCGACGGAAGCCGCGATCGCCGGCCGCGATGCGGCGGAGATCTGCGGCATGCACGTGATCGAAGAGGGGATTGAGACGAATCCACGGAACTACACGCGCTTCGGCGTCATCGGCTTCCGTCCCCTGACGGCGGGGCCGTACCGTAAGACGTCGCTGATCTACGAGACGGGAAACCGGCCGGGAGCGCTTTACAAGACGCTCGGCATGTTCGCGGACAAGGGCGTCAACCTGGTGAAGCTCGAGTCGCGTCCGTTGCATGGCAAACCGTGGGAGTACATGTTCTACGTCGATGTCGAGGCGGACTTGGAGTCGGCGGCGAACCGGTCGGTGCTCGATGCCCTGCGCGAGATGACGGACAGCCTTCGCGTGCTGGGGTGCTACTCCTGACATCGTCCCGGACCCCTGTCCGTGTCCGTGCCCGAACGGCCGCCGGTTGACGGCGACGGCGGGGAGTCTGTTTCTCCATCGGTGTTTGCACCCCGAACCGTTTCGCTCTGCCGCACACCTGCTGTTCCGCGGCAGGACGAACTCAGATGACGGGGACCTTGCCTTCCTTGGGCGTGCCCACAGGCTGGCCGTTGGCGTCCTTTCGGATTACGCCTTGTCAACCTGTGGCGGAAGTGCCGATTCGGTCCTTGCACGAGCCTGCTCTCCAAGCTATCTTCCCCCTGCCGCCCGGGAAGGAGCGCTGACAGGCGCAGTGCCGGAACGAAGTCGGGGGCTTGGGCGGTTTGGCGGTGTGCCGCTATGAGGCTGACGACGCTCCGCCCGGTGCAGGCTGAAGGCCGTTCAATCCCATGTTCTACCCTGGCCAACTTTCCGAAGCCCTGCGGGTCAGTGCAGCATGGTTTGCGATCCTCGCGCCAGGGTTGCTTCTGGCCCAGAGGCACCTGTCGTTCCTGTATGTGTCGGCGCGCGTCTCGGTGGGCGCCGGGGCCAGTTACGCGCTCTTCTCATACCTGGCCTACCTCGACACGCTTTGTTTCGGATTGGGCAAGACCATGCCGTGGCTCTGGCTCGGCCTGGTCTGCGGGTCGGTCTGGCACTGCCGGTCCATGCTGACTCCGGAGCATCTCCGCCAGGCTTACGGTGCTGTGCGCGGTTCGCGCGATGCCAAGGCGGCTGCTGTCGTCTTCCTTGCCTGCTTTGCGGTTCGGCTCCTGCCTCTGTCCTGCTCGCTGTTGCCGCCCGGGTTCGACCCGACCTATCACCTATTGCTGGCGAAGATCATCCGCACCAGGGAGGCCATCCCGCCCGACTGGCAACCGTTCGAGGGCGTCGCCCGCAACTACCCGTGTGCACTGCACAACGTGCTCGCGCTGATGAACAAGGCGTGGCACGTCGATCTGATCACGGCATGGAAGAGCCTTTACCCCGTATTCGGTACTCTCACTGCCATCACCATATTCGCCTTGGCTCGGGATGCCGGGGAAGGGGCCAGGCGCGCCCTGTGGATTGCCGGGGCCTACGGGTTGTTGGCGAACTTGGGCAGCCTCGAGTATTACGGCTGGGGGGGCATGGTCAACCAGGCCGGTCTGTTTCTGGCGGTGGTCATGCTTCAGCTTGTATGCGCACTCAATCGTCTGGGCAAGCACGGTCTGCACTGGTACTTTCTCTCGGGGCTGTTGTTCACGGTCGCGTTCATGACGCACCACCACGTCATGCTCTCCTGCGGCCTCATGCTGCTGACGGTTGCAGGCGCGTCGTTCCTCTTCTGTCGCGGCGAGGGCCTGTACAAGTATGTGGTGCTGAGTCTGGCGGCTTCGGCACTGCTGGGGTGTCCGCAACTCCTGCCGATGCTCGGGAAGTTGGGGACCGTAGGCAAGACCGGCCTGATGACCTTTGTCGAGGAGTACTACGGCCTCGCCAAACTGTTCTGCTCCATGGGGCCGGCGTTTCTCATCGCCTCGGCCGTCGGCATGCCTCTGGTGGCGCGCAACTACCGTGACAGTCGAGGGTTGCCCGTGGTCGCCTGCCTCATCTGCCTGGTGGGCGGTTTCGTGGTGCTGGAGTATGCCTGGCAGGGGTATTACTACCTGAGCCACGGTGTGCGGCAGACGCCGTTCGTCCCGTCCCGTTTCCTCACGAATGGCGTGGTGTTCCTTGCTTTCCCGGCGGGGTTGTTCTTCGATCGGTTCTTTACCGTTGCGTGGGCTCGAAGTCGCCTGGCTGTCCTGGCGGTGGCTTGCCTGCTGGCGTGGCAGACCGCCGGCTACGTCAAGGCGCTCTGCACCAACGTCGTTGGCCCTGATGAGTACAACGCCCTGACGTGGATTCGGGACAACACGCCGTCGGATGCCTACATTATCAACAACTCTCGCTGGGTGCCGTTCTTCTGCTGGCGCGAAACCGCTTTCACGCCCTTGTCTGCGTCGGAGCCTGGCGCGGGGAGCAGGCCCGAACGCCACGACGCCATCATCCTGCAAAGCGGGCGTCCAGTCTATCTTATGGGTGCGGGCCTGGGGTACGCGTTGGCGTTCGAAGCGGGCGCCTATTCCGTATACCGTGTCAAGTAGGATGGGCGTGTCCTGCGGCAACGGCAAGACGCAACACCAAGTCGGCAAACTGCAGTGGAACGGTGGACAGGTTTCGGCAATGAATCAAGACGGGAACGCCGAAGGGCTGGACGGGCGTGAGTCGCCGCCGGTACCTGCGCCGGAATGGCGGCTGCGTGGCCTCGGCCGCTTCGCGCCGGCAGCCATGGTGGTCCTGGGCATTGCCGTGTTCAACTTCTGGACCATGCCCCGGCTTTTCTACAGGGGGGATACCCTGGCCATCAAGGCGGTGGCGATTAACCTTGTCAGGTACGGAGAACTCGGTATTCCCGAGTCACGAAAGCAGAGCATCCTGGGGTTGCATCCAAGCCTGTACGAACACGATCAGTACCTGGTTTTCAACCCGGCGCGGCAGCGCTACTACTCCAGGTGGGGTGTCGTGGCGACATTGGCCTCCGCGGTCCCGGTGGCCGTGCAGGTTGCGCTCGGTGAACCGCAGGAACTGTCCGAGCAACGTGGGGCCGTGGTCTTCTACCACAACCTGCTGAACATCGGGTTGAGCTGCCTGCTGGCCATCTTGCTGCAGCAGATCGCCCTGCTTTACACCCGCTCGCGCTTCCGGGCCTGGCTCTTTGTCCTGTCCTGTTTCTACGCGACGTTCACGTGGTACTACTTGAGGGCACAAAGCTACGAGCTCCTGCAGTCGGTGCTGTTTGCCGGCTATTACTACTACCTTGTCAGGTGTCTCAGGGCCGAAGGCACGCGCGCCCGTGAATGCCTGGTCAACAGCAATGTCTGCCTGTTCCTGCTCGTGCTGACGAAGATCTATTTCTGCTTCCTGTTCGGGGTCAGTCTCGTCGCCCTCTATGTGGCCAAAGATGGGTTGTCGGTCAGGCCGGGTGTGATTTGCGGGTGGCTCGTTGCCAACCGGCGCACTGTCCTGCGGTGCGTTGTCCTGCCGGGGGTCGCAACTATGGCTGTGGTCCTGGCACTGAACGGGTACCAGTACGGTTCGGTGTTCAAGCTCGGCCTGGGCGTGCCGTTGCCGCATCGGACCGAGGCCCCCTTCTCGCCGATCCACTATCCGGCGGCACTCTGGGCATACACGGTGAACCCACAGTGGAGCCTCTTTTTCAACTTCCCGTTGCTCTTGTTTGCCATTCCGGGCGTCAAACGGGCCTGGCGTGGATACAGGGCGGAATGGGTCGCTTTGCTCATGGTGCTCCTGGGCGTATTCGCCATTGTGGGAGCATTCAAGAGTTACCTCGGGGAATGGTGCTACGGGCCGCGTCTGTTCCTGTTCGTGCTTCCGTGCCTTTGCTTCCCCGCGCTTTTGTGGCTTGACAGTGTTCTGAGTCGCCGGCGTTCGGCGACAACGGTCGGCTGCCTGGTCGGTGTTTCGGCGGTGCTGCTTCTCTCATGCTGGCTGCAGGTGAACGTCAATGCGCTGGCGTTCTTCGCGAAGTACGAGGAACTGGACACATTCTGCACCCTCCAGGAGAAACGGCATGGCACGCGTGAGCTCTCGCCTCAGATGCAACGCTATTTCGGATGGCGTCCGTGCGGACTGATCGCCGCGGATCATTTGCGCGCCGTCCGTACCGGCAGGACCTTCCCGGTGCTCGATGCCCTCCAGGGCATGGCCGAAGTGGATGGGCGGTTGCTGTCGCTTCAGGAGGCTTATTTCCTGGCGCTGCGTTCGGAACTGCTCCCCAACTACCGGTTCACCTCGGCCACGACGGTCTTCTACCGGCCACCACGAACCCCGTGAGATGCTGTCGAGGGAACGCCCGGATTTCCGTCGTGGTGCGTGGCGCCGGGATGAGGGAGCCGAAAACATTCAACACTTTGCCGAATCCATTCAAGACGCCGTACTCGGCGAAGGCTATTGTTATCGTAATGCGCGGCAGTACTGTCGTGAGTGCGGCGGACGGGCGGGACGGTATGGCGCAGGAGAATCGGCCTACAAGGCCGATGGCACACCCCGAACTCGCCCGTCGGAGGGGCCGCGTTGGTCGCGGCGGCCGAGCGTTCTGCAAGCACCTTGGGTGGGTTGCTTGGGGCTTTTCTGAACCGTTCCCAAACCAGGAGAACTGCCATGCTGATCGGTTACGACCCCTACGGTGGAACCATGCAACGGTTTACCGCCTTGGAAATCATCCGGGAGGTCGCGAAGTGCGGCTATGACGCCATCAACTTGCCGGTGCGCAAGGACTTTGCCGACCCGGAGAACGAGACCCAGCTCCGGGCCATGCAGGAGCTGATCGGCAGTCTTGGCCTGAAGACGCCGAGCGTGGGAGTCACGCCGCACACTTGGGCCGAGCCGGGCAAAGCCGCCGAGACGCGGAAGGGCATAGATCAGTCGATCGTCATCGCCAAACGCTTCAACGCGCGGTTGCTGACTATGTGGCCGCGCCTGCCCCCCAACGTCCAGCACGCCGATGCCATGCGGGCGTTGACCGAATCGGTGCAGTACGCGGTGCCCGCGGCGACCGCCGCCGGGCTGAGCGTTGCGATCGAGTTCGAGAAGAACAGTACGGTCGACAACTACCGCGACGGCTTGGCGTTCGTCGCCGCCACTGATGCGCGCGTCCGTCTGGTCGCCGACACCTATCACATGAACAACGACAAGGCGGACCCGCACGCCTCGGTGCTGGCCATGCGCGGCCAGATCGGCGAGGTGCACCTCTCCGGGACGCACCGCGGCGAACCGGGCAGCGCCGGCGACACGTACGACTACGCGGCGTTCGTCCGCGGCCTCAAGGAGACCGGCTTCGACGGCCCGGTCATGCTGCAGTACAACCTCCAGGACCCGGTCAGCATCGGCCGCGCTTGCCAGTTCGCCCGACGCCTGTTTGGCCGGTAGGACGCGCCCTCCGAACGGAGAAACCGGAAGCGACAAAGTGGACGACAGAGTGAACCCGGGGGCCTCGGGGCAGGTGAGATGGTAATGCTCCCCTGGCGATGTGGCCATGGGAAAAGCTGTGACGGTCTGTTGTATTGCCCAGTGCAACACCAAGTTTGCCCCAAGCCGGCCCGCGAGGACGCGGGCGCTCCAAAGAGCTGCAGTCTTGGAGCCGGCATCCCGGTCTCAAGTTGGCGGTATTGGGTGAGACGGTGATTGGTACCCGGAGAATCGTCAGACGCGATTCCTTCCCCGTCTCCCCCTGAACACTGAAACCTGACACCCGAAACCTGCTCCGGAGCCACACCCATGAAGCAGACGATGAAAGCGCTGAAGAAGACCGGCGCGTCGACCGGCGAGATTGTCAGTATTCCGATTCCCGAGTTTGCCGAGGACGAGTGCCTGGTGCGGATCAAGGCCTGCGGGGTCTGCGCCTGGGACGTCGGGACGTGGAATGATCCCGTGGACCGGTTCGGGCCCGGCCTGACCGGGCACGAGGTGGCCGGGTACGTGGCCAAGGTTGGCCGTTGCGCCAGGGGCTGGGCGGTCGGCGACAAGGTCGTGGTGTACGGCATTCGCTCCTGCGGTCGCTGCGCGCACTGTCGGCAGCGGAATTACCGCTACTGCGCCGAGAAGAAGGCGATCGTGAATGGGTTTGCCGAGTACGTGGCGGTGCCGGCGGACCGGCTTCTGCCCATGCCCAAGGGCACCACGTTTGCCGAGGCGAGCCTGATGGTGGATATCGTGGGCACGCCCCTGCACGGGCTGAAGCGGGGCGGGACTGGCCGCGCGACGTCGGTGGCGATCTGGGGGCTCGGGCCGATCGGCCTGGGCGCCGTCCAGGGCGCCAAGGCGTTTGGCGCGCCACTGGTCGTCGGCATCGATCCGCTGCCGAACCGTCGTGCGGCGGCCATGAAGCTGGGTGCGGACGCGACGATCGACCCGAAGGTGGGGTCGCCCGTTGAGACGCTACGGAAACTCACGCGCGGCGAGGGTGTGCGTGTCTGCCTCAACGCGGTCCCGAGCGACGAGGCGGCGCAGACGGCGTACGACAGCCTCTGCCTGGACGGGACACTGGTGCTGCTGACTGGCCAGCCCAAGGCGCAGGGCCAGCTCGAGAAGAACATCCGCGGTTCGTGGTACTACCACATCGACGAGTACGCCCAGTACCTGCGCTGGGTGGCGCAGAAGAAGCTGCGGCTCAAACCGATCCTCACGCACACCTATCCGCTGACGCGTGCCGCGGACGCGTTCGACCGCCGCATCCACAAGCCCGAGGAGACGCTGAAGGTCGTCATCACGATGTGAGGGGCGAGTGTCGGGTGTCGAGGGACCGGAATCGCCGGCCAAGGGACTGGCCGGGCCACGGGCTGCGGACCCGGTCCGCCACCGCTGCTGAGCGCAGTCTCAGTCGCGGCATAGGTACTTCTTCAGCCGCTGCGTCGTCCCGTCGGCTTCCCGGGCTTTACTCCGTGCTCCGTGCTCCGTGCTCCGTGCTCCGTGCTCCGGCGACCGAGTGCTGGTCGCGGTACTGGCGTGGGGGGAGACCCATCATGCGCGTGAAGTCCCGCGTCAGGTGGCTCTGGTCGGCGAAGCCCGTGTCCTGGGCGATCTGCGAGATCGTGGCGGCACTGCCGCTCAGGGCGCGGCAGGCTTCCCGGATGCGTACCATGCGGACGTAGCGCAGCGGCGACAGGTGGAAGTTGCGTTTGAACTTCCGCTCGAAGGCGCTGACCGACAAGCCGGCCTGCGCGCTCAACTCGCCCACACCGATGGTGTGCCGGAAGTTGGTGTGGATGTGTTCGATGGCCGGCCAGATTTCCATGTCGGCGTGGATGCCGGGCTCGGCCTTGCGGAAGAAGCGCGTGACCCCCGCGATCCCTGCCGCGGTGCCGTCCGTGGCGAACAGGGGCACCTTGCTGGTGATGTGCCAGGCCACGGTGCCGTCGCCCTCGGTTACCAGTTCGGTCTTGTTCACCATCGGGCGGCGCGAGGCCATGACGTGCCGGTCGTCGCGGGCGTACATGTCGGCCAGGTACCGGGGCACCATGTCGTAGTCCGTCAGGCCGATGAGATCCGCCTCGCTGGCGAACCCGAGCCGCTCCACCAGCGGCGTGCTGGCCTTCATGAAGCGGCCCCGCTCATCCTTGATAAACAGCCAGGCCTCCGGCAGGTAGTCGAAGAGCCCCAGGACATCCTGGCCTGGCCTGAGACGCCGGAAGAACGCGTCATGGATTACGCGCGGGTTCCTGGGACTCACGTGCCGGGCACTCCTTGCCAACTGGGTGTCGCGTCAAGCGGTTGCAGCGCCAGCGTCTTGCACGACCCAATGTCGCCCGGCTTCGGCGCGATGCAACTCGCGTTGGGTGCAGAGGTAACCATGGTGCGGGCCGGGGTGGTGCGGCTCCCGTCCGAGTGTGGTAAGGGCGAGGCGACCCATCCCGCCTGACTTCAGGTCACCTTGGCCAGGTCGCGCAGCAACTCGCTGTAGTCCGCATGGCGGTTCGCCGGCGACTTGGCCATCATCCGTCGCAATAGACTTGTGACCGCGGGTGCACCTGGCACTTCCGGGACCGGGTCGTGAATGTGCCGCAGTGCGGACTCGATCCCGTCGGCCGCCGGGAACGGTTCGTGCCCGGTGAGAAGGTGGTACCAGGTGCAGCCCAGGGAGTAGATGTCGGTACGGTGGGTCACTGCATGTCCGTAGAACTGTTCCGGCGCCATGTAGGGCGGGGACCCCTCCACGGTTTCCTCATCCTTGGGCCCCGCCCCGGCCGTCCGGGCTAGACCGAAATCGGCCACCCGGACCCACCCGTCCGCACCGAGGACCAGGTTGGCAGGTTTCACATCGCAGTGCGTGATCCCGGCCCGGTTGGCGGCCTGCAGCCCTTCCGCCGCCTGGCGCAGATAGGTCAAGGCCACATTGGGGGACAAGGCGCCTTGCCGTCCGACCAGCGACTCCAGGTCCGGCCCAGGCAGCAGTTCCATGGCGAAGAAGTGCTGGCCGCCCTCGGTGCCGGCGAAGTAAATCTCGACGACATTGCGGTGACGAACCCGTGCCAGCGATCGTGCCTCGGTCAGGAATTGCACCACCGTCTCCGGGGTGCCGGCAAACTCCGCCCCCAGCACCTTGAGTGCCACCTCGCGGCGCAGGTTCAGGTCGAACCCACGGTACACCGCCCCCATGCCGCCCTGGCTGAGAAATCCGCGCACCTGGAAATGAGCCAGGTTCACCCCCTCCAGCCCCGGCCGGCTCTCCTTGACAGCGGGCGCTTCAGCCGGGCCCCCGGCCGCCAGCAGCCGCAGTGCCACGGCGGCCAGCCCGTTGGCCGTGAACGGCTTGCACACGTACGCGGTGTTGCTGCCCCGGAACGCCCGGATGGCGTTCTCGCTCGTCGCCGAGCACACCAGGACGCGAGCGGCTGGATCGTCGGCACGGATGATTCTCAACGCCGCCAGCCCTCCCATTCCCGGCATGGTCAGGTCGAGCGTGGTCAGGTCGGGGCGGTGGCGTCGGAACAGCTCCACGGCATCGCCCCCGTTGCCTGCCTCAGCGAGGACCGCGATCCCGGCCGCCTCCAGGGCCCGGCGCAGCGCCTTGCGCATCAACGAACTGTCATCGGCGACCACCGCACGGCGCGCTTGCGTCTTCGCCTCGGTCACCGTCGGCCCTTCCCGGATGACGGTCCCGCCAGGGGCGATCCACAGGTCGAAGACGCCGTGGATGGTCTGGACTTCGATGCCGTTGAAGGTAGCGTCCGCGTTGTCCAGAGGAAGGGAGACGGCGCAGCCTTCGACGAACCATGGCGGTGCGATTATGCCCTGCAGGCCCAGGTGCGGCAGCAGGGCGTTGAGGACCTTGTTGGCAAGTTCAGCCAGCGCGTCTCGGACCGTGTCCGTGGTGCCGGGCTCGACCCCGTCGCCCGTGATCGCGGCGCTCACCTGGGCTGCCACCCGTTCCGCCACCGCAAGGTCGAAGCCCATGGCCAGACAGCAGCATTGCGCGCCGCTCACCTGCGCGAGGACGGTCAACTCCTTCACCGTCCTGCAACCGGAGAGCCGATGCGCCTCGCCGAAGGCTGCCACCCCAATGCCGAACTGCGCCAAGGCTTCGGTCACGCCCCTCGCGACAGCCTTGGCTAACGGGTCACGTTCGCCCGCAGGCGCGGCGTCCGTGGCTGCCTCAGACTTGCCGACCAGGTTGGAACTTGCCCGGATGCGGAACGCGCGGCGTGCCTTGTGTTCTGAATCTGCCATGGTAATTGCCGATCCTCATGGAGTTGTGTCGTGCGCACCCTGCCGGGCCCCGCGACCGAACCGCCAGGTTGGCGCACAGTGCCTGTCCGCGCGGCGCAGCACCACCTCACCGCCAGGAGTTTCCGCCAGGGACAGTCCGCCAGGGACAGGGAATTGCCCGAACAACGACGGACTCTACGATACCCGCGCGTCGCGACGTGCGCAAGCTGGTCGGCGCCCAGGCTGTAATGCGTCAGCGCCCCCCGGGCGGATGCGCCCGATCATGTGTGGGCGTTACTCACTGTTTGTCCGGGTCGTTCTGGCAAGGTGGCGGGAGCGGCTCGCTCCCGCGGGTGCCGGAGCGAGCCGCTCCG
>Ga0156531_1300_pt1 | contig 23149 bp, 15 predicted proteins | sample RifOxyB3_FD_111926 | JGI IMG/M metagenome (GOLD analysis project Ga0156531, IMG submission 111926) | Lentisphaerae bacterium RIFOXYB12_FULL_65_16 | reverse complement strand
TGCGTCCTATACGTCCTCTATGCCCGACAGGGCCCATACGTCCTATGCGTCCTATACGTCCTCTATGCCCGACAGGGCCCATACGTCCTATGCGTCTTATGCGTCCCATGTATGCTCTTGGTCGCCGGCGGTTGGGCGCGCCGCCCGGCTCTCACGGCCGCGGCCAGAGTTTCTCCGGTGCGGTGCGGCCCAGGAAGAACGCCAGCTTCCGGTGCAGCACGTCCATTACATCGCCGTCGGTTCGGCCCGAAATGTGGAACCGCAGTTCCCAGTTCATGATCTCCTCAACCGCACGCGCCAAGAGCGGGTCGGGCGGGATGATCAGGTGCTTCGCACACCGTTGGAGCCGGCGCGCCAGATCGCCGTACCCGGCTTGGGTCAGGACATTCTCGTCCAACGGCAGCATGAGATGGCGCTGCGCCAGTTCCGTCTGGACCTCAGGCGCCCGCAACGCGCCCAGCACACGGAGGCACTCCTCAGGATAGGCACTGGCCCGGCTGATCCAGCCGGCGACGATGGAAACCGGCGCGACCCGGTCCACGGGATAGGGCACAACCTCGATCCCGTCCTCCGGCTTGAACGCGGCCAGGCTCTGGACCGGGCCTTCCATGGTCGCGGCCACCGGGCCGAGGCCGTCGCGGATGAACGTGTTGCGGTCGGTGGTCAGGTCGCCGGTGAGCAGGTCGCCGCTGGCCCAGTGCTCGCGGAGTTGCCGCAGCGTCTCGCGCCAGTGCGCGGGATCGCCGAACTCGATGCGGCCCTCGCGCGGGTTAAGGTAGGTACACCCCATGTCGACCAAGGCCGCAAAGACGCCCATCATGTAGTGCCGGACCGGCTGACCACTGGCGCGGCGGACGCGCCGGACGAAGTCCAGGATATTCCGGTCTTCGGGGCTGGGGCGCTGGTCGTGCGTGCGCCGGAGATAGATCAGGGGAACCTGGAAACCGATGGGAAGAAAGGGGTGCCGGTGCGCCCACTCAAGGTCTGGCCAGTCGACGACGCGCGGGGTTGCCGGGCCAAAGTCGAACGCCCGGAGCGCCTCCAGGTCGAACAGGTCGCCGACAGCGTGTCCAAGCGAACTGAAGTACACCGTTCCACCGATCACCAGATCCGCAGGCGCTTTGGCGGTCTTGGCCTCGGGCCCCCAGCAGACACGCGGCGTGATGTCGGGGTGCTGACGCGCGAAATCGCGGAAGAACCGGCGCCAGAACCGCTGCTGCCAGGGCTCGTAGTCCTCAACCCAGACTTGGAGTTCCTTCTTTCTCGCCCCGGTGTGAAAGGCAGCGCCAAGGTCAGGCGCAGCAGCGACGGATGCCCCGCCGTTCGTCCGCGAGATGATGCCGGTGCCCACACGCACCGTGACCAACCCGTCGTCGACGAGCAATCGCGCGGCTTTCAGCACGACGTTGTTGCTGACTCCGTAGCGCTTCGCCAACTGCAGGGCCGTGGGGAGCCGTGTGCCAGCTGGATACACACCCTGCCGCAACTCCTCCTCCAGCGACTGCTTGACCTGCGCCGCCTTGGGCTGGAACTTCAGTTGCCCGGAAGACTCCATAATTGAACAATACACCACAACTTGCTAATGTCAATTAATGGCAACACATTGGCCGCGATCGGCCGTCAGGAGAGGTGCCTGATTGACCCGTTGACTTGTCAGCGAAACGTACGGCGACTGAAGGCGTCCGCCGGTTGGCTTTACTCGCTATTAATTGATACAATCAATGCTTTGGATGGAAAATCGACCTGTGCGGGTAACCCGGCCTCGCGGAAATACGGCCACGGTGGCTCGGCGCGTCCCGCGCCGAAGCAGGGTGCGCCGGCCGGTCCCCGGCCGAGGGCCTCGGTTCGGGACGAACCGACGCACCCTACCGCGGTCCCAGAGGTCCCGCGCCACTACCCGCCGCCGCGGACAACCCCACGAACGGGGGCATCCTGGCGCACGTGGCACCGCTTCTTCCCTCTATGGATTTGCCCGCACAGGTCGAAAAACGAAGGGAGCGGGTCCGCGCGGACCCGCTCCCTCTTGAAAACACACGATCAATCCTTTATCCGAACTAGTGCGGGTTCGGGTCGCTCGTCAGCGGGCTGCCGGCATTGACATCGCCCGAGGTCGACGGCTCGCTGTTTCCCCACCAGTTCTTCTCGGCGCTCACAGTGCCGCTGCCATAGTTGCTCAGGCCGTCCCCGCCATTGTTGTAGAAGGAGTTGTTCCCGGCGCTGGCCGCGGTGCCGAAGTTCAGCAGGTAGTCCGTGGCGTTGTTGGCGTCGATCGCGAGGCCGTCTCCGTAGTTGTTGGCGAAGACGTTGTTCGTGCCGCTGATCGTGATCGTGCCCACGGCACGGTCGGCCTCGTAGGCCTCGATGTACACGCCGGGATCCTCGTCATAGATTCCGTTGAACTTCGCCACGACGTTGGTCAGCGTGGTGCTGATGCTGGTCGTCCCGTAGATTTCAAGATAGATGCCGTCGTACGCGGCATCCTGCACATTCACATTGCTGAAGGTCGCGCTGGCCGACCCGTTGTCGGTGCCCATATTGAAGCCGATACCGACGTCGTCCTGGACGTGGTTCGACGTGATATTGCTGAACGTGGCACTGACATTGCCGTCAATCGCTTGCAGGTCCCCGCCAACGTCCCATTCGCCGTTCGAGGAGCCGGTGATGTTGCTGAACGCCACGCTGCCGCCGTCGTCCGGATAGAGCCACGCATCGATTAGGTTGTTGCCGTTGCCGCTGCCGCTGATGTTGCTGAACGTGGCGGTCAGCGTCCCGTCGCCGTCGGCGTCGACGTCGATCAGGTCGTTGTCGTTGCCGTCGCCGGTGATGTTCGTGAACGATAGTGTTGTGTCGCCGGCCGCCGCCCTCGTGCCGCCGAGATTGGCTTCCGTTCCGACGGTGACACCATCCGATGAGTCGTTCCACGACGCCGCGATATTGCTGAACGTACCGCTCACGTTGCCGCCCGTCGCGCCGGCCCAGACGTCCAGGCCGCCGTCGCCGTTGTAGTCGGCCGTGATCGCGTCGAAGAGCAGGGTGATGCTGCCGGCATCGGTCCAGATGTCGTCAAACAAGATGCCGTCTTCATCCCAGTTGTCGTTGGAGTTCCTGTTGGCGCTCACGTTCGTCACCGTGACGCTGACGTTACCCGCCTCCGAGCCGATGGAATTAACGTACATCCCCTCTTCGGCGTTGCCGTCAGCCGTGATGTTGCTGAACGTCGCGGAGACATTGCCCGCGCCCGTCCCGATATCGTCGACGTCCACGCCGACGCCGTAGTAGTACTGGTCGTCGTCGTCGTAGTAGCCGTTGTCGTTGGCCGTGATGTCCTCAAACGTGGCGCTGACATTGCCCCCATTGCTCCAGATATCGGCGTAGATACCGTCATACCCGTTCGAACTCGCGGTGATGCCGTTGAACGTCGCCACCACGCCGCCCGTGCCATCGTCATAGAGATCTACGGCAAGTCCGTCGTCCCCGTTGTCCGAGACGTCGAGGCCGGAGAACGAGGCCAGAATGCCGCCGGTCGTGTTGATGTCGACATATACGCCATCCCCACCGCCACCACCCCACCCATTATGGGTGACGGTGTTGACGCCGCTGAAGGTCACCGACGCTTCTACGGCATCGTTGATCCGCACATCGATACCGGAGGCGCTGTTGTCGTTGGCCTTCATGTCAGTGAAGGTCATGGTGACGGTGTCGAAGCCATTGGCGTACACGCGAAGCCCGTCACCGTCAAAGCCGGTGAATTCGCCGTCCGTGCCCGAAGAGAAGGTCCCGGTGAACGTGGGGCCCGCCGCGCGGCCGCCGCCGTTCCGGTCCGCGTAGACGATCGCGGCCGAACCGTCGGTGCGCACCGCGTTGTCCTTGATCGCGACGTTGAGGTTGTCCAGACTGTCGTTGGCACTGATCACAATGCCGTTGGTGCAGTCGATGATGACGTTGTTCTGGATCGTCAGGTTCGTCTTGTTCACCGCATAGACGCCGGTCATGCTGGTGTCCGTATTGCTGATGTTGTCGGACGTTTCGTCAAGCCCGGTGTCGCTGTGGGTAATCCTCAAGCCGTAGACCGTGTTGTTGCCGCCCAGCTCCAAGGTCGGCCCGTCCTCCGTGCCGTTGACCCAGGCCCGGCCTCGGCCGCTATAGACCCTGCCGCCGTTCAACGGGACCAGACCGTAGAGACTTACGTTAGCCGGGATGTTGAAGTTATTCGTGGCCCGGTCGACATAGGGTTCATAGGCGTCCTCGGACGACTCGGCGAGCTGGATGTTGGTGTAACCCGAAGCAAGGGCCGCTTCGATCGTCCTGAACGGCGCCTCGGCCGTCCCGGGGTTATCGTCGTCGCCCCCATCGAGGTCGACAAAGGCCACGTCATCGAGGACCGTCTGGGTGCTGGTCGGGGAGTCACTGACGCCAGTCTCCATGTGCAGATAGCGGTCACGCATCACCATTTCGGTCATGCGGGCGGTGAACGGTGTGGGTTGCGGACCCTTGAACTGCTCCATCGTGCCGGCGAACGGATTCTTGCCCTCAAAGACACTGCCCAGATCGAAGGGGACGCGCACACGGCAGCCGACCAGCCAGTCGGACCCGATCAGATCATCGTCCTCGTAAACTTCGGCGTCCAGGATCACACCGGGCAGGATGCGCGCTTCCAAACGGCCCCTGAAGCCGTCCAGCTCATCGCCGTCGGACAGTTCGCTGTCGAACCAGTAGTAACCGCCGTAGACGCGCAGGTCGAGCCACTTGCAGATGAACGGGACCTTGAAGCCGAGTTCGCCATCCCAGCCTTCGCGCGGGGCTTCGACGTTGCCGTAGCCCTGCTGGACGATGCCGTGTCCCGAGGCCGACCCATCGCCCCAGCCAACCGGTGCGCCGCCGACCGACTTCTCGTTGTCCTCGGGCCAGTAGTAGTTAAAGCGCGCGTCAAACCACTCCTGGAGGATTTCCCCGCCGACGCCGATCTGGTCGAACTGGTTGTCCGACTCGGTCCAGCGCGAGTCATAGAAGGCGTTGGCGCCGAGAATCAGGTTCATGTCCGGGAAGCCGAACCGGTAGCCCAGGCCGATATTGGTTTCCTGTTCGTCGTTGTCATCGAGCATGCAGCGCGGGTCGAGGAAAATGAGTTGCGTCTCGTCGAGCCAGAAGGGAATGAAGACGTCGGTGGAACCCTCGATGTAGTGGTCGCCCCCCAGCGTGCCGAAGGTGATGCCGCCGCCGGCCATCCGCCCACCGTCTTCGGCCCTTGCCGCGGTCCCGATCACGAACGCTGCCGCCAGAGCACACGCCGCCAGAATGCCCCTCACGTACCGCTTCATGTCCACTCTCCTTCTTGCTTTGGGTTGCCGCTCCACTGTGACGTTTATTAACTCTTTCTCATTTTTTGGCGTAGACAGAATTCGCCCGCAACGAAAACGACGAACGACACGGGGAAACTACGACAGGGCCGAAACCAAACCCTAACCTTCCTCCCTGAATATCCCGGTCCTGGCGGGGCCAATGACCGTCTTTCCCTTACAACAGATCACCACGTGGCCCCGAGAACCATATGGCAGATACAATAGTCCCTATCCTGACAACAAAAGCAAGCGGTGGCGGGTGAAAAAAGGGCGGGACGAATTTACCAACGGTTCTTTTGCCTCCCAAACCGGACCAGGCCTGCCGGGAGCGACATGAGTGGTGCGCCCGTTGACCTCGCCGCCTGCAGCGCATCCGTCCGGGCCGGGAATCCAGCCTGCTCATGGCTATGGACTCCCATGTTACTGGCGTGTCACTCTGCGCCGCCGCCCCGCTCGTCCGGGCGCAAGACCCGCGGCGGCGCGAACCGGCACGAGTAACACCAACCTGTGATCGGCCGGTCCGCCGACCGGGGGGCGCTGACGCGTTCCCGACGCCGGTGGGCACGACGGCGCTGGAGGGTGTCGGGGCGGAGGTCCAGGCCAAGTGGGCTACGGTGCTGGCCGTCGACCCGGAGAACGTGCAGGGATTGTTCGGACGCGGCCGGGCACGGTTCGCGAAACGGCAGTACGGCCCGGCGCTGGCGGACATGGACGCGGTCCTGCGCCAAACCCCGACCGACTCCAACGCTTGGCTCGGTAAAGGCCTGGCACTGCTGGCCACCGGGAAGAAGGACGACGCACAGGGGTGCATCGACAAAAGCCGGAAATTCAGCGAGGCCGAGGTCCGGCAGTACATCAAGGATGAGGCCAAAGTCCAGGAACGACTCAAGGCCTGGAACAAGGAGATCGACAGCCTCGTCGAACGCGTGCAGAAGGAGTCGGCGGCAAAGCCGCAATGACAGGGGCTGCCTCCCGCCTACCTGGAGCGCCCGCGTCTCGCGGGCTCTTCGGCAGCGTGGCGGTACCCCGCGAGCCAGGCAATTCCCTACGACCGTGGCATCCCCGAGCTGTCACGTGCCTCTCACGTCGAAGCAGAGCAAGACGTCGCCATGCCGCACGTAGAGTTTGCCGTTCGCGAGGGCAAGGTGCGCCCAACCGGGCCCGCCCATCTCGGGTTGGCTCGGCATCTTGAAGGTGCTCTTCAGGCGGAACTCCTGCGGCGTGGCTTCGACCAGCGCGAGCGTGTCGTCCTCGTAGCGGAAGTACAATTCGCCGTCGGCGTACAGCAGCGCCCCTGAGCCCCGCCCCGGCTGTTTCCCGCGCCACAGCACCTTGCCGGTCTTCAGCTCGATGCAGATCGGGGCGCCCTGGTTGTGACCGTGCGCGCCGTAGAGGTAGTCGCCAACTCGCAGGAACCCGCCGTGGTGACACTGGAAGGTGTTGGCATCCAGCCAGTAAACCTGCTCCGCCTGGACGCCCTTGGCCGTCTTGACCAGCTTCAGCAGCGCGCTGCCCTTGCCGTAGGCGGTGGAGACAAAGACATAATCACCGAAGGCAACCGGCGTGGGGATGTTGGCCGTGCCGTTGGCCACCTGCGGGTACGCCCACAGGAACGTGCCGTCATCCGCCTTCACGCCGATGGCGGCCTGCCCCATCAGGGTCACGTACTGGCGAACCCCGCCGCCGTCCGAGACCACCGCCGACGCGTAGCCGGCGCCGCCCATGGCGCCGCCCGGTGGCGCGCACTTCCAAATGACCGCGCCGGTCTTGCGATCCAGCGCCACGAGCGCCGCAGCGTCGCCGCCCGGGGTCACGATCAACCGCTCGCCGTCCACCAGCGGCGACTCGCTGTAACGCCAACCCGACATCATCTGCCCGCCGAAGTCCTGCTCCAGGTTCTTGCGCCACACTTCCTTGCCGCTGGTGGCGTCGGCACAGACCAGGTCCGCATCCGTGCCCAGCCCGTAGATCAGGCCGTCGTGCACCGTCGGTGTGCACCGAGAACCACCGTCGCCGTACGGCGGCCCGACGCGCGTGGCCCACACGCGCTCGCGAGTCTTCAGGTCGACAGCGATCAGGAACTGGGCTTTGCCGTCCCGCAGGTCGCCCATGGTGTACAGCCGGTCGCCCACCACCACGACCCCGGAGTAGCCTTTGCCGACGCCGGCCATGCTCCAGAGCAGCGGCGGACCGCCATCCGGCCACTGCGGCATCAGCCCCTTCTCGGCCGACACGGCGTCGCGGTTCGGGCCGCGCCACTGCGGCCAGTCGTCACTCCAGCCGTTCGAGACCCGTCCGGCGGTGAACAACACCAGCAGCGCCAGCCCACGTCGAAACACTGCCATTCGTGTGACTCCTCTGTTCTTGGCCTCGGACGAGCCGCGCTCAGTGAATTCCGACAAAGTGTACGGCAAAGTACGAACGAAATCAACCCGGATGTCTCCCCGATTTAGGTTGCCATGTTGCAGCGCGGTCGCCAAGTCTCCCGGCCTGGCGGAGCCTGGGATGTTACCGGCCAAGTGCGAGCCTGCGCGCGACCGTCATTCCGGGCATTGCGGGGACCGTGGCCAAGGGACTGCCCGCGCCACTGGCGCGACGTGCGGTGTCACGGCGCGACGTGCGGTGTCACGGCGCGGCGAAGCGGTAGACGTGCACGGCGTAACGGGGGAAGGTGTCGGTGATGAAGCCGGCCTTGCGCTCTGCCGCGCGGGTCTCGAACAGGACTTGCGCCGGGCCGTCGCCGGCAGCGGGGACTTGCGCGGTGACCGGCTCGATGCCGGTGTTGACCGCCACCACGGTTGTCTCACCGGCAACCGTCTTCCACCAGACTTCGACCTTCTGCTTGTCCACCTCAAGCGCGGTTGACTGCGCCGGTTCGCGCGCGGTCAGCACGGGCGTCAGTTCGCGGAGTTGGCTGACGACACGGGTCAGGCCGGCCCAGGCGTCCGGGACGTCGGCGACCGTGAGCCAGTCCTTGGCGGTGTCCGCATACCACCACCACCACAGGCCGTTGATGTTCTGGGTGACGCCGGCAAACGCCGCGGCGCGCATCCAGTCAGGGTCGGGTTGGAACTTCGTTGGATCCGGCGCCTGGCCGCCGTTCATCAGCTTCTTCTGTTCCTGGTCGTAGCAGTGCACCAGCAGCGTGATGGGCGAGTCGTTGAGCAGGAGCTTGCGATGTTCCTGGATCTGGCGCACGACGCCGTCCGGTTTCTGGTACGCCTGGGTCCAGTGCGTGTCCCAGGTCCGGCGGTACAGGTTCATACGGTTGCCCCAGGTCGTCATGACGACCGTGTGGTACGGGTCGAGGCGACGGATCAAGTCGGCGAACGCGGTGAGGGTGCGCGGCGACACGTACTGGTCCGGCACCTCGGGCTCATCGAACAGGTACCAGCAGAACAGGCCGGGGTGGTCGCAGAGTGCTGCCACGCGGTTGGCCACGTGCGCAAAGTTGCCCTGCACGATGCCGTTGCCCGACCCGCCGCCACGGTCGAACCCGATGAACACGCGCAGCCCGTTCTGCCAGGCGCTGTCCAGGTAGGCCCGGGCCGCAACATCGTCCTGGTTGCCCTCCCAGGTGTAGACGTGTACGACATCGAAACCGCCTGCCTTGACCGTCGGCATGGCCGCGGGCGAGACTTGGTAGATACCGAACGGGAAAATGCGCGACCCGGCGCAGACGTAGGCGCCATCCGTGTCCAACTGCACCTTGTTCTCCGGGATCGGTTGGTTCACGATCCAGACGTCTCGCTCCGTGCGGTTGCCGGCGGCATCGGCGGCTGTGACACGCACCGTGTTCATGCCCTGCTGCCACGCGGGCGTGCAGGTCAGCGCGGCACAGAAGACACCGTCTTTCGGCGTGACCTGGGCCTGCACGGTCTTCCCGGCCAGTTCGGCCTGGACCTGGGGTGGCGCACCGCGCTCGTCGGAGACCAGGATCTCGGCGGCGGCGCCACCGTCCGTGACGCGGATGGCATTGGTGATGATCACCGGCGCCGTGCAGTCGGCGTCGGCCGGCGCCGTCTGCTCGAACGTCCAGGTGGCGCTGGGCTCGTAGCCCGGCGCGGTGACGCGCCAGTGCCACGTACCGGGGGCGATAGGTGTCGTGAGCGTGCAGCACGGGTCCTCAGCGGCGAACGGCTGCGTTGCCGCGGCGGGAAACGCCGGGTCCTGTGCCAGCTCGAGGGTGAACTGGGCCGCGCGCGCGTCGTTGCGCCAGCGGAAGGTGGGCGTGTTGTCGGCCACACGCTCGCCCGGCAAAGGCGATTCCAGGGCAACCGCGCTGTGCACGCGGACCAGTTCGAGGTCGTCGAACCACGCGGTGCCGGTGCCGCGCACGGCGAGGAAGATCTCCGCGAAACCGGCCTCCTCCGGGGCGCGCAGTGTTTCGCAGGTCTTGCGCGTCCAGTCGTGGTCGCCGTACAGACTGCAGGCATATTCGCCGGCGGCGAACCACTTGCCGTTCTTGTCGGACCACTCCACGATCAACCCGGCGCCGCAACTGTCCATCTTCCCCGGTTTTGGGGCCACGCCCTTGGTTTTCACAAAACAGTGCGCCTGATAGCACGACCCACCGACGACCGGAATCTGCCGCGTGATGTAGACCGGCTCGGTCATGGGATCGTTGACCGTGAGCGTAGCGCAGCGGGTCCCGCCGTGTGCGCCTTCCGAGGCCACACTGCCGTTGGCCGGGACGTTCCAGCCGGTCGGGCCATCCTCGAAGCCAGGATTGGCGAATTCCGCGGCACTGTACCAACGGGTGCGTTGCAGCAGGATTTCTTTGCGCCGTGCGGACTCCGCAGCGTCGTACCGCACGATGGCGACACTGGCCGTGCCCGTCATCTGCACCGGCGCGTCACTGGCGTCGGCCGTAAGCACGAGACGGAACCCTTTCGACTCGCGCTGGCGCCAGTCCTGGAGCGAGAATCGGCCCGGCTCGCCGGCGCAGGTCCACGCCACCGAGTACTCGGGTTGGTCGAGGACCAGCGCCTTCTCGACCGACAGAGACGGGAACGTGCGCTGGTCGGCATCGAAGGCGGCGGCGCCGATCCGGCCCCGGACGGTGCCGTCGGCCAGGCAGTACGTGTCGGCCGGCAGGTAGAGGAGGAATTCGCAGGGCCCCTGCGGCTGGACGGTCGCCGCGACCGACCAGGTGGCGGCCGTCTCGGTCAGACTGAGCGTCAGCGACATCTGCGCCTGGCCGGGAACGTCCTTGGTCCACGTCAGGCTGCGACCGTCTGCCGCAGGAGTGACCGCGGCGCCGCCGAAGTTGAACCGACCGGCCTTCCACCCGGGCACGAATCCGTCGAGGATCACACTGCTGACGACAACACGTCCGTCACACGACAGCGTGCCGACGCCGGATGCGGCCGGGGTAAACGTCCACGGCCCCACTTTCAGTTCCTGTGCGGAGAGTGCAAAGCCGGTGGCAAGCAAGGTCGAAAGCAGAGCGATGCGCATAGGGTTCATTCCTCCTGTTTGATGGCAACGCGTAAACTACAGGACGAGTGCGGCGTGCGCAAGGCCGTGCATCGCGGGTGACGTGATGAAACGCCGGTTTGCCGCCCACTCCGAAGCGACGGGCTCCCTGCCGGCCTTCTGGCCCTGGAGAAGCATCGACTGCAATCGACTGCAATCGACTGCGATCGACCGCTATCGGCGACGGTTGGGCCGGGAGACCTGGCCGCCACCGTGCGACCGGCCTCACAGCGTTGGCCGGGTTGCGGCGACCAGCAGGTGGTGAGGAAACTCGAGCCAGAAGTTCAACCGCTGCGCCACGGGGAAGCACACCGGCCTGCACTCGGGCCTGGCCTGCCCAATGGCGACCATGACGAGTCGCATCGTTTCGTGTCCCAACCGCAGGTTGGCTACGGTCTCGGCGTCCACGGGAACAGCGCCGCAGAGCATGTCGGCGGCGGTCCGCCCACTCGGGCTTTGTGCACGAAGAAGTTCCACGCTCTTGTCCAGAAACTCCTTCGCCAGGGCCGCCTCCGCGCGGAGTTTGGCGGCCACGTACAGGGTCAAGGCCGCCTCGAGCTTGTCGCCGCGCTGGAACTGGTCGAGCATCTTGGCCGCGGCGGGAAGGTCCCCGTTCGTGACGGCAACGGCGAACGCGTCGTCAGGGTCTTCCGAGGCCGCCGTGAGCGTCTTGAAGCGCTCGAAATCACCGGCGTAGTAGGCGAGGCGTGTCTCCAGGCTGGTGCGGAGCGCCTTGCCGTACTCGGCCCCCGACTGCTGTTCCGCGTCCTGAGCCAGGCGGTCGACCGTACTTTGCGCCTCAGCCACGCGCTTCTGCAGGACACAACACTGCAGATACATCGCTTGCCAGGCCCAATCCTTCGGTTGCGCCTTGGTGCATTCCTGAATTCCGCGGGCCGCCTCGTCGTACTGGCCAGCGGCGAGAAGGGACCGGATGAGGTGAGCGGTGAACCGCGCGTTGTCCGGGGCGGCGGTGCAGGCGCGGGCGCTGTTTGCGACGGCGGCGCGGAGATCCCCGGCGTACAGGGCGCGGGTTGCGAGATACTGAAGCGCGAACGGGGTTGGCGTCGGAGACTCCGCCGCCTGGCGCATGAGGGCCAGGCCGTCTTGCGGACTGGCCATGGCCCGGCCCGCGAGATACAGCAGATCGGGGTTGCCTGGGTCGGCGTCCAGGCGCTTACGGTACTCGCCGGCCAGATCCCAGTCGGGCGTGGCGCGTTCCCGGGCCTGCTGGTAGGCAATGTGGCAGCTCACCGCCACCGGCTTGCGGTCCAGGACGGGTGTCAGGGCCTTGAGCATCTGCGCGTCATCGAGACGGTCTTCAAGGAAGCGGAGGTGGATGTACGAGTCAGGGACGCAGGAGAGAAAGGCGGCGGCAGCGTTGGCGGCCGGTTCGAGTCCGGCGAGTCTCTCCACGGTGGTCAGCAGAAACCACTGGGCCGTAGGACCGTTCCCCTTCGACGGGAACAGCGTCACGCGTTCCCGCGCGACGGCCCCGGAATTGGAGGACATGTGCAGCGATTCGGGGAAGTCCTCGAACCGGTAGTCCAGGCCGCGGAACTCGTGGAGCGGCGCGCCGGCGAACAGGCGGGTTTCGCCTTCCGGGGCGTCCTTGCCCTCCGGTGCGTAGTATGTCTTCTGCCACACCAGCACGGCAGCCCGGTCCGGGTTCACGACGAACGTGCGATTCAGGAAGATCCGTCTCCAGAACGGAGTGGCGATCGTGACCGCCTGCGCGGGGATCGGCGTGGCGTCGACCGCCTCGATGGAGAGGCTGCCTTCATCGACCGTGGCCGTCTCGGCCCGGCCGGGTGCGAGCGTGTATTCGACGCCATTGCACCTGACCCGGTACGGCTGCTCCAGGCCACTGACGAGGTAGATGTCGCGGGCGCGGCCCTGGTGGTAGGACGCGACGAGATACGCCGTCAGCAGCACCGCGCCGAGGGCCGGACCAACATAGCGCGCCAGGATCAGCCCTGCCCCCGCGTCGCCGACCCGGGAGTTGGTGGAGAGCGCGCTGCTCTTCACGGGCTTGCGGGAGATGCGGTTCTTCTCCGAGAGCTTGCGCAGACGCCGGAACGCCTTGTCGTTGGCGACCGCCGGCAAGATCGCCTGACACTGATCCAGCACGTGCAACGCCTGGTCGTGCAGGCCTTTGGCCTGATAGCCTTCCGCCAGCAGAATCAGGCACCACAACCCGTCCTGCGCCTTCTGGCTGACCACGTGCTGGAGAAGAGGTTCGGCGGCCTCCGGCTTGCCTTGGCGGACCAGGCTCTCAGCCAGCCGTTCGCGACTGGCCGGCGTATCGCTGATGGCCAGCGCTTTCCGGAAAAGGTCTTCCGCCTCGGCCTGATCGCCGAAGTAGGCATACACCCCACCGAGGAGCCGAAGGATTTCCTCGTTGCCACTGAGAGCTTGCGCGATGTGTGGAGCGCGCTTCCGAAACCGCGCCGCGTCCTGCAGGCCCGCCAGAGCGCGGATCAGTTCCCGGGCCGTGTCGACACTGGTCCGGTCCTGGAGGTACTTTGCCTCCAGTTCCGCAAACGTCTTGGTCCGAAGCTCCAGCCACTCCTTGAGGGGAATGACCCGGTGCTTATGGCAGGCCGGACACTCGTCAATCACACGTCGCTTGCGGATGGGGAAAAGCGGAATGAACAGCACCACGAAGTACTCGGTGGTGTCGTAGGAAGCAAGCATGCCGCCGCGCTTGCAGTTTTCGCACTGCCCGGGGTGCTCAAACCGGTTGTGCTTTCCATAGTACCACGTACCGATTCCATTGTAGACAGCCGGCATGCGTCAACTCCTCGTGTTCCGGTCCCGCGAGGAGGGGCGGCGAAAACGTCCGCATCCCCCCTCCTCAGGGTTGCGGTAATATGCCAAGGCCACAGGACTTTCCAAGCGGCGCGGTCGTGGGTGAAACTGGGCGGCTTCGGAGCGGGGGGGGGCGGTCCATTTGGCCGACCGACCTCCTTCAGCACCGGCACAAGGCCGGTGGGGTCGGGTGATTGCACAGGTCGCGAAGAAGGAAAGGTGCACCGATGAAGGGCAAGACAGTACGGTTTGCAGGGCCATGGACGGTCGAGTTTGCGAACCTGGATGTGGCCCCCGAGACGGCGGGGCCGAATTCGGTCATGGTTCGGACCGAGGCCAGCATCGTCAGCGCCGGGACGGAAATGGCCATTCTGAGCGGTGGCTAAAGTTGGGCGCCCCTGCCCTACATTCCCGGGTACGGTAATGTCGGAACGGTGGTCGCCGTGGGAACAAACGTGACGGCGGTAAAGCCGGGCGAGCGTGTCTTCTCGTACGCCAAGCACTCGTCGGTGGTGGATGCCGGCACGCGCTTCGTCCTGCCGGTGCCTGCGGGACTGGCCCCGAAACTGGCAGTCGTGGCCCGCATGGGGCAGGTGGCGTCCACCACCCTCGACACCCGACACCGGCCCCACATCCCGTCACTCCGCCGGGTTCACCCAGTTCCAGAACTTGCGGACACGACGCAGCGGGGTGATCAGGAAGGTAAACACGAACACAACCACGCTGATGATCGTGGTCTTGAGGTTCTTCTGCAGCGGACCGAGGTCTTCCTGGGCGGTGGCGCCGGTCGGCGGCGGCGAGGCCTGAGCCTGGGGCGCGCTCGGCGCGGCGGCGGTTGGCGGCGGGGCGGGGGGCGGCGTGGCTGTGGTGACGAAGGCTGGCGCCGACGCGGTCGCTTGGGTCTGCTCTTGGGGCGCGTCCCAACCCCAGACGTCAGCCTTCCCCGCCTTGGATTTCACCGGTTTCTCTTCCTCGTCCTCGGTCGTTTCCGTGTCGGTCGATGCAACCTCTTCGGCTGTTATGCCTTCTCCGTCTTTGGGTTTGGTCTGGGTGCCGCTGCCGGTGACTGCAACCGCGGGCTCAACTTTCTTGGGAACCGACGGCGGAAGGCGCACCCACTGGCCGCCCACTTGCACGTATCCTGCGTTGGTGAGCACGTCCCGTGTGACCTCCGGCGCCAGCTTGGCAACCAGTTCCTGCCGGTGCCAGTTCAAGGCTTTCTCATACAGCGGGACCTGCGGCACCCAATTGCCCTTCCACTTCACGTAGCCGTTGGCCATGTACTGCTCCGGCTCGACCTGCTGGCGCAGCTTCCGCGCAAGCTCCTCCCGGCTCTGCGTCAGTTTGACCGTCTTGCGCAGGACGTACTTCTTCCGGGCCTGCTCGTTGGCGACACGATCGAGAGTGGCGAGGGAATTCTCGGTCAGATCGATCTTGGTGACCCAGTTGGTGCCGATCTTCACACGGCTGGGGCCGCTGCGGGACAAACGCCCTTTCACCTCGCCGCCACGCGAGTACCGAACCGTCACCGTGTCGCCTTCGGAGTAGAGCGGATACTCCTCGCGGGCTTCCGTCTCGAACGATGCCTCCTGATCCGCCGGGTACTCCTTGGCAACCGCAGCGGCGACAGCATCCTCGATCAACGTCTCGACGGCCTCCGTGTCCGCCCGCACCGAAACGGGGGGACAAGGAATCCCAATCCTGACACACAAGTCCTTTACATCCAATGTCTTGTCAGCCTTGTCAATCAGCGCGGCTTGGATCTGAGTCTTCATCTCCTCAGGCACGGCGTCGGGCTTCGGCGGCTGAGCGGCCGGGTCGGGAGTGGCGGCGGGAACCGGAGCGGCGGGCGCAGTCGGGGCCGGCGTTGCGGAGTCCGCAGCGCCGCGAGAGAGAGCAATGCCAAGCAGCATCGCCACAAGCGCTTTGGGCAGGTGTGTGCGCTTACCCGTCATCGCCTTGCCTTTCCCGTACTCTCGTCCGGTCTTTCCGCAAGAGGTCCCGACGCCCGCCGGGGCAGGAATGGATCGCCAAGACTCATTAAGGAAGCACAAAACATGCCGAACATCCGACCGGACACGTCGCACCGCGGGACGGAGACGACGTCCCGCGTGAATTCGCTTTCCGGGCACTACTCCATGGAACTCTGCGATGACCGGACAACGGTAATGTAGCGACGACCTGAGGAATGACAAAGAGTTATAACACGAAAACAACATGGCCACCGATCCTTTTTCGCATTCTTGCGAAAAGGAGTCCCCGATCTTCGCAAATTTCAGCAACGGCAGATGGACCGACCATGGGCAATGACAGCCGAGGACGGCCGTGTCCAGGCACGTTTCCCGTATCTCGTGCGCGCGGGCGTAAGCATTTGCCGACAAGCAGCGTAAGTGCTATGGGTAGGTCCAGCAGGAGCACGACAGCCGGAACAAAGCTGGCGGCGAGCCGTTCTTGGAGAAACGACGGTGCTGTACGAAGTGCAATGCAGACCGGACCTCGACGGAGAACCGTACCGGCGGCGCTGGTTCACGGACGGTTTTTTCGATCTCTTCGTCTGGTACACCGATGGCCAGCAGGTGCTCGGGTTCCAGCTCTGGGGGACGGCCTGAGGACAGGTCGCCCCTACTTGGTGTGCGCGGAGGCGTGGCCTTCCGAGACGCGGCGCCAGATCTTGAAACAGCCCTGTGGCGGAGGTGGGACTGTGTCGCCGGTGAAGATTGAGACGCCGGGGGCCCAGTTCCCGGCGCCACCGACTGCAATCGACCGCGACCGACCGCGACCGTCCCCCGCAATGGCCGGGGTGGGGAAGTGACGCCGTGACATTGCCCAGGCCGCGGGCGGATGCTATGATAGAGCGCTGGGGCGGCCGGACACTGCACAGCGTGTGTGATGCTGCCGCCGGGCCGGCCAGACCGCAGAAGCATGAGGTGTCCATGATACCCTTCGAACTTGTTGACAGTGCGCCCATGCCGGGCAGCAACGACGTGCTTCGCCTGTACCGGCGCGGCAGCGACTTCTCGATCCGGCTGGGCACCTGCGAACTGATGAACAGCCGCATGCATGCGTCAGAGGAGGCCTTGGCGGAACAGGGTTGCGCCAGCATCGCCGACCGGCCCCAACCCCGGGTCCTGGTCGGGGGGTTGGGCATGGGTTACACCGCGGCTGCAGCACTGCGCCGGCTCGGGGCCAAGTGTCAGGTTGTGGTGGCTGAACTGGTGCCGGCCGTGGTGCAGTGGAACCGCGGCCCCCTCGCCGACCTGGCCGGCCGGCCCCTGGACGACGCGCGGGTCAAGGTTCGGGAGGTCGACGTTGCCCGGATCCTGCGCTCGGAACCGGACGCGTACGATGCGATCCTGCTGGACGTGGACAACGGCCCCGAAGCCCTGACTCGGCAGGGCAACAACTGGCTGTACGCCCAGGCTGGACTGGCGGCGACGTTCGCTGCGCTGCGCCCCGGAGGCGTCCTGGCCATCTGGGCGACCGACCCGGACCGGGCGTTCGTTCGGCGTCTGCGTCGAGCGGGTTTCACAGTGGAAGAGCGCAGCGAGCGGGCGCGCGGCGGGGGGCGTGGGGGCGGGCACTACGTCATCTGGCTCGCCACGCGCGGGAAGTAGGCTTCCGCCGTCGGCGTTCCGGCCCCGCTTCCCCATCCGTCATCCGCGCCATCCGCGGTTCATGGCTTTCTCTCGCTTGCCACAGACCCGACAAGTCAGCGTTCGGCCAGCAGTTTGTCGATCAGGTAGGAGTACTTGGTCTCGTAGGATTGCTGGACGAGCTTTTCCAGGCCGGAGAGAGAGCGGCGCAGGTCCAGGACCGGGGCTCTTTCCGCATCGCGGTTCAGTTGCTCGATCTTCTGCCACTCGGCGAGCAGTCCCAGTGCCTGCTTCCGGAATTCGTCGTGTTTCACGGCCTCTTCCAGGGCGGGGGTGTACCCCTTGCCGGCGGCGTACGCGTCCCGCACCTTGCCCAGCAAAGTCAGACGGTATTCGCGGTTCAACTCCTCGGTCGCCACGGCGACCTCAGCCGCGGGCAATGCCTTTTCCACGAAACTGAGCGTGCCGAAGTTCTGCGGTTCGAGGAACCGGTTCTGCAGTGGCGACCAGTTGCTGTACTTGTCCCCGCCCGACGTGGTTGCGTAGATGTTTCGGCAGAATGTGCCGCGCCAGGTTTCGCCCGGTCTCGGAGCACCGCAGCCGAGCACTTTGAACGGGATGCGTACCTCCAGGCTGTAGGAGGTCTCGGCAATCTTTGCGGCCGCGCTGCACGGCGCGATGTCGGGCTGGCCCTCGCCGGCGCCTCTGGCGCCGCCGGACGTGACGCCAAGCTGGTAAACCTGGCCATCGCCCTTGGGCTGCAGGAAGACCTCGACCCCATCCTCGGTCCAGACCGGGCCACCGTCCTTCACGGTCGGTTTCAGTTCCTTCGCGTCCGGCTCCTCGCAGGTGAAGGCAATGTAGATCGCATCGTTGTCCCAGCATGCCTGGACCGTCGTCTGCTTGGCGGTCGCAAAGCTGCCGCCGAGCGCCCGGAAGCCGCTGGCACCGGGAACGGTCTGCCACGCCGGGTCTCCCGCGACCTGACCGTCGATCTGAGGCGGCTGCGCCGTACGGTGACATGGATAGCTGGGCAACGACGCGGTCTGCGCCAGGCACGCGGCACTCACCAAGCCAGCAACCAGAGCAACGATGCGTTTCATGTTGAGGTAACTCCTTTCGCTAAGTGGGTTAGGCGGCGTACAAGAATAACCTGTACATTTGCGGCCAGCTATCTTGAGCCGGTTTCAAGGCACGAGGGAGGCGCATAGCCCCGAGCTATGTAACGACCGAGTAACGCGGAAAGCGGCCAAGAGAACTGGCCGCCCTCCGGGGCGTGGCGGCAGGCCGTCATCTTCGTCGTCACTTCGTCCCTCACATATTCCAATATGCTCAGTCCTCGTTCCTAGAATCTGACGGCCTGGCGCCACGCCAAATGTACAGGTTATTCTTGTACGCCGACTTAGACCCGGGACAGAGGTTTCGGGTGTTCAGGGCGTTTTCCTGCATGTCGGGTCCATGGGACACGTGTGAATTGTCGGAATCGTCGAGTTCATCGAGACCATCGAGATCTTCGAGATCATCGGGAGTCGACAGCCGCTGCGGCGCGGCCGGGTCACCAGCGGTCTCGCTGAACCCAAGCCCTCATTTCTCCGCCAGTTTCAGGGTTTCGCTCTCGCTGACGCCCGTGACTACATCGGTGGCCGTGATCCGCCACTTGCCGGGCTTGTCGTTCCAGGCAAACGCGATCTGGAAGGTCGCCGGGGTGTCCGTCACGCGGAGGTTCTGCGCGTACCACGACACTTCCTTGCCGTCGGGCGCGAAGACGCGGACCCGCACGACATGGTTCTCGGCAGTGCGCCGACTCTTGAACTCCACGTTGCCCTCGATCCGCTCCCCCGGCTGTGCTTTGTTCGGCAGACGCAGGGAGGGTTTGCGGGGCTTGTCCGGCAGCAGGGCATACAACTTGGCGATCCCCGGCGTCAAGTCGCCGGTGACCGTCGCCGCCTTGCCCAAGTGTTTGCCGGCGCGCACGTCATACACCTGCGCTTCGCGGCCGAAGTTGATGGTGACCTGACGGGGCTGGGGGACCGGCAGCTTGCGGTTCGTGTACTCGATCGTGTCAAACGGCAGCGTCTGCACGATGCCCACGTACTCGGCATCGCCATCTCGGAAGCGTGAAATCTCGACGCACGGCGCCTCAGGCTGGACCGTGACCACAGGACGGACGCCCTGACGCTCCATTTCGGCGCGAAGCAGTTTGCGGTACGGCTCGCCCTCAGCCCAGCCGGCGAACTCGACCCCGGCCTTGCTGCTCTCGGCCAAGTATCCATCGAGGGCAAAGTTCAGCAGCAGCGCCTGGCCCTGGCCGCAACGGTTGGCGATCAACAACGGGACGTTGCCTGACGTGGCGCCCGCCTGGCCGCCGGCCGCCGTGAGCGATGCGTCGCAGGCGATGCCCTTCAACCCGAGCGTGTCAGACGCGCCGATTTCCTTCTTGAACGCCGCGGCCTGCGTGACGCCGAACAGGTCGTCCAGGGCGGGCTTCGCGTACGGCTTGCCGTGCCGGTCGGTGATGCCCGGCCGCAGGTCGGCGATGACGCAGCCGCCGGCTTCGACGAAGCGCCGGATGTTCACAACCTCATCGGGTCCGAGCGCCTGGCTGCACGGCAGAATGAGCACCTTGAACTCCGAGTTCTGGAGCTTGCCTGCCGCAAGCTCCGCGTACGCGAGCACACGCGCCTCCAGACCGATGTCGTGCAGCACCTTCACCGTCGCGTTCAGTATCTTGTCCATGTCCGGGAAGCCCTGCGTCGCCGTGGCCAAGTGCACGCTGGAAGGCGAGTAAAGCAGGGCAATGCCGTCATGCTCGCGCTTCGATGTGATGAGGAGCTTGGCAGGGCCGGACTTGATCTCGCGCACCTCCTCGCAGGCCGCCTTGAAAAATGGGTACAGGGACGTGTCGAAGGACATGACCGAACCGGCGTGGCCGAACCCGGCCCAGACCCAGAGGCTGTTCGAGCCTTTGAACAGGGCGCGCCACGGGAAGCAGCGCATGAACGGCTCGTTACGGTTGTTCGCATAGCCGCCGAACCATCCGGCGCCGAGCAACGTCCCAGGCTCGACGAAATCGCTCCACGCCAGGGACAGGAAGTCGCGGTAGTAGATGTTGTTCAGGTTCATCGAATGCGCCAGTTTCCAGAAGTCCGCTGCCAGCCAGGTGGAGACGTGCGAATCGGAGCCTTCGTAGCCGACACGGGCCTGCGGCACGACCGAGCGGATGACGTCGCGACTGAACGCGTGCATGCCGGCCCAGACGCTTTCCATGTGCAGGCGGTGGTCAACCCAAGGGACGAGATTGCCGGTCTTCTGGCAGTCTTCGAGCGTCCCGGGCTTGACCTCGTCCCACGCCTTGAAGCTGCTGCCCCACGAGGCGTTCAGGGCGTCGATGCTGCCGTACTCCGTCTGCGCCCAGACGCGGAAATCGGCAACACAGGTTTCGGACATGCACAGATCGAAGCGGCCGGAGACGAACAGGTTCTCGTCGCCGAGTGTGAACTCCGCCGTCGAGCAGTTCCGGGCGCCCTCGGCAGTCTTGAGCAAGTCGGCGCGGACTTCCTCGCGGTACTTCGGGTCGGTCAGGCAGGGCGCGCGCACCAGGTCGGTCGCTTCGCGCGTCGCCTTGAGTTGATACCAGTCCGTCTTGCTGTCCGTGAAGCGCGTGGCGTACGGCAGCCACCACTGGTTGGCGTAAATACCGTACCCGGGCTGGTGCTTGCCGCCGTAGTACGAGTCGATGCCCTGGCGACCGAGTTCCGCGGCGATCATGGGCCCGAGGAAATCGTTCGGGTACGCATCCCACATGACGAAGAGCATGTCCAGTGGATCCGGGTAGCGGTTGCCGACCGTGTAGTCGAGTGTACGGACATCGAGCGTGTCGGCGCCCTGCACCAGTTCGGCCTCGAGCCAGCCGACCAAGGTCAGTGCCGGCAGTGTCGGGACCGTGAAGTCCGCGGTGCCGTTCGCGACCGGCGCGCTGCCGCGGGCCACGACGCGGCCTTGCAGGTCGGTGGCGCGCAGCCGCACCGAGAGGTCCGGCAAGGGGTTCTCGACCGTGACTTGGCCCTTGAGCGGCTCACCAGACCCGAAGCTCGGCTGCGCCAGCGTCAGGTTGGCGATGCGGGTCTTGGCTGTGACCTCGATGCCGACCGAGCCAACGCCGAGCACCTTGCCGTCGCGACGCACCCAGAGGTCGGCGAAGTACGAGCCGTTCGGCAGCTTCGGCAGTGCGAACTCCGCAACGGTGTCGCCCTGAGGCACGTCGAGAGTGCGGTCATCCAGATGCCAGACACGGTTGCGGCGGTTCCGGACTTGGAGTTCCATCGCGGCTTTGCCTTCTGGCTTGGCGGCCCGAAGCTGGAACGCCACCTTCGCGGGCGTCGTGGCCTCGGCTGCGATGGCAGGGCCGGCGGAGCACGCCACGGCGACCGCCTGCTCGCGCTTTGCGGCCCAGAGAATCAGCTTGATCGCGGCGGCCAGGTAGTAGTCGTAGTCCAGTTCCTGGTCCTGAACGCGACCGACCGGACCGGGCGTCAGCATCTGGTGGCGTGGCACGCCGACGTTGACCAGGCCGATGCGGCCAGCGCCAAGCTTGGCCGTCCCAAACGTCGAGCGCAGGAACGCAGCCGTGTCCGGCTGCTTCGCGAAGGCGGGCAGCGACTTCCACGGCAGGCCGTCGGCCAGTTGCTCCGGCGCTGGACCTGGAAATTCAAAGCTGGGATTCGGCAGCAGGTTGCGGTCATCGCCCCTCTTGACCAGCCGCACGTCATCGTACCAAACGGTTCCAACTTGGTAGTTGAGCAGGTAAACCCCCGTCGTGAGCTGCTTGTCGTTCGTCGTGAAGGGGGTTTCGGTATAGGTCCAGTCGGCACTGGCCGGAACCGGAACGCCCTTGGGCTGCGGGTGCAGGCTGACACCGGCGCCGCCCGTCTCCAGACCCTGCGTCTTTGTCCACATGGAGAACTGGTACTCGGTGTTGGGCTCCAGGTTGATGGCGCCCGGATGATACCCGGAGCGCGGCGACTCCTTGCTGCCCTTCTTTACTTCCTTGCCGACAATGCGCAACGATGCCGTGCCGGTGTGGCCGGTCGTGTAGTCGACCGCGCCGTCGAACACACCGATGCCGAAGTAGTCCGGAATGTCCTTCACGCCGCCGGACCAGACGGCCCAGTTCCAGCAGAACTCGCTCTTGCTCATGATCTTGTCGAGGAAGACGTCCCGGCCGTCCTTCGGGATGGCGCCGACCAGCCCGGTACCGGCCTTCACCTTCTTCAGGATCTCGTAGCGGCAGTCCAGCGGCAGGATGCTCCAGTTGATGTTGCCGAGGACGATCACGTCCCAGTCCGCGGCCAGATCTTTGCGCAACCGCTCGGTGAGTTCCTCGGCGGAATTGCCCTGGATCAGTTTCCACGAACAGTCGACGCCAATCCCGGTTTCGCCGAACTGGTTCGTCTTCTCGCACGCGAAGACCTTGTATTGCATGTCCAGACGCTGCGCGAGTTCGACGACTTCACGCATCGCGTTACGGTGCGTGATGAACAGCACGCGCGGCGGCGCGAACGCGGCCGGCTTCAGCCAGGGCAGGTGCGAAGTCACGACCTCCTCGCTGGGCTCGAAGAAGGTCGAGTCGTACAGCGGTTTCTCGCGACCGGCGAACCCCGCACCGCACGCCAGGACTCCCAACGCCACGGTCAAACCACGGATAAGGTGTTTCACGGTTCGCTCTCTCCCTGTTGCCCGGCCCCCTGCGGACCGGTCGGTTCCACCAGCGTGCCTGGTATGACAGACCTCTCCCGCCACGTCTACAGTTCACACCTTTTACACCCGGCTTGGGGAGATGTCAAGCCAGTGGCTCGGAACGTCAGGGCTGTTTCAAGATTCGTGACCGTCGCGTGCAGCGAGTACCCCCGGCGTGTCCCCACGCCGGGG
>Ga0156531_1042_pt3 | contig 23560 bp, 18 predicted proteins | sample RifOxyB3_FD_111926 | JGI IMG/M metagenome (GOLD analysis project Ga0156531, IMG submission 111926) | Lentisphaerae bacterium RIFOXYB12_FULL_65_16 | reverse complement strand
ACCGGCCCGGTCCCACGGGTGTCGGAGCGAGCCGCTCCGACCACTCTAGGCGCCAGCCCCGGTCAACCGTCGACCTTATCTCCACCCGCGACTGACGCATTACGCCTCTCCCGCAGCCCCGCTTGCACAACCGCGCGTCATCGGGTATCCTTTGCCGCCATGGCTTGGCGGAGAAGCCGACGTCTCATTCGGAATCATCGGGAGTGCCCCCCCCATGCCGAACCGTCCTCACATCGTCATCTTCAACCCGGACCAGTTTCGGACCGACGGGCTGGCGCATGCAGGTAATCCCTGCGCCGTCACGCCGAACCTTGACGCGCTGGCGCGCACCGATGGCGTCTCGTTCGTTAATGCTTTCTGCCAGAACCCTGTGTGTACCCCGAGCCGGTGCAGTTTCATGAGCGGCTGGTACCCGCACGTGCGCGGACACCGCACCATGTACCACATGATGCACGCCGACGAACCCGTGCTGCTCAAGGTCCTGAAAGACGCCGGGTACTTCGTCTGGTGGGGTGGCAAGAACGACCTCACGCCCGGCCAGGATCCGGTTGAGCCGTTCTGCCACGTCCGGCACGGACGCGCCGCGAATGGTCGCCCCGTGAAATCGATGTGGGACATCGCGCACGAGGACCGCTGGCGCGGGCAACCGGGCAGCGACACCTACTACTCGTTCCATGTCGGCAAACTCGATACCGGTGGCGAAGACATCTACCACGACGGCGACTGGCTCCACGTCCTGGGCGCCGTGGACCTCATCCGCAGCGCGCCCAAAGACAAGCCGCTCTGTATCTACCTGCCCCTCACTTACCCGCACCCGCCGTACGCGGTCGAGGAGCCGTGGTACTCCATGATCGACCGCCGCAAGGTGCCACCGCGTCTGCCCGCGCCCGACGGCTGGACCGGCAAGCCCAGCCTGCTGAAGGGCATCTACGAGCGCCAGCGCCTGCAGACGTGGACCGAGGAGCGCTGGACGGAACTGCGCGCCACCTACTACGGCATGTGCGCCCGCATCGACCACCAGTTCGGACTCGTCCTTGACGCGCTCAAGCAGGCCGGCATCTATGACGACACGGCGATCTTCTTCTTCTCCGACCACGGCGACTTCACCGGCGACTACGGGCTGGTCGAGAAGACCCAGAACACGTTCGAGGACTGCCTCAGCAAGGTCCCGTTCCTCATCAAGCCGCCGGCGTCAGTGCACGTCCAGCCGCGCACATCCGACGCCCTCGTCGAACTGGTCGACTTCCCGGCCACCGTGTTCGACCTGACCGGCATCACGCCGGACTACACTCACTTCGGCCGCTCGCTGCTCCCGCTTCTCGAAGGCGCGGCGGAGACGCACCGCGACGCCGCGTTTTGCGAGGGCGGGCGACTGCACGGCGAGACGCATTGCATGGAACTGGACAGCAGCAGTTCGCAGGTCGCGACCGGACTCTACTGGCCACGCGTGAACCTGCAGGCGAGCGAAGGTCCGGAGCACACCAAGGCGGTGATGTGCCGGACGGCGACGCACAAGTACGTGCGCCGGCTCTACGAACAGGACGAACTGTACGATCTGACCGCCGATCCGGGCGAACTCAACAACGTCGTGGCCGACCCGGCATACGCCGCCGTGCTCGCCGCACTCAAAGACCGCCTCCTCACCTTCTTCCTCGAAACCGGCGACGTCGTCCCGCACCAGACCGACCGACGCTGAGTCCGGCGATGGCGGGGCGTGAGCACGAGCCACAGTGCACCGTTTCGCTGGCTGGCTCGACGCATCCCGCCAGGGCCAGCCCTGAAGTGGGTGTCATTCCGGGTCTTGACATACCCAGTTTTAGGTGTAATTTGGGTATCATGTACACCAGATTGCTGAAACGCCCCGTCGAACTCGGGCAAAGCTTCTTCCTGTTCGGGCCGCGCGGCACGGGCAAGAGCACGTGGCTGCGAACGCAGTTTGCCGCGGCGGATACGGTGTTCGTGGACCTGCTCGAAGGGGACCTCTATGCCGAACTGCTCGCTCGCCCGCAACGCCTGGAGGCACTCATCCCGCCCCTTCACAAAGGGTGGGTCGTCCTGGACGAGATCCAGCGGGTTCCGGCATTGCTGAACGAGGTCCACCGCCTGATTGAAGGACGCGGCTTGCGCTTCGCCATGACGGGTTCAAGTGCACGGCGCCTGCGTGGCGGGGGCGTGAACCTGCTCGCGGGCCGGGCGCTGACCTTCCACATGCATCCGCTCACAGCAATCGAGCTGGGGCCGGACTTCAGCCTGGAAAGTTCGCTGCTGCATGGTCACCTCCCGGCGGTGCCGTCCAGCCCTGACCCGCGGCAGTACCTCAAGTCCTATGTCCGAACCTACCTTCGCGAGGAAGTACAGCAGGAAGGACTGGCTCGGAACCTGGCCCACTTTGCGCGGTTCCTCGAAGTCGCCAGCTTCTCGCAGGGCGGGATCCTGAATGTCTCGGCTGTGGCACGCGAAGCTGCTCTCGATCGTAAGGTTGTGGAGAATTACTTCGGCATCCTGGAAGACCTTCTGATCGCTCACCGGTTACCCGTGTTCAGCAAGAGGGCGAAGCGACGCATGGTATCGCATCCCAAGTTCTACCTGTTCGACGCCGGCGTCTACAGAGCCATCCGTCCGCTGGGCCCCCTCGATGCGCCCGAGGAAGCCGCTGGTGCCGGCCTGGAGACACTGTGCTTCCAGGAACTGTTGGCCGTGAACGACACGCTGGGGCTGGACTACCAGTTGTATTACTGGCGTACCGCTGACGGGACGGAGGTCGATTTCGTGCTCTACGGCGAGCGCGGACTGCTGGCCTTCGAGGTGAAGAGAGCCAGTCGTGTGACAACCGCCGACTCGGCGGGACTGCGCGCGCTGCGGCGCGTGTACCCCGTGGCCAAGTGCCATCTGCTGTACGGTGGAAGCCGTGCATGGCACGAGGACGGAATCTCGATTCTGCCGATCGAGCAGGCACTCCCCCGCCTGCCGACCATCCTCGCGGAAGGATGAGTCAGCGCAACCCGCGGACCGCGACACCGCGAGTAGCCGACGCCGCTTTGGCTGTTGGGCGTCGCGCGACGGGCAACGCGCCTCAGCCAAAGCGGTGTCGCGGTCGCCGAAAGCGACCTTGCCACCGCACTCCATATGGCGTTGTCCGAAGACAACCTTCCCCACTGTCAGCGCACTTCGAAGTACCTGTTGAGCAGGGCGTCAAACTCCGCCTGCAGCTTGGCGCGGTCGTTGGCCGACAAGTCCTCGGTCGCCAGCTTCTTCTCCAGTTCCTCCCGACGCTCCTGCACCTTCTCCTTGGCCGCCTCACGTTTCTCTCTTGCGGCTCCGCGGTTCTCCTTCGCCGCGTCGCGCTGTGCGTTCGCCTTCTCCCTGGCCGCCCCGATGGCGGCGCCGCGCTCCGCCGCCAGGCACCAGGCCGCCCCCAACAATGCCACACCGACGACAAACACCGAGACCATGGTTCTTTTCATTTCCGTTACCTCCTCTGCCCACGCCGAGGCGATCCTTCTGACCACAAGAACGCACGAATCCCGACTCTATTGTGCCGTCTGTCGTGCGAACGGCCTCACGGCGCCAGGAACAGCGCAACGTCGTGCGCGGTTTCCCCCAGCCGGATCTGCGTCTCTCCAGATACGGGCACGCTCTTCGCCAGGGTCCGCAGGTCCAAGTCCCACACCTCCAGCGTGCCTGCCCGCGGCGGACAAACGGTCATGGTCAGCGGGGCAGTGGCGCGCACCCGGACGTTGATCCGGGTCGGGCCGCTGACGTTGCGCACGTAGGCCATGAACACCTGCCCATCCTTGGACTGCAGTGTGGCCGCCTGGAAACCCTGGCTCACGGAGACCGGCGCCTTCGGCAACTCCGGGGGCGGCACGAAACTGCTGCCCGGCAGCAGGACCTGGCCCGTGGCCGGGCTGGCGGAGTCCGCGACAAACCCGATCGGCACACCCGTCTCCAACGACCACCACGTGTATCGCGCCAACTCCGGGACCTGCGCGTCGGCATCGGCCAGCCTGACTACCAGGGGCGGCGGCACCGGCTCGAATCGGCGCCAGTCGATGCGCTTCGCCAGCCCGGAGATCACGATGAACTCGCGCGCGTCGGCGATCGCGTCCCACGAGATGCCGCCCGGTGAGCCGTTGAGAAACGACAGCCAGAGCGCATCGCGGGTGATCAACCCGCGCAATTCGGGGTAGTCCATTTCCCGGAGCCGGTCGTTGCCGGTCTCGCCGAGGATCGTGACCTTCGGCCCCGTCCGGTCACACAGCATCATCAGCGCCGTGTAGTTGCCCACCTCGCGCGGCGAGTCGCCGGCCAGCTTGCGGTAACTGTCGTAGTCCGGGTACGTCGGGTAAACGTGGAAGTTGAAGAAGTCGATGGTCGAGTCCCGGACCCACGCCAGTTCCGGGTTGGGCGTGGCCTCCGCTGCACTGGTCGTGACCAGGTGCTTCGGCGACACGCTCCGGATCGTTTTGACGATCTCGTTCGTCCAACGGATCGCCGCTTGGATGTCACCCCCGGCGCGGTACGTCTCGTTCATCACTTCCCACGCCAGGATGCGCGGATCGTCCTTGAACGGCTCGACCACCTCGCGGACGTACTGCTGCTGCAACGCCAGCGCCTCGGGCTTGGTGAACCAGTCCGCCTGCGTCTCGATCAGCGCGTCGTAGGCCGGGATCCCCTCGTAATTGAAGTTGCGGTAGTGCCCCCACCACATGACAGGGATCGCACGCACGCCCATGGGTCCGATCAGGTCGAGGAACCGGTGCAGGCGCGCGACGATCTCCGGATCGGCGTGGCCGCCACGGTCGCCGCCGATCTCGCGCGCGTCCACGGTCACGCCGAACCGCACACAGTTGATCCCGCACGCGGCCAGGAACCCGATCCAGTCCAGAATCTGCTGGTCCGTAGCGCGACACCATGCCGACGGGCCGGCGATGCGTCCGGGGGTTTCCGGGTCGGGCACAAACAGGCCTATAGTCGCGTAACCCCATGGTACGTAGTCTTTTCCGTCGCCGGTCATGAACCACCCGTTCGGACCGAGCCGGATGATTCCTTCCGCCTCCCACGGCCTCGCACCAGGGTCGTACACGAGGAACGGGACCTCAAAGCTGCGGCCGCTCTCGACCTCCGCGCGTCCCAGGTACGTACCCGCTTCGAGTCTGCCCAGTTCCACACGGTAGACGCCGTTGCCCTGCTCGGCACACTCGACCGTGTGCCCGGCCACCGACACCCGCACGTGCTGCCCCATGAGCGGCACCTCGCCCTCGCTGCCGTAGACCAAGTCGACGTTCACCGCGGCGTTGACGTCGTAAGCGGCCCGTAGCGGCCGCATGCGCGCCGCCCCGAGCTTGACGCTGAGGCTTGCCTGGTACACGACCGCCGCCTGCCGGCGGGCGGTCAGGTCGACGGGATAGAGCCCGAGTGGGAAACGGTCCCACAGGCTGTCGCTCAGCCACGTCCCGTCCGCCTGCTGGACCAGCGTGCACGGCGCGTCCGCCACCCTGGCCGCCACCGAGATGCCCTGCAGCGGCACGCCCTGGGAATCGGAAATGGTCGCCTCGAGTCGGCCGTCTTCGCGCCGCAACCGCGCCGCCCCCGTCCCGTAGTTGTCGAAGCAATACGACTCGACCTGGAACCAGTCGTTGCCATCGTTGTCCACCACGATGGTGTGTTTGCCGCGCGCGACCGGCACGCCGTAGTAGCCTTGGAACTCCGTCAGCGTCGTCTGTGTGGCGCCGGGGAAATCGCGACGCAACTTCTCCTCGCCGTCGATACGGATGATCAGCCGCGACCCGCCCCAGCCTGACGTCCCGCCTACCTTGACCCCAAACCGTCCATCGTCCGGGTACTCGACGAAGAACGCGATGGGACTGTGCAGCTCCGGATGGTTCTTGACGCCGTGCACGTAGGCAGGCGCCGCGGCGTCTGCCGGCACGCCCCTGAGATTATCAACGGCGATCGCCTCGCCCGGCCCGCGCGTGGACCACGAACCCTTGCCCGGCACGATCACCGGGAAGAACCGCGCCGGTCCGTCACCCCGATCCGCCGGCAATGCGACCAGATCATCAACCATAATCTCGATCGGTTTCTGCGTGTCGCTGACATTCAGTTGTGCCAGGACAAGCCGCCCGACCTTCGTTGCCATCTGGCCCTTGGGCTCGAAGTCGTTGAACGGGATGACGAACTGCCGCCAGTCGGTGAAGTCCAACTTGATTCCGTAGCGAAAGCACAGCGCCGGCTTGATCCCGTAGTTGCCAAACATCAGGTTGAGCGCCTCGCCGGAGCCGTCGCCTTTGAGCCAGAAGCTGATACGGTCGCAGTCGTTGGCGATCCAGTCCGTGGTGCGGATGCCGCACTGCACATGCGTCCACGTCTTGGGGCAAGCGGCATAGTGCAGGCACGCCGCGGTGCGGCCGACTTTCGCCGCCGCCGACATGCTCATCACGCACAACGGTCCGCTCCCCTCCGGCTTGACCCCTTCCACCAGACGCCAGTCGTACGTTCCGTGCTCGAAATCGTCGATGACCTGCAGCTCTGCCGCAAACGCCGGAACGCTCCCCAGCAGCAAGACCGTGAGCACAAGATGACGCATGTTGACCTCCAACGCTGGAATCCAACTCACCCCCATCATCGTCCGCCGTGTTGCTATGCGCCCGCCAAGATAGCCGTGCGGCGAGCCGCAATCAACCCCGCGCCGGCGCTCGTGCACCAGACCGATTGTATCCGTGCCGGTCGGGCTTATGTTTTTGTCTCCGGCACTGCCGGCACAGGATACGAATCAATGTCATTCAGCATCACGACGCTTTGTTTAGCAGCCATTCTCGGTGCCGGCGCCTTTCTGACCGGCCATGGCGCTACGCGCTGGCCGGACCTGTACCGGCACCTGCCGCGCCACCGCGTGGCGGGTGTGCTCCTGGGGTTCCTCTGCCTGGTCTGGGCCGGCGTGCACATCTGCAACATCCTGGAGGGCGATCTGGTCCGGCTCAAGATTGTCGTCAAAATCATGGTCCCCGCCGTGACCGTGCTCTGTTACATCTTCCTCGACTATCTCCTCGCACGGTCTGTCGCTGGGCTCGCGCTGCTGCTGGTCAACCACCTGCTCCACGAGGGCTTCGCGGTCAATGTGCCGATGCGCCCCGTCTTCTCGGTCCTGTGCTACCTCGTCGGCATCGCCGCCATGATCCTGGTCTGCTATCCCTGGTTCATGCGCGATGTCCTGGAGAAGAGCTCGCAGTCGGCGACCTGGCGTCGAAGCTGGGCAGCCGGGTTTGGCGCCCTGGCGTTCGCCCTGGCCGTGTTCGCACTGTCGAGGTGAGTGCACCCACCGTGGAACCGACCGCACACTCTGAACTGCCTGCCTTTCTCCGCGGTTGCGGCGTCCGCGACGCGACCCTCGAGCGCCTCGCGGAACTGGAGCCGTTCCTGGAACAGCTGCGCGAGGCGAACGCGCACCTGAACCTCACACGCCTGACCTCCGACGCCGACTTCTGGATCAAGCACGTCGCCGACAGCCTCGCCGTTGGCCTCGCAGCCCCGGAACTGCTCACCCAGCCCCTGCGCGTTGCCGACGTGGGCTGCGGCGCCGGCTTCCCGGCCATCCCCCTGGCCTGGGCCAATCCCGGACTGCGCCTCACGGCCATCGAGGCACGCCCGCGCAAGGCTGAGTTTGTCGAGAGCGCCGCCCGCGCTCTCGGCCTCGTGAACCTCCAGGTCCTCGCACGCCAGGCCCGCGAGGTCGGACGCCTTCCGGACCACGCGGGCGCGTATGACGCCGTGCTGCTGCGCGCCGTCGGCCCGCCCGAAAGCCTGATCCGAGAGTGTCGCGGCCTTCTGAAACCAGCCGCTGGCGCCCGACTCGTCTTCTACCTGACGCCGACCATGGTTGCCGAATCCCGGTCCTTGGTTAACCGCGAGGCGCACAAGTTCGGTCTCAAGGTCGCGGAATCCGCACCGGTCGAACTTCCTGAAGGCGCCGGCGCACGTCAGTTCCTCCTGCTCGCCCGCCCGTAGTGCGGCCCGCAACTTGGCCGGTAGTTCCGCACCCGTGGCGCGGGACCTCCGGGACCGCAGCAGAGTCCTCGGGGCCGTTCCGGCCCGAGACCCTCCGCCGGGGACCGGTCCGCACCCAGGGCTGTTTCAAGATCCGGCCCCGCGTCTCGGAAGGCCACGCCTCTGCGCACACCAAGTAGGGGCGGCCTGTCCTCAGGCCGCCCCCCCCCCGGCGTGGGGACACGCCGGGGGGACTCGCCGCACGTGACGGTCACGAATCTTGAAACAGCCCTGGTCCGCACCACCCGCCGGATGGATACTCGCCCCAACCGCTCTATATTCTTCATCAACCAGAGGAGAACTTGAAACCGCCATGCGTGCCGTGATCCAACGCGTCAGTGAAGCCTCGGTCGACATTGACGGCCAGACGGTGGGCCGCATCGGCCGCGGCCTGCTCATCCTGCTCGGCGTCTGCCACCAGGACACGGCCGCCGACGCTCAGTGGCTGGCCGACAAGTGCGCGAACCTGCGCATTTTCACCGATGAGGAAGGCAAGTTCAACCTGTCCGCGCTGCAGGTTGCCGGCGAGATCCTCGTCATTTCACAATTCACGCTGTACGGCGACGCGCGCAAAGGCCGACGTCCGGACTTCACCGAGGCCGCGCCGCCGGCTGTGTCCGAACCGCTCTACGAGGAGTTTGTCCGCGCCATACGCCTGACCGGACTGAAGACCGAGACCGGCCGCTTCGGCGCCATGATGCAGGTCCGACTCGTCAACGACGGCCCGGTCACCATCATTGCCGAGCGCGGCGGGGATGGGAAGGCTGTAGGGGTTTAGGTGTTTAGGCTGTAGGCTGAGAGGAGAGGCGGGGATGGAACCGTGTGTGGGTATGTGAGTGGGGGGAGTGGATGGGACAACGAGACGGCGGGGTACACGGGGAACGAATTCGGTCCGATGGGTCCGTTTCGTCCGTTCCCGGCCCCGATCAACCGCCCCTTGAAACTCGAAACCTGAAACCCCCTCAGCGCCCAACCTACAGCCTAAACCCCTACAGCATAAACAACCTGTTTTGAGGTGCCTCATGACCGAACGTTCAGACAACTGTGCCAGCCCGAACTGCCCGCGCCGCCGGCCGGTGCGCGCCGAGACCCAGTGGAACGCCGACCTGGCCAGCCGCCTCACCGCGGCCATCTGCGCCACCTACGAGGATGACACTGGCATCAACCACCTCGACGGCTCGAACATGCCCGAGCGCGAGAAGATCATCGACATCCTCGAGCACATCCTGGAGATCCTGTTCCCCGGTTACTCCGGCACGCACCCCATTGACCGGGCGGGTGTGGAGTTCACCATCGGCAGTCTGGTCAACGAAGCGTTTCAGCGCCTGGCCGAGCAGATCGAACGCGCCCTTGGCTACCGCTGCCGCATCGAGTGCTGCGAGGGTTGCGACTGCGTGAAACAGGCGGAAGCCGCCACCATCGGCCTGATCGAACGTCTCCCGATGCTGCGCGAACGGCTCAAGGCCGACGTGCTGGCCGCCACGGACAACGACCCGGCCGCGAAATCCACCGACGAAATCGTCATCGCCTACCCCGGGTTCCGCGCCATTGCCGTGTACCGGGTGGCGCACGAACTGCACCTCGCCAAGGTGCCGCTCATCCCGCGCGTCATGACCGAATACGCCCACACCCAGACGGGAATCGACATTCACCCCGGCGCGACGATCGGCAACCGATTCTTCATCGACCACGGCACCGGCGTGGTCATCGGCGAGACGGCCGTGATCGGCAACGACGTGAAGATCTACCAGGGCGTCACGCTCGGCGCCATGAGTTTCCCCAAGGACGCCTGCGGCCGCCTCATCAAAGGCAACAAACGCCACCCCAACATCGACGACAACTGCACCATTTACGCCGGCGCCACCCTGCTCGGCGACATCACGGTCGGGCACGACTCGATCATCGGCGGCAACGTCTGGCTCACCGAGTCGGTCCCGCCCTACACCCACATCCGCATCGCCAAGCCGGAACTCTCGATCCGCACCCGCAATCCGGCGCAATGATGCGGACATCGCCCGGGCAAGCACCCATGTCCCGGTGGAGGGCGAACGGCCCCGTGATCCGCATTCGGCGTAACGCCCCAGGCACAAGGCACGGCTCGGGGGGGGGGCTTGCCCTCCACGTTGGCACGCTCGGCCCTCGATTCGTCCCGCCGCCTTCGCCTCACCGGCGGCTGCGGTACGCGACAGCTTCGATCTCGACCCGGGCGCCTTTGGGCACAACGGCCTGTACGGTTGAGCGCGCCGGCGGGCTGTCGGGGAAGAACTTGGCGTAGACTGCGTTCATCGCCGGGAACTCGGCCAGATCCGCCAGGAACACGGTCGTCTTAACCACACTCGCCAACGAACTGCCCGACGCGGTCAAGACCGCTTTCAGGTTCAGCAGCACCCGCTCGGTCTCCGCCTCGATGCCGCCCGGCACCAGAGCACCGGTCGCCGGATCGAGCCCGAGTTGGCCGGCGGTGTACACGAAGCTCCCCGCACGCACCGCCTGCGAATACGGCCCGATCGCCGCCGGCGCGTCCTTGGTTGATACGGTGGTTTTCATGGGCAGGGCCTCCTGATTGGCGTGTTCTGGGGTGTCGAGATCTTCGGGATCATCGAGGTCTTCGATATCTTCGATTCCCGCGACTCGCTCGACTCCCTCGACCTCAACGCTACTCCCGCGCGCGCAGGCGGCGCTCGAGTTCCGCCTTCTCGGCGGGCGGCAGGTCCAGATCCGCGAGCGATTCGCGGATCCGGGCCGCGTCCCGGTGCAGCGCCCGGTGGCCGCACTCAGGCAGGAACCCCGGGTTCGCCACCTCAAGCAACACCCGCGGGTAGTCGCGGCACATGCCGGGCCGCGAATCGTACGAATCGCACAGCTTGGTCTGCGGGTCCCAGTGCGTGCAGCGGAACGTGAACGTCCGCCCCTTGCGATCCTCGTGAATGAGTTCCAGCCCGTTCACGGTCCGGTGCCACCAGAGGAACAGCCCGCGCGACACCTTGGCGTAGAAGAACACCGCGTGCGTGCGGACCATCGGTGTCTCGCAGCAACCGCCGCAACGCCGGCACGACCCGCGCAGCACGTAGAACGACTCGCCGCGCACCCGCGCCACAAGACGCGTGAAACCCAGGTCGATACCGTAGCACACCCGCGCCACCCGCTTCAACAGCCTGCGTGTCACACCATCGTGCATGGAGGACCCTTGAAGGTTTCAGGTGTCGGGTTTCGGGTTTCAGAAAATTCGGCCGATTTCGGCCCCATCGGACGCATCGGACTGCCTTCCTTACTGAATTCATCCCCCCCGCGACACGCGGCACTCGCCACCAGCCCCCTGAAACCTTCCCGTAATGTGCTCCACGGTCGACAATCTGGCCAGACCCGACGGCGGAAAAGACGTAATGCGTCAGCGGCTCCCGGGCGGAATACCGCCCGATCATGTGCGGGCGTTACTCGCGTCCGGCCGGGACTTTCTGGCAGAGTGGCGGGACCGGCTCGCTCCGACACCCGCGGGAGCGAGCCGCTCCCGCCACGTTGGCCATCTACCGCCCAACCGTGCACCCGCGACTCCCATGTTACTCGCGTGTCACTCTGCGCCGCCGCCCGCTTGCGCCAGACTGCCCGCCCGGCAAACCGAAATGCGCCACAATGACGCACTTGCCGCGGGGCGGTCGTGGAGAGCCGTTTTTCTTTTAACGCTCTCCAGCAACATGTTACAGAATATCTCATGTCCATTGGCAGCGCGAGTGCTAAATTGTGTAGCGGATAGGCGGGCCGACGCCACGAGACGCTTGCCTGGAGGACCACACGATGAACCCGACGGAGAAATTCACTCAGAAGTCGCAGGAAGCCTTGGCCGCGGCGCAGCAACTTGCCGCCACGCAGGGGCACCAGGAGATTCTGCCCCTGCACCTGTTGTCGACGTTGCTGACACAGGACGAGGGGGTGGCGCCTGCCATTCTGGAGAAGCTCGGCAAGGACGCCAGTGGCCTCGCCGCGCGCGTAAACAGTGAACTGGAACGTCTGCCCAAGGTCAGCGGTCCGGGGTCGTCGCAGGTGTACGTGTCGCGCGTGCTGTCCATGGTTCTGCAGCAGGCCGAGGCCGAAGCCAAGTCGCTGAAGGACGAGTTTGTCAGTGTTGAACATCTGCTGCTGGCCCTGATCGAGAAGGCGCCCGAAGCGGCCCGTTTACTCCAGGCTGCCGACGTGAACCGCAACAGCATTCTGACCGTGCTCAAGGACGTGCGCGGCAATCAGCGCGTCACCTCGCAGACGCCCGAGACCACGTTCAACGCGTTGCTGAAGTACGGCCGCGACCTGACCCAACAGGCGCGCCAGGACAAGCTCGACCCGGTCATCGGCCGCGACGACGAGATCCGGCGCATCATCCAGATTCTGTCGCGCCGCACCAAGAACAACCCGGTTCTGATCGGCGAACCGGGCGTGGGCAAGACGGCGATCGTCGAAGGGCTGGCGCAGCGTGTCGTGCACGGCGACGTGCCCGAGGGGCTGAAGAACAGGCGCGTCATTTCCCTGGACATGGGCGCACTGATCGCCGGCGCCAAGTACCGCGGCGAATTCGAGGAGCGGCTCAAAGCCGTGCTGAAGGAAGTCACCTCCAGCCAGGGCGAAGTCATCCTGTTCATCGACGAACTGCACACGGTCGTCGGCGCCGGCGCCGCGGAAGGCGCCATGGATGCCGGCAACCTGCTCAAGCCCATGCTGGCGCGCGGCGAACTGCACTGCATCGGCGCCACCACGCTGGACGAGTACCGCAAGCACATTGAGAAGGACGCGGCGCTGGAGCGCCGCTTCCAGTCCGTGCTCGTGGATCAGCCATCGGTCGAAGACACCATCTCCATCCTGCGCGGACTCCGCGAACGCTACGAAGTGCACCACGGCGTCAAGATCCGCGACGCGGCCCTGGTCACCGCCGCGGTACTGTCAGACCGGTACATCTCCGACCGGTTCCTGCCGGACAAAGCCATTGATCTGGTCGATGAAGCCGCCGCCAAACTCAAGACCGAGATCGACAGCCGCCCCGTGGCGCTGGACGAAGCGTCGCGGCGCCAGATGCAGCTTGAGATCGAGCTGACCGGCCTGCGCAAGGAAACCGATTCCGGCTCAAAGGATCGGGTGCGCAAGCTCGAAGAGGAACTGGCCAACGTCAAGGATAAGGCCAAGACTCTGCAGACGCGCTGGGATGGGGAGAAGAAAACCATCGCCGGGGTGCGCGAACTCCGCGAGTCGCTCGAACTGGCCCGGCTCAAGCTCGCCAAGGCCGAGCGCGATTACGACCTGGAGAGGGCCGCCGAACTGCGCAACGGCACCATTCCGAAACTGTCCGCGCGTCTCACGGAAACCGAAGCGAAAATCAAGGCCGGCAACGGCGACCGCCTGCTCAAAGAGGAAGTCGACGAGGAAGACATCGCCGACATCGTCAGCCGTTGGACGCAAATCCCGGTGACCAAGCTGGTGCAGAGCGAACGCGAGAAGATCCTGCACCTGGCCGACGAACTGCACCGGCGCGTCATTGGCCAGGACGAAGCGGTAGACGCTGTCGCCGAGGCGGTGCTGCGCGCCCGGGCCGGCCTGAAAGACCCGCAACGGCCCGTGGGCAGCTTCATCTTCCTCGGCCCGACCGGCGTCGGCAAGACCGAACTGGCGCGCGCCCTGGCCCTGTCGCTGTTCGACGACGAACGCGCCATGGTCCGCATCGACATGTCCGAGTACATGGAGAAGCACACCGTCTCGCGGCTGATCGGCGCCCCCCCGGGCTACGTCGGGTTTGACGAAGGCGGACAACTCACCGAGGCGATCCGGCGCCGCCCCTACTGCGTGCTGCTCCTCGACGAAGTCGAGAAAGCGCACCCGGACGTGTTCAACGTGCTGCTGCAGATCCTCGATGACGGACGACTCACCGACTCGCACGGCCGCACTGTGGACTTCAAGAATTCCATCATCATCATGACCTCAAACATCGGCAGCCGCTTCATCGTCGAACACCAGGGCGCCGACTTCGACACCATCAAGGACAACGTCATGGCCGAGTTGCGCAGTGCCTTCCGCCCCGAGTTCCTGAACCGTGTCGACGACATTGTTGTGTTCCACGCCCTGACCAAGGAGCACATCCTGAAGATTGTCGACCTGCAGCTCAACCGTTTCGCCGAGCGGTTGCGGAATGCGCAAGTCAACCTGGAGATCGAAGAGAAGGCGTGCCGGGCCATTGCCGACGAAGGCTACGACCCGGTGTACGGCGCACGGCCGCTGAAGCGCGTCATTGTCCGCGAGCTTGAGAACCCGATCTCGCGCCTGCTCGTCGCCGGCGACCTGGCCGAGGGCGACAAGGTCGTGGTCGGCTACAAGGCCCACGCGTTCACCTTCCGCACGGAGAAGGCCGGCGCGTAGGCTACCCTCGAGGGCGAACGGGGTGCCGTGGCGTTCCCTCCGCCGAAGTCCTACGAATGCGGTAGCTCCTGCCGGCAGCCGGGACAAGACATTCGAGGAACAACGCCACGGTCGAGTCGAGTCCTGACGGGCGGTATTCCCCCCTGGCGGCGGGACCATCTCCTTCTGACCCGGCGCCAGTGCCGCCGGGCGCCCATGACAGTGGGACCGCGCCCCGTGGCATTCCCCCTCACCCCTTCATCCGCCGCAGGTGCACCTGGAGCAGAGCGATCTCCGCGGGCGTAACGCCGTCCAGGCGCGCGGCCTGGCCGAGGTGGCGCGGCCGCATTTTCTCGAGCTTCAACCGCGCCTCGGTGCCCAGGCCCTTGATGGCGTAGCTGAACGAGGGCGGGATGGTCCATTCCTCGAGTTGGCGCAGGCTGGCGGCCTGGGCCAGTTGCCGCTCGACGTAGCCCTCGTAGTGCGCCGCGATTTCGAGCTGCTCGGCCGCGCGCGCTTCGACCGGTGGCGCGCCGGGTATTTCAGCGTAGCGCGCGCCGGGGCGGCGCAGCAGGTCCCAGAGCAGCGCGCCCTCATAGCGGTGCGTGCGGAGAGTGCGCGTGGCCGTGTCGATGCTCTCCTGCAGGGCCCGGACGCGTGAGAAGTCCGCCGTGGCGATCAGCCCGAGCTCGTGCCCGAGCGGCATGAGCCGCAGGTCGGCGTTGTCCTGGCGCAAGAGCAGTCGGTACTCGGCGCGGCTGGTAAAGAGCCGGTACGGCTCGACAACCTCCTTGGTGACCAGGTCGTCGATCATGACGCCGATGTAGGCCTGGTCACGGCCGAGCACGATCGGCGCGGCCCCGCCGGCGGCCAGACGCGCGGCATTGACGCCGGCCAGCAACCCCTGACCCGCCGCCTCTTCGTAGCCACTGGTGCCGTTGATCTGGCCGGCAAGGAACAGGTTCGGCCAGCGCCGCACCGCCAGCGTCGCCTCGGTTTGGTGCGAGAACACGAAGTCGTACTCGATGGCGTAGGCGTAGCGCGAGATCTCGGCGCGCTCGAGTCCGGGCAAGGACCGGATCATCTTCCACTGCACGTCCACCGGCAGGCTGGTCGAGATGCCGTTGAGGTAATACTCGTCCGTAAACGCGCCTTCCGGTTCGAGGAAGATCTGATGCGTCTCGCGCTCCGGGAAGCGCACCACCTTATCCTCGAACGATGGGCAGTAGCGTGTGCCGATGGCGTGGATGCGACCGGTGTAGAGCGGCGAGCGGTCAAGGTTCGCGCGCACGATCGCCGCCGTCTCGGGCGTCGAACTGGTCAGGTAGCACGGCTGGCGCGGCATCTCGCGGCCGCCGAGGCGCGGCAGGTCGGCAGGTGCGTCGCGGAACGAGAACCGCCACGGTTCCGGGTCCGAGTCCTGGCGCTCGAGCGACCCGAAATCGATCGTCCGCCCCAGAATGCGCGCCGGCGTGCCGGTCTTGAGTCGGCCAATCTCCAGGCCGAGGTCCTCCCGCAGCGAGGTCGAGAGCGCCACGGCCGGCGGGTCGCCGGCGCGGCCGCCCGCGAACGATTCGAGGCCGTAGTGCAGCTTCGCGGCCAGGAACGTGCCGGTCGCGACCACGACCGCCTTGGCCTGGAAATGGTCCTTGAATTCGGTAACAACCCCGGTGATGCGCGCGCCATCGGTGGTGAACCGCACCGCCTGCGCCTGGTGCACGACCAGGTTCGGCTGGCGTTCGAGCACCAGCTTCATGCGCCGCTGGTACACCAGTTTGTCGCACTGCGCGCGCGGCGACAGCACGGCCGCGCCCTTGGAGCGGTTCAGCATGCGGAACTGGATGCCTGACGCGTCGGTGTTCAGCGCCATCTCGCCGCCGAGCGCGTCGATCTCGCGCACCACCTGGCCCTTGGCAATCCCGCCCACCGCCGGGTTGCACGACATCTGCGCGATATGGTCGTTATTGATCGTCAGCAGCAGCGTCCGCGCACCCAGGCGCGCCGACGCCAGGGCCGCCTCGCAGCCCGCATGGCCGCCGCCCACCACGATCACCTCAAAACTGAAGTCAACGGGGTTCAAAGGTCCTTGTCCTGTCCGGTCCAGCGCCAGCCCGATTCGAGGCGAGCCGGAAGCGTGGCGAGCCGGAAGCGTAAGGTAATCCCGGGAAAGGGCCAGCGAAAGCGGACAGACTCGCATCGGTTCATGCGTCCGTGCCCTTGGGGCAACGCGCCACGTTCTGCAACGCGCCACCCGCGACGGACGCACTGCCGCATCGGCACACGTCCATTCCGTCGGGCGCGTTGCCGGGAGACCACAGACGCTCTGCTGCGCAACGGCACCGCGTCGAGTGCTGACGCTGCGGTGCACCGAACGGCAAGGTGTACAGTATGTTCAGTGGCAGCAGATTGTTGCGAGGAGAGGATTCCAGCCGTGGTCGCCCACACATTACGTTCCAGACAAACGCCGGGGCCCTTGCCATGATGGTTGATGGCAACAATACCTCTTCTGACGCAGTGTACTTCGGTGCCTGCGCGTTGGGTTCGCTGGCCGTGTTCGCGGTTACGGTTCTGGCGACGCGTCGGCCCCACGGCACGGCGGATCCGAAGCGCGCTTCCCGTGACACAACCGCGGCGGCCCTGGACTTCGAGAACCCGTACGCGTCCCTGGAACTTGCGAGCAACGACGACGTGTCGGCCTGGCGGGAGTTCCGCTGGTCGTGCCGACTGATGGGAATGCTGCTGCACATCAGCCTTGGCTGCGTGGTCTGCTTCCTGAGCCTGGCCATCCTGTTGCCGGTCTGGCCATGGGAACACGATCCGTTCGGCTTCTCTCTACTGTTCGGCATTCTTGTGGGACTCGCTTGCCAGGCGGTGTGGGAGGCCCCAACCCGCATCCGGGCCCTGTCGTTCGCACGTCAGGCTGTCGCCAGACGAGGCGTGGATCCGGCAGACCTTGATGACCGATACGCCATCGGGGTTTCGGAGGTCTGTACCGGAGAAGGGATAGGTAGCGGTTCGGACATGATCGGGTTCCTGCGGCTCACCCCCGAGGCGTGCGTCCTGCACACCAACGTCAGCGATATACTCATCCCGCGTTGCCGCATCTCCAGTGTCGACCGGGCGCGCTTGCGGGGCGATACCATGGCGTGGGTGGGCGTGAAGGTCATTGCCGTCACCTGGCACGACGAACCGGGCGGCGGTATGCAAACGCTGTACCTGCTCAGCCACGCTGCCGAAACTTCGTTCGGCATCAAAGCCCGCACCAACCGGCTCTATGCTGAGATCGACGCATGGTGGTAAGGCCTTACCCCGGTGCCCCTCCTCAGTTCGGTCCAGAGGCCTGGCGGCTATTCCTTGTCTTCCTCGGCGGCGGGCTTGTCCTTGTCCGGCTTGTCTTCGGCGGGTTTCTCTTCAGCCGCGGCTTCGGCAGGCTTGTCCTTGCCGGCTTTGGCCGTTCCGGGCCTGCGGCTGGCGGGCCGGGCCTGTCTGCCGCCGGCGGCCGGGACCGGGTCGCCGATGTTGTTCTCCTTGCGATACTCGGAGATGACCGAGTCCAGCATTTTCACGTACTTCGCGGGGCCGCCTTCCTGATAGCCGGTCTGGTGCACCTGCTTGCCGTCCGGGCTGAGGATGATCACGGTCGGATAGCCCTTGACCTCGTACTTCCCCGCCAACGCCTCATTCTGCTGCTTCTGCTTCTTGGCCAGCGACTTGCCGCGCGGGAAGTCGACGATGACGCACACCAGGTTGTCCTTGGCGTACTTCTTGAAGTCGTTCTTGCCGAACACTTCCTTGTCCAGCTTCATGCACCAGCCGCACCAGTCCGAGCCGGAGAAATCCAGGAGCATGAACCGGTTCTGCGCCTTGGCCGTCGCCGCGGCCTTCTCGAAGTCCTCTTCCCACCCCCCGCCGGCGATCAGACTCATCGGGGCCAGACACAGAACCGCCACGGACACGATTAGGCACACATGGTTGCGCATTGATTGTCCTCTCTGTCTTGTTTCACTCGGCGTGGCTGTCCTCCGGGCCAGGCCCTTGCCGGCAACCTCTCCGTTTGGCTGGGCAGGGCTGCGAGTGTAAGGTAATCCCTGAAAAGCACCTGCGAAAGTGGAGAGGCTCATGATTACACGTTTCGGCTATGTTCGGGTAGCGACGGCGGTGCCGGCGGTGCGCGCGGCCGCGGTGAAGGACAACGCGGCGTCCATGATCGCCCTGGCCGACCAGGCGGAGCGCGACCACGCCGACATCGTCGTGTACCCGGAGTTGTCCCTGACCGGCTACACGTGTGCGGACCTGTTCCAGCAGGCGGTGCTGCTCGACGCGGCGCAGCAGGGCCTGGCCGATTTCCTCTACGCTACCGAGAGCGGCATGACGGTGCACGTGCTCGGCTGCCCGGTGGCGCAGGGCGGGCGATTGTTCAACGGCGCGGTGGTCGTGCAGGCGGGGCAGATCCTGGGGGTGGTACCCAAGACGTACATCCCCGGGCATCGCGAGTTCTACGAACCGCGCTGGTTCGCGGGCGCCGACGCGAACGCCGCGCCGGACGTGCGGCTCTGCGGCAGCACGGTGCCGTTCGGCGCCGACCTCGTGTTTGCGGACCCCGCACGGCCGGAGTTCTCTTTCGGCATCGAGCTCTGCGAAGACCTCTGGGCCCCGGTCCCGCCGAGCTCGCGGCTGGCGCTGGCCGGCGCCACGATCCTGCTGAACCTTTCAGCCAGCGATAACCTGGTCGGCAAGTCGGAGTACCGGCGCCAACTCGTCGGTCAGCAGTCCGCCCGCTGCCTGGCCGCCTACGCCTACTGCTCGGCCGGTGTGGGCGAGTCGACCACCGACATGGTGTTCGGCGGGCACTGCCTGATCGCGGAGAACGGGATCCTGCTGGCGGAAAGCGCCTGCTTCGAGCGGACTCCGCACCTGACCACGGCCGACGTGGATGTCGGGTTCCTGCAACACGAGCGGCTGGCCAGTCCGACCTACAGCCAGGCGGTGGCGCGCGAGGGCGCTGGCGCCGACGGGTCGCCCTGGTGCGAGTTCCGGACCGTACCGGTCCAGGCGCGCCTGCTCCGCCAAGCCGCCTTGCGGCGGCGCGTGGACGCGCACCCGTTCGTGCCGCAAGACCCGGCGAAGCGTCACGAGCGCTGCCAGGAGATCTTCGCCATCCAGAGCACCGGGCTGGCAACGCGCCTGCAGCACACGGGTACGAAGCACGCGGTGATCGGCCTGTCCGGCGGCCTGGATTCGACGCTGGCGCTGCTGGTGACGCGCGAGGCGTTCGCGCGGCTCGAACTGGCCCCGGCCGGCATCCATGCTTTCACCATGCCGGGGTTCGGCACCAGCGCGCGCACGCTGGGCAACGTCAAGGCCCTGTGCCAGGCGCTGCACGTCGAACTGACGCTCATCGACATCACCGAGAGTTGCCGGCTGCACCTGCGCGACATCGGGCACGACGGCACGACGGGCGACATCGCGTTCGAGAACGTCCAGGCCCGCGAACGCACGCAAATCCTCATGGACAAGGCGAACATGCTCGGCGCGCTGGTGGTAGGCACCGGCGACCTCTCGGAGTTGGCGCTGGGCTGGTGCACCTACAACGGCGACCACATGTCCATGTACGGTGTCAACGCGGGTGTGCCCAAGACGCTGGTGCGGTTTCTGATCCGGTACGTGGCCGAGACGCCGGCGTATCAGCACTGCGCGGCCACGCTCAACGACATTGTCGCGACCCCGATCAGCCCGGAACTGCTGCCCCCGGACAAGCACGGCCGGATCGCACAGAAGACCGAGGACGTGGTCGGTCCGTACGAGTTGCACGATTTCTTCCTGTACCAGGCGGTGCGCTGCGGGTTCGCCCCGGCCAAGGTGCGGTTCCTGGCGGAGACGGCGTTTGCCGGGCAGTACGCACCGGCGGAGATCGGCAAGTGGCTGCGCCTCTTCTACCGGCGCTTCTTCCAGCAGCAGTTCAAGCGCTCCTGTCTGCCGGATGGACCCAAGGTCGGGTCCCTGGCGCTGTCGCCGCGCGGCGACTGGCGCATGCCCAGTGACGCGGACGCTGCCGAGTGGCTCCGTGAACTGGACGGTGACGCGCCGGCCAAGCCTGCCGTGGCCGCCGCCGCTAGCCCCGCCCGCAAGCCGAAGCGCGCCGCGCGCCCGGCGAAACGCTGACGCCCCGTGCGGGATAGGTCCAGCCTCGCGGAAGTACGGCCGCAGTGGCTCGGCGTGTCCCGCGCCGAAGCAGGGTTCGCCGGCCGGTCCCCGGCCGAGGACCCCGGTTCGGGACGAACCGACACACCCTGCTGCGGTCCCAGAGGTCCCGCGCCACGGCCCGCCCAACCGCGACCGGGTGCATCCTGGCTCGCGGGGTACCGCCACGCCACGGAAAGGCAGCCGGCGAGACGCCGGCGCTCCAGGGAGACGGCGGGACCTGTTCTTCGGGCACATGCACCGGAAGCGGGAATTCGCCGTGGCGGGCAGCCCGGTGTATGTGGCACGCTCGTCGCTGTGGAACTACGACAACGAGCCTCCGGGGTTCATCGAGGTGCGCGTGCAGCCCGATGCGGTGGCGGTCGAGTACGTGGACCTGCCGCCGCCGCCGGCCAGGTGAGCCGCCGCCGCCTCGAAGCGGATGCCCGCCCTCGGCCGGCAAGGCAGGAGCCTTGCCCTATTTTTCCTCGGGAGCGCACCGCGACACGACACGCGGGCCGGGGCTCAGAGCAGCTCGGCGATCTGCACGGCGTTCAGAGCGGCGCCCTTCAAGAGCTGGTCGCCGCTGACGAACAAGGCGATGCCACGGCCGTCCGGCAGCGACAGGTCCTGGCGGATGCGGCCCACCAGGCAGTCGTACATGCCCGACGCGTCGATCGGCATCGGGTAGCGTTTGTTCGCCGGCTCGTCAACCACCTGGATCCCTGGCGCCTTGGCCAGGACGGCGCGCGCCTCGGCCGCAGTCATGGGCCGCTCGAACTCCAGGTGCACCGCCTCGCTGTGGGCGCGCAGGACCGGGACCCGGACGCAGGTGGCGCTGACCAGCAGCGTCGGGTGATGCATGATCTTGCGCGTCTCGTTGAGGAACTTCATCTCTTCCTTGGTGTAGCCGTTGTCAAGGAAGGCGTCCACCTGCGGGAACAGGTTGAAAGCAATCCGTTGCGGCAGCGCCTCGATTTTCAAGTCCTTGCTGCCCTTGAGCACTGCGGCAGTCTGCTCTTCAAGCTCTGCCATGGCCTTGGCACCGGCGCCGCTGGCCGCCTGGTACGTGTCCACCACGAGCCGCCGCACCGGGTTCACCTTGTGCAGCGGATAGACCGCCACCACCATGATGGCGGTGCAGCAGTTCGGGTTCGCGATCACACCCTTGTGCAGTTTCACGTCCTCGGGATTGACTTCCGGGACAACCAGCGGCACATCGGCATCCATGCGGAAGGCACTGGAGTTGTCAATCATGACCGCACCGGCCTGCACGCAGGCCGCACGGAACTCCTTGGAGCGCGCCGTACCGGCACTGAACAGGGCAATATCGATGCCTTTGAACGAATCCTGCCCGAGTTCGGTGATCGGCAGCGCTTCGCCTTTGAACGTCATCGTCTTGCCCACGGACCGACTCGACGCCAGCAGTCTGAGATTGCGGACGGGAAAGTTGCGCTTGGCAAGCGTCTCGACCATTTCCACGCCCACCGCACCCGTTGCCCCGACAACCGCGACATTGAAACCTGAAGCCATGATCCCTACCTCGTCTGCTTTTCTGCTCTGGCGCGACCCCGCCGGGCGACACCAAACGGCCTCATCGCTCCTCTACGCCATCTGTGCAACCACCAAGTCACCCACTTCCGAGGTGCTGTAACCCATCTTCCCGGCGCCGAGCGATTTCAGCTTCTTTGCCGTCACGTAGGCGACCGCCGTCTCGATGTCGTCGCCCGCCTCTGCCTGGCCGAGTTCACGCAGCAGCATGGCGCCGCTGCAGATGGCAGCCAGCGGGTTGATGACGTTCAGGCCGGTGTATTTCGGCGCCGAGCCGCCGATCGGCTCAAACATGCTCACGCCCGACGGATTGATGTTGCCACCCGCGGCAATGCCCATGCCGCCTTGGCAGATGGCGCCCAAGTCCGTAATGATGTCGCCGAACATGTTTTCCGTCACGATGACGTCGAACCACTCGGGGTTCTTGACCATCCACATGCAGGTGGCGTCAACGTGCGCGTAGTCGGTCTTCACTTCCGGGTACTCCTTGGCGACCTCGTAGAAGGCCCGCTCCCACAGGTCGAACACGAACGTCAGCACGTTCGTCTTGCCGCACAGCGTCAGCTTGCCCGTCTTGCCCGCCTTGCGGTCCGCCTCGGACAGTCCGCGCCACGGGGCCGCCTTGCTGTGCCGCGCCCGCGTCAGCTCGAACGCGTACCGCAGGCAGCGCTCGACCTGGAAACGGTTGTACACCATCTCCTGGATCGCCACCTCGTGCGGAGTGCCCTTCATGCTGATGCCGCCCACGCCGGTGTAGAGCCCGCCGGTGTTCTCGCGCACCACCACGTAATCGATGTCCTCCGGCTTCTTGCCCGCCAGCGGCGTCTCGACGCCGGGATACAGCTTGACCGGACGCAGGTTGATGTACTGGTCCAGCTCGAACCGCAACCGCAGCAGAATGCCCTTTTCCAGAATGCCCGGCTTCACGTCCGGGTGCCCAATGGCGCCCAGGTAGATGGCGTCGAAGGTCTTCATCTCCGCGGCCGCGCTGTCAGGAAGCGCTTCGTGGGTGGCCAGGTAGCGCGCTCCGCCGAAGTCGTACATGTGCGCGTCAAGCTTGAATCCGTACTTGCCGGCGGCGGCTTGAACGACTTTCAGCCCCTCACGGATGACCTCCGGACCGGTCCCGTCGCCCGGGATGACCGCGATCTTGTACGTCTTGGCGCGCGCTGCGGATTTCTTCATGACTTGTCTTTCCTCGATGATGGGGCGTTCGAACGAGTTCATGATACCGTATCATGTTGATGATCAACATGATCCACGAAATCTTCCGGAATACCGTCAATCGCCGTTGCCGAAGCCGGTGTCGGGCCCTACATTCCCAGATGTCGGCGCGGGTGTTCGGCTCCAGGCGGCGAAAAACAGACGGAAATATAGCATTAACGGTTGCGTTTACACGGTTTCGGCGGCGCGG
>Ga0156531_1130_pt1 | contig 23652 bp, 15 predicted proteins | sample RifOxyB3_FD_111926 | JGI IMG/M metagenome (GOLD analysis project Ga0156531, IMG submission 111926) | Lentisphaerae bacterium RIFOXYB12_FULL_65_16 | reverse complement strand
GTCGGAGCGGCTCGCTCCGACACCCGCGGGACCGAGCCGGTCCCGCCACTTTTGGCGAGCCCCCCCCAGCCCAGCACCCGCGACTGACGCATTACGGTAAGTCACACGGCACGAGGGCAGCCGCGTCACTCTGGCGCGAACCGGCCAGCTCGGAGGCAGACGCGACGGGAGCCCAGGTCAAGCAGGGCCGGGTTGTGCGTCACCATGACGACCAGCCGGCCGCGGCCGCTCTCTTCGCGGAGCACCTCGGCCGCGAGCTGCGCGTTGGCTGGGTCAAGGTTGCCCGTGGGTTCGTCGGCGAGGATGAGCTGCTTCTCGCCGACAATGGCGCGCGCCAAGGCCACCCGCTGTTGCTCGCCGACGCTCAACTCGCCGGGCAAGTGCCGGAGCCGGGGCGCGACACCGAGCCGCTCCGCCACGCGCTCGACCTCGGCATTCCTGACCGGCGCCGCACCGCGGATGTCGAGCGGCAGCCGGATGTTGTCGCGCACCGACAGGTACGGCACCAGGTGGAAACGCTGGAACACGAACCCGACCGCCTCGCTGCGGTGACGGTTGCGACGGCGCGACGGCCAGGCGTAGATGTCTTCGGACTCGAACCGAACCTCGCCCGCGTCGGGCGACAGCATGCCGCCGGCCATGAGCAGCAACGTGCTCTTGCCGCTGCCGCTCGGGCCGTGGATCACCACGAACTCGCCCGACTGCCACTCGGCGCTGAGCCCGTCGGCAGCGACCACGGTCTCGCCGTCCTTGCGGTAGCGCTTGGTGAGATCGCGGAGCGTGAGCACGCGCCTATTCCTCCGTCAGAATGGCATTCGGATTGAGGTGCAGGAGTCGGAACAGCGGCACCGTCTCGGCCGCGAGCGCGACCAGGCAGGTCAGCAGAACCGTCCCGGGCAGTTGGCTCCACACGATCGCCACCGTCCGCGTATTGGTGACCAGGAACGACGCCAGGAGTTCCCTGGCCAGGACGGACCCGAGCACGAACCCGACACACGATGCCAGCCCGGCCAGCACCAGAACCTTGGCGACGTAGAGGCCCAGAACGCGGCCATAGCCGGCGCCCATAGCCAGGAGAATGCCCGTCTCGTGCCGGCGTTCCGCCACTTCCTGCAGTCCGGTCACTACGATAAGGGCCACGGTGACGCCGAGCACCAGAGCCAGAAGGTAGTAAAGGTAACGCGAGGTGGTGTTCCGAGCCAGGTACCGGCCCTGCAGCACGTCCATGCGCGGGATCACCCGCAACCCGGGGAAGTCGCGGCTCATGCCGGCGTTGAGCTTGCCCAGCACCGAGTCCAGGGACTGGCGTTCCATGCACAGGAAGGCCAGAACGCCGTCGATCCGGCCGGGCGCACCGAGCAGTTCCTGAGCCACGTGCAGATGCACGTAGGCCCGGCTGTCCTCGACGCGTCCCAGGGAGAGACGCACCTCGCTGACCCGGAACGGCCGCGCCATGATCGTGACGGTGTCGCCCTGGCGCGCCTGGAACTGCCGCGCCGTGTCGGCGCCCAGGATGATCGCATCCGGCGCCAGGGCCCGGACCAGGTGTCCCTTCTCGCCGGTCTCGTCGCCCCTGTCGACCGGCATGATCCCCGTCAGGATCACGGTGCGGTCACCCTCTTCAACGCGGCCTTGCACCACCGGGGCCATGTACCGCAGCGGAAGGGCGCGGGCGGCGGCCACCTGGCGCGCCGTGTCCTCGGGCAGACGCCGGACACCGGCGATCCCGCAGTGAAACGCCAGGGCGTCCGCATCCTTGCCGAGAATGACGAGGTTGTGTCCGAGGTACTTCATGATCAGTTCCATCGAGCGGTTCGTGTACCCGGCACTGGTGCGCAGGTAGACGAAAAGCGCCACCACGGTGGTCAGCGCCGCGAACAGCAGCGCCGTCAGCCACACACGGTACAAAGCCTGGCGTAGGACGAGTTTCCAGAACATAATCACATCCGGTGCTGCAGGCCGATGAACGCCTGAAACCCGTACTCCGGGTACCCGACCACGGTCGAGTACTCGTCGTCCAACATGTTCTTCAGCGAGCAGTAAACCCGGGTTGCCTTCTCTTTCCCGAACGAAACCCCGGCCGTCATGTTCAGATCCACAAAATCACCCAGATCATGGTACTTACCGTCCTGCGCAAATCGTTTGTTCTCAAAGCCCGAAACGTACTTCCCGTACAGGTTGACGTCGACAGGACCATACGCGGAATAGACGCCGCCGGTGGCGATCACGTTGGGGATCTCCTTGTAGGTTTCCCAGTTCCCGTCGGTGTACCGTTCCGAATCCATGACGGTCGTTGTGGCAAAGAGCGAGAAGAGGTTACAGAACTTGACCGAGCGGCACTCGAATTCCAGGCCGTACTGGCGCACGTCGTTGTTGGCGTAGGTGTTGTACTGCTGACCTGATTCGGTGTACTTGGTCTCGCTCAGGAGAATGGCATTTTCGCGCAGGGTCAGGAACCCGCCGAGTTTGGCGCTGCCCAGCCTTGGGTCTTCGAGACCCACGCCGCCATCGAGGATCAGGCGCTGCTCGCGGTCGATGCTGCCGCCGTCCTCGGCGACCGCGCCGGGCGGCGAGTCCAGGGTCCCCACCGCCACGTGGCTGTAGAGCGCCACCGGCTTGGTGACCTGGTACTTGGCGCCGAACGTGCCGGTGATGGCCGGGTCGGCCCACTCGTCCTGAATGGGGTGGGTACCCATATTCGCGCCCGTGATATTGAAGCTGTTGTCCGTGTAGTCGCGGTACCAACTGCGAGTAACGCGCACGCCGGCATCCAGCGTCAAGCGATCGAATCGATGCTCGTCCATAACGACGACCGAGCCGGTTTCGACGTCCATGCGCTTGCCGACAAAGTCGCGCTTGCCGTCCGGGCACACCCAGTGGTTGTACTGGAGCCCGACCCGGAGCGTGTTGTCGTCGGTGAGGTTGTGGGCGTGGATGATGCCCGCGTTGTACTCCCAGTCGATCTCCTCAGCATTGTTGGCCGGGCTGTTGGCGCGTTCGTAGTTGTTCTCACGCCGGACATAGCCGATGTCGACCTCCGTGCTGGAGTCGTCATCGTGCTGGAACAACGCGCGGGTGATGCCGCCGTACGAGGTGCTGGGATCGAACTGCTCGTACCGGTTGCTGAGCGATTTCGCCGGGGGGCTCGTGATGCCGGGCGGCTCGATCAGGCGCAGCTCGCGCGCGCCGGTCAGATAGAACCCGGTCAGTTCCAGGTGCAGGCCGTGGGTGACATCGACCCCGCCCGTGCCGAAAAACGAGCCGTAGCGTTCGGCGGCATTGGCGTTCTCCGGGCCGCCGGTCGAGTACCGGCTCGCGCCCACGGTGTAATAGCCGCGATCGAACCGGTCGCCGTGGACCACCGACTCGCGGAAGGTCTCGTACGTGCCGGCCTGGACGTCGAAAATGGTGGTGGGCTCGTCGAAACGGCGCGGCACCACGTTGACGGCGCCGACCAGCCCCGAGTTGGGCCCGACCATGATGGCACCCCCGGAGCGCAGGATCTCGACGCGCTCGATGGCGGCGGCCGGAAGGAACGACGGCACCTCCCAAAACGAGCGCTGCCAGACGCCGTTGAGCGCGAAGTCCGGGTACGGATAGATCTGGCCGCGGAACGACGACAGCGTCTTTTCCTTGCGGCCGCGTCGCTCGGTGAACATGCCGGTGCTGTAGTCCATCGCCTCGCTCAGCGTGCCGGCGTCCTGGAGCCGGATGTCCTCCGACTCGACGGTCGAGGTGGCAATCTCCAGCGACTCGGATTCCAGAGTCGGTTTTTGGAGAAGGTCGCGATCCAGAGGCGATGCCTCGACCAGCATTTCGCCCAGACGCAGGACGCGCTCGGGTGGAGCCGTCGGTTGCGGTGCGACGGGTTCGTCCCCGACGGCAGCGGCAGCCAAGGCCACGGCCGTCATGGGCACAACGAACGACAGCAGCAGATTGCGATTCCGATGCATCACCCTTCTTCTCCTTATTCCTGTGTCTCCCGTGCGCAACGGCGACGAAACGTGCCAGCAAGCCGGGGTCAGCCCGACCACCTGGTGTCCAGTGCATACAGCGACCCGTCGCGCGACGCCAGATACCCCATGCGCCGGGCCACGACCAGGCCGCTGCAGGAGTCGGCCAGATGTCGCTGCCAGACCCGCGTTCCGGTCCGGATATCCAGAGCCACCAACGAGGCGTGGCCCTGACCCTCGGTCGTGTACAGTCGCTGTTGCCAGGCCACGACCGGGCTGCAGCCGTCCAGCGCCGCGCTCCAGAGCGGGTCGCCGGTGGCGCCCGAAAACGCCCGGATCTTGCCGCACCGCACGTACACATCGCCGGCCAGGGTGAGCGAATGCACGGGCGCGGCCACGTCGCGGCCCCATCGGAGTTGTCCGGTCCTGGGGTCGTGGCAGCGCAGGAACCCGCGCGCCGTGAAGCGACCGGTGGCGACCACCACCTTCTGGCCATCGCAGTACACGGCCGGCGGGATCGGCTGCAAACGCGAGCCCGCATAGGGAACCTGCCAGAGCACGTGGCCGCTGTCCGAGGCCAGGGCCCAGAGGCCTAGCCCGGACGCGACGAAGACGGCGGCGCCGTCAGCAGCAGGGACGGACAGCATGCCGGCACGGTCCAACTTCACGCTCCATAGCGGGGTGCCCTGGCCGGCGTCCACCGCGACGACCTGGTTCGCGGCAGTCCAGCACAGGGCGTTGCCCGCGAGCACCAGGATTGCCCCGGCAGCCGTATCGCCACGGTCGCGCGCCGCGCGTTCCCAAACAATTTGGCCGTTCGCCAAATCCAAGGCCACCAGGTTCTGTCCGCCGCCAGCCGCCGGCCGCCAGGTGAAAGCATGGGCCAGATCCGCGGCCAGCGAGCAGCCGGTCACGTCGAACTCCGTCCGCCACAGCAACCCTCCCGTCGCACCATCAACCGCGATGAGACGTTTGCCCGTCGCCACGCCTTGGAAGGCCAGCAGAGTCCGGCCACAGACCACCGGGTATGCAACGTCCGCAGTACAGCAGGATCGGACCCCCGGAATACGCCAGGAATAGCCAGTCTCCGGGCCACCGGACTCAACGCCCCGGTGGTCCGATGATGAGACAGGCAGACAAAGAACAACCCCGACACCCAGGACGACGGCGGCCGCCGCGGCGGCCGCCAGGACGAGGCGCGGACGCCCGGATTGAGCGTTGCCGGCGCACGCTTCCTGTTCGGCCTGAACCGCAACGCGAGCCAGCAGCGCGGCGTCGCCCGGTTGTGGGCCCAGCGTCCGCCCCACGGCCGCCACAAGATCGGCCCCCGCCTGCGCCTCGCGGCGGCACGACTCACACTGAACGAGGTGCTGCCGCATGGCGTCGGCCTCCTCGGCGTCGAGAAGACCGAGCAGGTGGCGGTCAATCAGCTCACGGCACCGAACGCAGTGCAGAGGCAGGTTGTCGTCCATCGCGATCGCACTCCCATGCTCGCACGGCAAGGCATGTGCCCGCCGAGCGCGCTATATGAGGAATACGCCGCCCGGGGTCAATCGGGGACAGGTGCATCGGAAGGAAGAACGACGACCGGTGCAGGCAACGCGACTCGGCGCTGCCGGACCGCCCGGAGGCGGGCCAACGCGCGTTGGCCTTTCTTCTTCGCCGCCTCCTCGGAACAGCCGAGGCGCGCGGCGATCTCCGCAAACGGCAAGCCCGCGGCAAAACGCAGGGCCAGGATCTCGCGATCTTCCGCGTCCAGAATGGCCAGCAGGTCGTGCAGTTCCTCCTGCTCGGTGGCCAGCGCCGGAGCCGTGTCCTGTTCGAGGGCCAGGACACGCAGCCGTTGCTCATACCGCTGCACGCCTCGCGCCGTGTCCAAGACGGTATTGCGCAGGATACGCCAGAACCACGGTGCAAACGGGCGTGACGCGTCATAGCGGTCCCGTTCCCGGACCAATCGGATGAACGCCTCCTGCACGGCGTCTTCAGCGACGGCCGTGTTCCCGAGCCAGCACCGGGCCAGCGCCAGTGCACTGCGGTGGTACCGGAGCAGAAGAGTGCGAATCGCCTCCTGGTCGAACGACATGCGGAAGCGCACCATCAGTTGCTCATCGTTGGTGTCGACAAATTGCATGAACGGACAAAGATAGCAGGTCCAAGCGGCAAGTCACGCCACGGCGGTAATGCGTCAGCCCCCCCCGGGCGCCGGCCCGCCCGGTCATACCAAGCTGAAACTGGCCACCACGCTTCCGGAGCCCGCGAGGACGCGGGCGCTCCAAGTCAGACCCCGTGCCAGACCCTGGAGCGCCCGCGTCCTCGCGGGCTCCGGGCTCCTTCAGTTTCATGGGAGTCACGGGTGGAAAGTGAGACGCCGGCCAAGGGACTGGCCGGGCCACTGGCGCCACGTGGTGCGGGCAGTCTCTTGCCCGCAGGCGCAGAACACGCCGAACCGGCCTGATTCCCACCCGCGACTGACGCATTACCCACGGCGCCCGCATCCATTTGGACTATTGGATTATGACCGGTATATTCCACGCCTGTCTTGACTGGGCTGGTAGTGTTGAAATCGTGGTGGAACAGGCTGCGCGGCGGGGATCTGGCAGGGTCTTCTCGTCATGCGGTGCTGTCCGCACGGGCGTAGGGTCGCACCGTGGATGCAGGAGGACTGGGCATGTCTTACACGTCTGAGGTCTTGGACATCGTGTCGCGCCGGAACGCAGGGGAAATCGAGTTTCTGCAGGCTGTGCGTGAAGTGCTGGAGACCATTGAGCCGGTCATCGAAGCCACCAAGGAGTACCGGGACGCCAACATTCTGGAACGCCTCACTGAACCCGAGCGCCAGATCATCTTCCGTGTTCCCTGGCAGGACGACCAGGGCCGGGTCCGTGTGAACCGCGGGTATCGGTTCCAGTTCAGCAGCGCCATTGGCCCGTACAAGGGCGGCCTGCGGTTCCACGCCAGCGTCAACGCCAGCATCCTGAAGTTCCTCGGCTTCGAACAGATCTTCAAGAACTCCCTGACCACGTTGCCCATGGGCGGCAGCAAGGGCGGTTCGGACTTTGACCCCAAGGGCAAGACGGACAATGAAGTGATGCGCTTCTGCCAGTCGTTCATGACCGAGTTGTTCCGTCACATCGGCGCTGACACAGACGTGCCGGCTGGCGACATCGGCGTGGGCGGCCGCGAGATTGGCTTCCTGTTCGGCCAGTACAAGCGGTTGCGCAACGAGTTCACCGGCGTGCTGACCGGCAAGAAACTGAACTGGGGCGGCTCGCTCGTCCGGCCCGAGGCCACCGGCTACGGCTGCGTCTACTTCGCCGAGGAAATGCTGAAAACGCGCGGCGACAGCTTCGAGGGCAAGGTCTGCACCGTGTCCGGGTCCGGCAACGTCGCCCAGTACACGGTCGAAAAGCTCAACCATCTGAAGGCCAAGGTCGTGACCCTGTCCGACTCGAACGGCACCATCTACGACCGAGACGGCATTGACGCGGAGAAACTGGACCATGTGATGACGCTGAAGAACGTGCAGCGCACCCGCATCAAGGAGTATCTGAAGAAGTATCCGCGCGCCGAGTACCTGGACGGCAAGCGGCCGTGGCAGGTGCCGTGCGAGTGCGCCTTCCCCAGCGCCACGCAGAACGAAATTTCCGGGGCGGATGCCAAGACACTGCTCGCGAACGGCTGCTACGTGGTGGCCGAAGGCGCCAACATGCCGTCGTCCCCCGAGGCTGTGGATCAGTTCCTGGCCAAGAAGATCCTCTACGGTCCCGGCAAGGCAGCCAACGCCGGCGGCGTGGCCACCTCGGGCCTGGAGATGTCGCAGAACGCGGTCCGCATGAACTGGCCGCGCGAGGAAGTGGACATGCGCCTGCACCAGATCATGGTTGAAATCCATCGTCAGTGCTTCGAGACGGCGGAGCGCTGGGGCCAGCCGGGAAACCTGGTCATGGGCGCCAACATTGCCGGCTTCGTCAAGGTTGCCGACTCGATGCTGGATCAGGGCCTGGTCTGATCCCAGCGTCTGAACCGAGTTGTTCATGACATGATAGGCGTCCTGCCAGGTTGGTCGGCATCCCGGCCGATCTGCGCCGGACGCCTTCTCGTTTTACGGGAGGTCTCGCCATGGCGAAGATGCGGGTGCAACTGAGTACCGGCCTGCCGGGCCTGGACCGGGTGTTCCGCGGCCTGATGCCCGGTGACAACATCGTGTGGCGGGTCAACGCCATCACCGACTACTTGCCCTTCGTCAAGCCCTTTGCCGGTTACGCGCGCGAGAACCGGCAGAAACTGTTCTACTTCCGGTTCGCCGAGCACCCGCCGCTGCTGAACGAAGAGGATGGCGCCGAGATCGTGCCGCTGCACCCCGCAAACGGGTTCGATCCGTTCCTGTCCGAGGTGCATCACACCATCGACAACGCGGGCCGGGGCTGCCTGTACCTGTTCGACTGCCTGTCCGAACTGGCGGGCGACTGGTGCAGCGACCGGATGCTGGGCAACTTCTTCATGCTTACCTGCCCGTACCTTTACGACCGGGCGGCGATCGCCTACTTTTCCATCCTGCGCAACTACCATTCGTTTCACGCCGTGACACCAATCACGAACACGACGCAGATCCTGCTCGACGCCTACCGGCACAAGGACAAACTCTACATCCACCCGATCAAGGTGCAGTACCGGCACTCGCCGACCATGTACATGCTGCACGCCTGGGAAGGCGACACCTTTGTGCCGGTCAACCAGAGCTGCATCATTACAGAGATCCTCGACGGCGTGCCCTGGTCTCGACTCGATGCGGCCAGCTACCAATTGGGGTACTGGAGCAAAGCGTTCTTCGAGGCGGAAGACATTCAGCAGGACCTGGACAACGGAGTGGACCGCGAAGAAGAGTCGGTCTACTTCTTCCGCAGGCTGCTGCGCATGCTGATCTCGCACGACGAACCGGTCCTGCAACTGGCGCAGAAATATTTCACGCTGAAAGATTTACTGAACATCCGCAAGCGCATGATCGGGACCGGGCTGATCGGCGGCAAGTCGGTCGGCATGCTGTTGGCCCGGGCCATCCTGCGCAAGACAGACGCGCGCTGGGACGATATCATGGAGGTGCACGACTCGTTCTATGTCGGCGCGGATGTCTTCTACACGTACCTGGTCCAGAACGGCTGCTGGTGGATGATCCAGAAACACAAGAACTCGCAGCAACTCGACGATGAAACCGAAACGGCGCGCCGCCGCATCCTGGCCGGCGAATTCCCCGACTACATCGTCAAGCAGTTCGCCGACATGCTGGACTACTTCGGCCAGTCGCCGATCATCGTGCGCTCCAGCAGCCTGCTGGAAGACAACTTCGGCAACGCGTTTGCCGGCAAGTACGAGAGTGTGTTCTGCGCCAACCAGGGCGGGCCGCACAAACGGCTCGAGGACTTCCTGTTCGCGGTGCGCACCGTCTACGCCAGCACCATGGGCGAGGAAGCCCTGGCGTACCGGGCACAACGCGGTCTGCTTGGACGCGATGAGCAGATGGGGGTGCTGATCCAGCGCGTCTCGGGGGCGACTTACGGCAACCTGTTCTTCCCCCAGGCTGCCGGGGTCGCGTTCTCCGTGAACTCGTATGTGTGGCACGACACCATCGACCCCACGGCCGGCATGCTGCGGCTGGTGTTCGGCGTCGGAACGCGCGCCGTCGACCGGGCCGATGACGACTACACCCGCATTGTGGCCCTCAACGCGCCGGGGCGTCGACCAGAAGGCAATTTCGACGAAGTCCGTCAGTACGCGCAGCGCCGGGTCGACGTCATCGACCTGGAAGGGAATCAGCTCACCTCCATGGCGTTCGAGGATATTCTCAAGAAGACCGACGACTGCCCGATCGAGATGTTCGCCTCCCGCGACATGGCGCTGGAGAACCGCATGGCGCGCGAACGCATGCGCCCCGTCCAGTCCTGGGTGCTGACGTTCGACAAGCTGCTGTCAGAGACGGATTTCGTCAAGGACATGCGCTCCATGCTCAGCACGCTGCACGCGGCCTACGATTACCCGGTGGATGTCGAGTTCACCCTCAACTTCTTCGATCGCGAAAAGTACCGGATCAACCTGGTGCAGTGCCGGCCGCTGCAGGTGCGCGGGACGGGCATTTCGATGGACCCGCCCGAGGACCTGGCCAAGGAGAACGTCCTTGTCGAGTCGCACGGTGCGGTCATCGGCATGAGCACGCAGCGACGGGTCGACTGGATGATCTACGTCGTGCCCTCGGTGTACGGCGAACTGCCGGTCGGCGAACGCTACGCCGTGGCACGCGTCATCGCCGAACTTATGCATCTGGACGAAATCCAGGACAAGGTCATCATGCTGCTCGGCCCCGGCCGCTGGGGCACGACGACACCGTCGCTGGGCGTCCCGGTCACGTTCGCCGATATCAACAGCGTCTCCGTCCTGTGCGAAATCGTCGCCATGCGCGACAATCTGGTCCCCGATGTGTCGCTGGGCACACATTTCTTCAACGAATTGGTGGAGAACGACATCCTCTACATGGCGCTGTTCCCGAACAAGGAAGGGAACCGCATCAATACCAAGACGCTGGAGACCGACCTGCCGAACCGGCTCGTGGACCTGTTGCCGGACGCCGCGGAGTGGACCAAGGCGGTCCGCTTCCTGAACATGGCCGACCTGCCCGAAGGGGCGATGTGCGTGCTCTCGGCCAACGTCATCAAACAGCGGGTCTGCTGTTACACGGCGCCGTACCGCGAGGGTTTCGACGTACGGCCTGACGGTGACGACAAGTGACCGACCGCCAGGCCCGCCATTGACCGGAGCGGAGTGCGCATGGAATTCTCGCTGCTCGCCCAAGACCGGGATACCGCCGCCCGCCGCGGCCAATTGTCCTGTGCGCACGGTGTCGTGCAGACGCCGGTGTTCATGCCCGTCGGAACTCAGGCCACCGTCAAGACGCTCTCCCCGCGCGATCTGGAGGAACTCGGCGCCGAGATCATCCTCGGCAATACCTACCACCTGAACATCCGCCCCGGCATGGAAGTCATCCGTGAACTCGGCGGCCTGCACCGGTTCATGGCCTGGCCGCACCCGATCCTGACCGACAGCGGCGGTTACCAGATCTTCAGCCTCAGCAAGTTGCGCAAGGTCCGCCCGGAAGGCGTGACCTTCCAGTCGCACGTCGATGGCGCCCGGCTCTTCCTCGGGCCGAAGGAGGCCATGGCCATCCAGCGCGACCTGGGTTCGGACATCGCCATGGTCCTGGACGAGTGCACGCCGTTCCCGGCCACGCACGAGCAGGCGCGCAAGTCACTGCGGCTCACGCTCGAGTGGGCCCGGCAGTGCCGCGAGCAACCGCGTACGCCCGGCCAAATGGTCTTCGGCATCGTCCAGGGCGGACTGCATCGCGACTTGCGGGTGCAGTCTGCCGTTGAGTTGAGGGGCATGGACTTCGACGGACTGGCCCTCGGCGGACTGAGCGTCGGCGAACCGGAAGCGGACATGTACACGGTGCTCGACTGGACCGTTCCGGAACTGCCGGCGGACAAACCCCGCTACCTGATGGGCGTCGGCACGCCGGCGCAGGTCGTGCGCGCCGTGGCGCGCGGCATCGACATGTTCGACTGTGTCCTGCCGACGCGCGTCGGCCGCAACGGCAGCGCTTACACGGCGACCGGCGCGGTCCCCATCAAGGCCGGCCGATTCAAGGCCGACAGCGGCCCGATCGAAGAGGGTTGCGCCTGCTACGCCTGCCGCACCTTCAGCCGCGCCTACATCCGGCACCTGCTGAATGTCGACGAAATCCTCGGCCTGCGCCTGATGACCGTCCACAACCTCACCTTCTACCTCACGCTCATGGCTCGCATCCGCGACCACATCGAGAACGGCACGTTCCGCGCCTTCCACGACGAGTTCCTGGCGCGGTACGAGGGCGAGTGAGCGGCGCCGGGCTCGATTCGGAGTCCCGGCAGGGACGGCCGACAATAGGCAGGCGTTTCAACGCCTGCACCTGCCCCCCCCCCATCGAATCACTGGGTCCCGTAGGGACCACCGACCGCTTCCCGGTTCCCCCCCCCCACCCGCCGCGAGCGGTCACCCCACGCACTTCAGGATGCGCGCCGCGTTGCCTGCCCAGACCTTCTGCTGCGTCTCAGGGCTGAGGCCCACCGCGTCCATGGTGCGGCGGTAGTCGTTGATCACGTCGCTGATGACCTCGATACCGACATCGGAGCCGAACAGGATCTTGTCCCACGGCTGGCTCTTGTCCGGCGCCTGGTAATGCGGGTTGTCGCCGCCCCACCACAGCAACTGCTTGAAGAATTCGGGGGGACGGTACTTCAGGATCGACCCGGACAGATCGAAAAAGAGGTTCGGGTTCCAGCGTGCAATCATCGCCGCTTCGTCGGACCAGGGATTGCCGAAGTGCGCCCCGATGATCGTCAGTTCCGGGAAGGCGCGCGCGATCGTGTCCAGGTGCACCGGCCGCATCCGGTCGTTGTTCACATCGAGATACTTGTCGCGGGACGAGCGCGACACGATGCCGAGGTGGAACAGGATCGGCATGCCGAGTTTCTCGGCGCGTTCGTAAAGCGGGTAGTACGCCTTGTCGTCGTACCGCGACGCAGGCCGGATGCACTTCAGCCCGGTGAATCCGGCGTCCTTGAACGCCGTCACGGCGTCTGCGTGGTCCTTGCCGAGCTGGAGCATGCCGAAGCCCAGGTAGAGTGAAGAATACTGCTTCATGGCCGCAAGAATGCCGCCGGTGATGCCGCGGCCGTCCCAGGTGCCGCCGAGCAGGCAGACCTTGCTGATGCCGAGTCGAGCGCACTCCTGCGCGTGGCGCTCCGCGTACCCCGCACTCTCCGAGAAGTGTACGTGCGTGTCGATGATCATCGCTCTTCCTCCTGTCTGGCTCAGACGGACCCAACAGACCCAACGGACCCAACGGACGCTCGCTGGAGCCCGACACCCGGCAGACCAACAGCAGAGCTCACGCCTCACGCCCCCGGCGCCGGGCCGAGCGAGCCGCGAAACACCGGCGCGGCTTCGAGCCGCACGACGGTTCGCTCCAGGGGGGCGTCCAAGGTGCGGTCCAGCAGCGCCACGGCTTCGCGCCCGACCTGGCGCCGGGGCACGGCGACCGTGGTCAGATCCCAGTCCTCAATGCCGGGCATGCCATCGAAACCGATCACGGAGATCTCCTTGCCGGGCGTGATACCGCGGTCACGCAAAGCCTGGAGCACACCCTTGGCGCGGTTGTCGGTAACGGCGAAAATCGCCGTTATGTCGGGCGCGTCGGTCAGGAGCCGCAGCGTGGCCCGATACCCGTCCATGGCCTCGCCGCCAATCGCCAGCATTGCGGCAGGCGGCGGCGCCAGGCTGCGCGCCTGGCAGAACTCCACGAAACAACGGTAGCGCTGCAGGTGGCTGAAGACCTGCGCGATGTTGGCGCCGTACAGCAGCGCAAAACGGCGGTGCCCCAGCGCGTACGCCCGCTCCAGAACCGCGCCGATGGCGGCGGCGACGTCGACACGCACACCGTGAAACCGGCACACCGGGTCGGAGTAGGCCGCAGACACGACGCGGGTGTAGCCGATCTCCCACGTCGACGCGTCGGCAATCTCGTCGCCGCGCGCGTCCAGCGACAGCAGCGCGTCGCAGGACTCGGCACGGTAGCGGCCCAAGAGTGCGCGCGGATCGCGCTCGTAGTCCGACACCAGTGCCAGACACGAGTCGCCGTTCCAGCCAGCCAGCGCCTCGGCCACCCCGCGATACACCTCCCAGCCGGCGAACCCCGTGTCTTCTTCGTGCGGGGTCGGCGTGCCGCCCACGGGCGACAAGACCAGGACCTTGTGCGCCTTCCGCGCCGGGTCGCGGACAAAAACCCCGACGCCGTTGCGCGCCACCACCAACCGCTCGTCAGAGAGCTGCGCCAGCGCCTTGCGCACCGGCTGGTCGGTCATGCCGAACATCTCGGCCAGTTTCAGGATCGACGGCAACTTGGCGCCCGGCGCATAGGTTCCGTTCTTGATCCACTCGCGGATCGTAGCAGCAGCATGGTCACGCTTGGTCATCGGGATTGATGTACCGTCCCTGGGCTCGACACTCAGCATCACATTATTACATACAATATACCATGGTATCGCGAACATACACCGTGCTTGACTCCCTGTCAAGCACAGACTTCACGTGCCAAGTAATGCGTCAGTCGCGGGTGGAGATAAGGTCGAAGTCTGACTTGGGCTGACGCCTAAAGTGGTCGGAGCGGCTCGCTCCGACACCCGCGGGAGCGAGCCGCTCCCGCCACTTTGCTCATCTTCCGCCCAACCGTGCACCCGCGACTGACGCATTACCGTGCCAAACAGAGGATATCCTGCGCCGTTCATGGTCCCGTTTCGCAATGCGTCAGCACCCCCCGGGCGGGGACCGCCCGATCATACCCTGCGGGTTACTGACCGGCGCGCGCCGCCACGGTCCTTGCGGCCGTGGGGCGTCGATTGGCAAGGGGGGCGAGGACGCCCCTCCCTTTTTCCCAATCGTCGCCCCGCCGAGACGAGCTCGGTGGCGGCGCGGAGCGGGCCGCGAGTAACATGGGAGAAAAGGATGGAGCATAGACCCCTCCCACCTTGTGTGGCAGGTGAACGGGTTCATCTTGGTTACTACGCCGCACCGTGTCCCCTCTCTTCCCTTTCCCCTGTCCGCCGCCGGCGAACAGGGGAAAGGGAAGAGAGGGGGGCGCCTACGTTTGGCGGGCGAACCCGATTCACCCGTGGCACAAGGCCACGGGGGTCTCACACATGGGCCAGCACACCGTCGTTCCACCCGCGACGCATTACCCCGTTTCTCCCGGCACCACTTGACATCTCCAGCCACACGGTGCAACATACATGGCATGCACCATGGTGGTCGTGGCGCATGGATAAGAAACGAGGAAAATGACAATGGACAAACAGAAACCGAGAGTGGCCGTTCTGGGGTTGGGGCAGCGGGCATGCTTTCATGGGGGACTGCTCTTCGACAGCGTTCGCGATCAGGTGCTCATGGCCGCGGTGTGCGACAACCGTCCCGACCGGCTCGAGTACGGGCAGAAGGCTTACGCGGCGGCGTTCGAAGGCCCCGTCAAGCCGTACGACGACTACCCCAGGATGTTCGCGGAGGAGAAACTCGACGGCGTATTCATCGCCGGGCCCAACTACCTGCACCGCGACATGACCGTGGCGGCGCTCGAGCAAGGCATCAACGTGCTGTGCGAGAAACCCATGGAGGTGACTCTGGCCAAGTGCGACGAGATGATGGCGGCCGCGGCCAAAGCCGGCAAGGTGCTGGCATTCGGCATGCAGATGCACTACCGTCGGCGCTACCACAAGGTCAAGGAGATCATCGACAGCGGCGCCCTGGGTGCGGTCGCCCAAGTCTGGTGCACCGAGTACCGCGGCCCGTACGCCGGGATGAAGGAGTGGGTCTGGCGCAAGGAGCTATCCGGCGGCGCGATCGTCGAGAAGAACTGTCACCACTACGACTTGCTGAACGGGTGGGTCGGCAGTCCGCCCACGACCGTGTGCGCGACAGGCGGGACCGCCAAGCACCACAAGCCCTACGGCTACACCAGTGACATTGTCGACCACGCATGGATCGTCAACAACTACGAGAACGGCGCGACCGGCATGCTCGGCATCTGTTTCCTGGCTGACCCGAAGATGCCGCATCACCGCGAGTTCGGCGTGCACGGCACGGAAGGCCGGATTTTCTTCTCCCACGCGGACGGTGAAATCATTCACGTCCACTATAACAACCAGCATGCGGAGCATTACGATATGCGAGAGAATCCATGGCTGCGCGGCGGCGTGGAGGCGGACTTCCTGAACAGCATCCGCACCGGCGAGCCACCACTGGTCACCGGCGCAACAGCCAAAGCCAGTCTCCTGGTGCCGATGGCCGCCGAGCTCTCGATCCAGGAAAAGCGCCTGGTGCACGTGAACGAACTGGTATAGTACCCCGTCCCCCCGCGCACGCCCCGAAGCGACTCACGAGCCCCCCCCGGCATCGGAGCCCCCGGAAGCGAGCGGCTACGTCGTGTGCGCCCCCGACACCGACGAATACCTCCGCGAGGTCATCGAGGAAACCAGCGCCTTCTACAGCGTCTAACCGGTTGGGGGCAACGGGGTGATGCGTCGGGGAGGGTAGCGGGAGGACGGAGTTGACCGCAACGCCGCGCGAACGCCCTGAGGCTCTGGACGGTGTTCGTGACTCCGCCGGTCCGAATGCCCCGTCACCCACCCACACCCGAGTGCCGCATCACCCCACAACCCCATTCCGTCCCTTACCGGTACTTGGCCTTCAGCGCCTTCCCGAGTTTGGCACTGCGGCAGGCCAGGTCGAGAATGTGGATCGGCCGGCGCGCCCACTCGCCGGGGATGATCAGTTTCTCGCCCTTGACCAGGTGATCGGCGATATTCTGATACAGCTTCCACCCCTCGGCGTCAGGGTTCTTGTACTTGGTCGAGATGACCGTGGTGCCATCGTGTGTGATGACCTCGTTGAAGGCCCAGTCCATGATGAGGCTGCCCTTGGTGCCCGTGACCTCGACGAAACTGCGCTTCGGGTTGGACTCGAGACTGGAAATGCACAACGTCAGCCACTTGCCGTTCTTGAACCGGACCGTGGCAAAGCCTTCGTCCTCGTTGGTATCGTTCTTCCACTTCGTCTGCGGCGCCCAGAACCCGTTCTTGGCGAAACCACTGACCTCGTCGATTTCCGAGTCGAGGATCTGCAGGCTGTACTCGAGCAGGTGCACGCCCCAGTCGTACATGATGCCGCCGGAGATACTCTTGCTCGAGCGCCACCACTCGCGGGGCAGGTTGTAGCCGCCCATGTGCGCCTCGACACGGAAAACCTCGCCGATCAGCCCCGCCTGGACCTGCTTCATCGCCCCCAGGATGGTGCCGTCCCAGTGGCGGTTGTGGTACGTCGAGACGACCACACCCTTCTTCTTGGCCGCGGCGATCATCGCGTCGCACTCGGCCGTCGTGATGGCGAACGGTTTCTCGCACACGATGTGCCGCCCGGCGTTGATGGCCTGCAGTGCCAACTTCGCGTGCGTGTTGTGCGGCGTGATGATGGCCATCAGGTTCACATCCGACTTCTTGAGCATCTCGGGCAGGGACGCGAACGTCTGAATGCCCGGGAAATCCGTTGTGGCGACCTTGAGCCGCTCCGGATCGATTTCCGCCACCGCCGCCGGCGTCATGCCGGCGCGCTTCATCTCATTGAGGTGATGGCGCCCCATGTTGAACGCGCCGCCGTACCCGACCACACCGACCTTGACCTCAGCCGGACTCTTGAACCGCTTCATGCATGCCTCCTGACAGGACCTGTCCATCGTGCTTCTGTGCCGCGCTCATGCGAACTCCGCAACCTGTCGCAGTCCGCTTGCGCTATCGAACCATCCGATCAATGTACATTCGCCTCCGCGGCAGTCCAACGGCCCTCCCCCGCTGACCAGGGCTGTTTCAAGATCCGTGACTGTCGCGTGCGGTGAGTACCCCCGGCGTGTCCCCACGCCGGGGGGGGCGGCCTGAGGACAGGCCGCCCCTACTTGGTGTGCGCAGAGGCGTGGCCTTCCGAGGCGCGGCACCGGATCTTGAAACAGCCCTGCCCGCTGACACGTAATGCGTCAGTCGCGGGTGGAGATAAGGTCGAAGTCTGACCTGGGCTGACGCCTAGAGTGGTCGGAGCGGCTCGCTCCGACACCCGCGGGAGCGAGCCGCTCCCGCCACTTTGGCCATTTACCGCCCAACCGTGCACCCGCGACTGACACATTACGCTGACACCTGAAACCCGACACCTGAAACCTCTGCGTCCGCCGTCGCGCCTCACTCTTCGCGCAGTGCGGCGAGCGCCGTACCACGCAGCGCGGCGACCGTGGCCAGCCACGCGCACAGACAACCGCCCGCGAAAATCGCACCGAGAAGCGTGCCGACCGCAACCAGGGGTACGGCGCCGGCGGGCGAGGCCAGTGCCGGCAGGACCGCGATCCAGGCCGCCACGCTGCCCAAGACCAGGCCGGCACTGAGCAGCAGCAGGTGTTCGGTCAGGACCAGGGCGACCAGTCGGCCACGACGGAAACCGACCGCGCGCATCAGCGCCAGTTCGCCGCGCCGTTCCAGGACGTTGCGCAGCACCACGATCCCAAGCGCCAGGGTCCCGAGCACAAGCCCCAACCCGCCCAGCGCCAGGAACATGGATAGATACGTGTTCTCGACCCGGCTGAACTCAGCCAGGCGCGCCGCGGCCGGCTGGATGTCCAGCCCCGCATCCTGCAATGCTTCGGTCAATGCGGCACAGAGCGGGGTTGCGTCCTCGACCGGCCCGTCCACCAGCAGCAACCGCACCGCGGACGAGTCGGCGAAGTGCTGCAGCATCGCCGATTCGGGGATCAGAATGCTGCCCTGGAAGATCGAGTTGGCCAAGGCCGCAACCAGGCGGACGCGCACGGTCTCGCCGTGGTCGCCGGTGTAGGTGAGGGTGTCGCCCAGCTTCAGGCCCAGCCCCCAGGTGATGACCGTGTCGTCCGCCACCGCGGGAATCGCATCGCCCGCCGCCGCCGGCATCAGCCGTTCCCAGGGGTCAACCGGATCCGCATCGCGGGGCAGGCGTGCGAACGCAAACGCAGCCCGTGCGGCGAACTCCTCCGGGCGCACTCCGATCAGTCGCGGCCGTGCCACATGGTTCAGGTTCAGGCAACTGGCGTCGTCCCCGTCGCGGACGCGCAGTGCGGTCAGGCTGGCCGGCTTGAACCGTTCCGCGTCCAGCCCGGACGCACGGCGACCCTCGGGCGTGTCGACATCCGGCCGCAGGGGCAGCGCCGTCTCGCCGTAGAGCAGGTACCCGCCAGTCCCGCAATGTGGGGTCTGCGCCTCGCGGGTAGGGTCATGGCGGTTGGCGGCAACCGCCACCAAGAGGAAGACACCACAGGCCAGGATGCCGGCCGTGGCCAGACTGCGGCCCTGGCGTCGCGCGCCGTTGCGCAGGGCCAGGTCCGCAAGGCTAAGCACATTCCGGCTCCCCCCGGTGGCAAGCCAGTGCAGCAGAAGCCGAAACACCGCCAGGCCGCCGAGCAGCAGGAGCGCGCCGGCGCCGAAGAACGTACCGGCGACTTCCGTGCCTCTGCCGGCATGGCCGTGGACCGCGATGGCGAAAGCCGCCAGGGGCGCGCACACCGCGACGGCCGCCCAGGCGATAGTCCAGGCACCCGTCCTGGTGCGGCTGTCGGCAACGTCGCCCAGGCGCTGCAGTTCACCGACCGGCTTGCGAACGGTGTGGCGGATGGCCAAACTCAGCGCGGCAACCGCCGCCACGAGCCCCGCCAGGACCCCTGTTGCGACCGGGACGCCCCCCAGGTGTGCCGCGACCGCAACGCCGCCGACCGCGCCGCTCCAAGCGCCGGACAGCACGCCCAGCATCAGCCACGCATAGGCAACCCCGAGCACGACACCGGCCAGACTGCCCAGCGCCGCCAGCCCCAGCCCCTCGCCCAAGAAGAGATTCCGGACCTGACGCTGACGGAACCCCAGTGCGAGCAGCGTGCCGATCTGGGCGGCACGGCTTTCCACGCTGAACACGAACAGCAGCGCCGCCAACGTCAACGCTGCCGCGACAAGGAAGAAACTCAGCCCCAGCAGCAACTGCCCGATGTCCACCGCACCGGCGACCGCCTTCCGGCCCTCCTCGCGCACGGGCCGGAACACGAACCCCAGCGTCGTCGGCTTCAGCCGCGCGCGCAGTTCGCGGGTCAAACGTTCCTCCTGGTCTGGCGCAACCTGGTATCGAATGGATGTCAGGCGCCCGTAGCGGTTGGCCCAGAGCCGCTGCGCCGTGGCCAGGGTGACGAACGCCTTGGGCGTCCCGTGGTGCTGCTGCCAGTACTCCTCGTCCTTCGGGCGGATCCGCTTCAAGTCGATCGGAAGGCCCGGCTTCCAGTCCTGGCAGGAGTCGGCATCGGTCAGGCCTGGCAGGGCTGGTGTCAGATCGGGGTCTGCGGCAGCACCGGTCAGAGGGACCACGGCGCGAACGCGCAGGATGGCGCTCGCTTCGCGCAGGCCGGTCGCGGCGTCCCAGACGAAATAGGAAAGGTTCAGATTGTCCTGCGGGCGGGCGCTCAAGTCGTCGGCAAGCCATTGAGTGAGAATGATCTCGTCGTCGCCCATGTCGTCCGGCACCAGCGGCGCGCCGGGCGCCGACACGAACGAGTACGGCGTGGCACGGTCGTCCCAGGTGCGGATGTCGTTGACCAGGCTGGTCAGGGTCGGCTGCGCGGGCACGCCCGGCAGCATGGCGGACTCCGCAACGGCCGGGTCGAGGAAGAAGCGCTCCGACTCCAGCGCCAGTCCGCCCGTGGCGGGGATCGGCCGCAGGCGCAGCCCGGCATCCGCGAGTTGCAGCACGTCGGCCAGTGCGGCGTCAAGTTCGGCAGGTGCCGGTGCGGCGGCGGGCCGCTGCGCCAGGACGACCAGGTTGGCGCGGTCGGGCAAGGCGAGCTCCGCCGCAAGCCAGTCACGGGACACGAACAGGTTGCAGGGCATCGCCTGGCTCGGCTTGAGACTGAACACGCCCAGTTGCCGGTCGGGAACAATGCCCTTGACCGTCAGACGGAACCCCAACGCGGGACGGCCCATTGCCGCCTGCGGGCCCGCGCGCGGCAGGAGCCCGGGCTTCTCAATGCGAAGAATGACCTCGTCGCCGACCTTAGCCCCGAGTCGCGCGGCCAATGGCTCGTTGAGGAACGCCTCATCCGGGCCGAGCGCCGGGCCGCCGGGGCCGTGGGGCAACGCGTCTCCAGCCGGACCGCCTGAAGGCGGGACTGCGAGCCCGGCGGCCTCGCGGCCCCCCGTTCGTAGTCCCGCGTTCACGCGGTCCGGATTGGCCGGTTCGCGGGACGCTGAGGTCACCTGAACCTGGCCCTGCCGCGACGCATCATCTGAGGCCATGGCCCAGAACCGCGCATCCACGCCGAGGACCTGGGCCGTGTTCACCCGGGCGTGACCATCGCCGGCAACCGCGATGCAGGGGAGAGCCAGGACAGGCGCGGCGGCGGTCTGCAGCCGGCGCGCCAGGTCGGCGGCCAGGTCACTCCGGAAGAACCGGTCGCCCGCCATGAGGGCAAACGCGGTACGGCCCAGACGCGCCTCGAACTGCGCCGCGAGCGTGTGCCGGACCGAGTCCCCAACCAGGAGCGCACCGACCAGGATGCCCGTGCTCACGGCCGTGCCGGCGACGACGCCGAGGTGCGTGCGCCAGTAATACCGCAGACTTCTGAGGATCAGGGTTCGGGTGTTCATTGGACGGAACTTCGGGCTACGCACAACGGGGTGACCATGGACCATGGACCTGCCCAAACCAACCCAGGATGCACGAACGGCAACAGATGAAAAGGATAGGGCGTTCTCAATTCCCGGAACGGCACACCCTTCCGGATTCTTTGGGGTCCATAGTCCATTGTCCATAGTCCATCAGTGGCACGTCAAATCAGCGGTTCCAGCTTGCCGTTGCGGAGTTGCAGCGTGCGGCCCATCCGCGCCGCCAGGGCCGGGGCGTGCGAGACCAGGATCACGGCGACCTTCTCGTCCCGGTTCAGGGTCACGAGCAGGTCGACCAGGCTTGCAGCGGTGTCCTGATCCAGCGAGCCGGTCGGCTCGTCCGCCAGCAGGAGTTTCGGGCGGTTGATGAGAGCCCGGACCACCGCGACGCGCTGTCGCTCCCCGCCCGAGAGCCGGCCGGGCAAGTCGTCGAGCCGATTCGTCAGCCCGACGCGGCCCAGAAGCTGCCGCGCCCGGGCCGCACGCTCGCCGCCGGCGTCGGGCGTCGAGATGGCAAGGGTGGGGACCAGCACGTTTTCCTGGACCGTGCACTGCGGCAGGAGATGGTGCAGTTGGAACACGAACCCGAGGTCGCAGTTTCGGATCCGAGCCAGCTCGGCTTCCGGCAGCCCAGCCAGGTCGCGGCCGGCAAGAATGACGCTGCCGGCGCTCGGTGTGTCGAGCGCCCCGATCAGGTTCAGCAGCGTGCTCTTGCCCGAGCCGGACGGGCCCACGATCGCGACCGTCTCGCCCGCCTGTACGGCGAACGACACGCCGCGCAGTACGGGCATCGGGTCAGCACCCGCCGTGCTCGTATAGGCCTTGACCACATCCCGGAGTTCCAGCAGGGGTTCAGGTGCGCTCATTGCAGTTCTCGTTTCCCGGGTCGGCACCCATTTCGGTTGCATGGATCCCATGGGTCCCATGAGACTCATGCCTTCTCATACACCGCGGCGACGTTGCTTGCCATTCGTTCAATGCTGAAATCACGCTCGACAGCGGCGCGACCATGGCGGCCGAGTGCCCGAGCCCGCTCCGGATCGAGCAGCAGCGACTGCAGCGCCTCGGTCAGCGTGCGGACGTCGTTCGGCGCGTAGAGAATGCCGCCGCCCGTGGCCTCGATGATCTCCGGAAAGGCCCCGGCGCGCGGCTGCACGACCGGCACTCCGGCCGCCATGGCTTCGAGCAGGTACATGCCGAACGCGTCACCCCCGAGCACGGGCACGGACAGGACGGACAGCGATGACAGGAACGCCAGGCGCCCTTCGCGCGTGAAGTCGGATGCAAACTCCACATCCTGCAGGGTCCCGTGCTCCTCCAGACGCCGCCGCATCCCGTCGACGAAGAGCCGGTCGTCGGCCGTCATGCCGCCGACCACCTTGAGCTGCAGGCTGCCGAAGCGGTCGTCCTTCTTCAACCGGATGAAGGCTTCTGCCAGCAACCCGAGGCCGAGCGATTCGCTCATTCGCGACAGGTACCCAATCACGGGCGGCGCGAAGGACAGCGGTGCCGGGGCGAAGCCGGTCAGGTCGATGCCGATCGGGACAACACGCAGGCGATCCGGAGCCAGCCGCAACCTTCTGGCCATCATTTCCGCGTAGTGCTGGCTCACCGGCAGGAACCGGTCTACGTCGGCAGCTCGTTCGGCCATGATACCCCAGATACGTTCAGCGGCTTCAGGCTCCATGGCGTCGACCCAGACGTCCTCGTCCTGGAGCGAGCAGACGACACGCACCCCGAGCCGCTGCCGAAGCTGGCGCGCCAAGCCCAGCAGCAATGCGTTCGAGAGGTGAATGACATCGGGCTTGTGGTGCTGCTGCAGCCAGGCGCAGAGGTCGTCGAGCTGGCTGACCTGGTGGCCGTGCTCGCCGCGCAGCATGGACAGAGTCAGTTCCTCCAGGCCGTGGGCGCGAGTCGACCCCGCCTTGCGCGCCGCCCAGCCGAGCAGAGGGGGCGAGTCGAGACAGCGCTCAAGCCAGCGCGGCGCTCGCCGCAAGAACGGCAGGCGCTGCTCCAGGTACAGACTGACCGCGCCGTAGAAGACCGGCGCATCGCCGAGCGGTTCGCCGCGGTCGCCGGTCAGCGGCAGGTACATCGGGACCAGGGTCACGTCGTGGCCCAGCCCGCGTAAGGCCCGGACCAGCGCGGCATCGCGAAGGCAGTTCTGGCAGTAGAACGAACGGCCCGAACTCGGTGTTATGTGGACAATGTTCATGCGTGACAGATCAAGTCGCCGACGTCGAAAGCGGTTCCTGATTGCCCTTGATCTTAGCGCTGTCCGCATAGGGAGTCAAGGATTGGCGCCGCGGATGCAGGGCTGTTTCAAGATTCGTGACCGTCGCGTGCAGCGAGTACCC
>Ga0156531_1305_pt1 | contig 23673 bp, 17 predicted proteins | sample RifOxyB3_FD_111926 | JGI IMG/M metagenome (GOLD analysis project Ga0156531, IMG submission 111926) | Lentisphaerae bacterium RIFOXYB12_FULL_65_16 | reverse complement strand
TCAGGAAACGCACCAATGACGTGAAGGGGTTCGCGGCCAGGGGACTGGCCTTGCCACGGGGCTGCGGTCCGGGACGGTCCGCGCCACGGGCGGCGGACGGGGGACCGGTGCGAGACTGGGGAGCAGGGGAAAAGGCGGAGTGCGCGGGCACGGGACTGCCCGCGCCACGGGCGAAGTCGCGCAGCGGCTCAAGCCCGCGTGCGAGCACGGGGTGTGGACTGGGGCGTACGGCAGGTCGCGGCCCGGCCGCGTTGCAGGAGACAGGAGACAGGAGACAGGGGGAACGTTCAGTGTCAGTCGGGTCATAGGACTATCTCTTCGGTGCTGGCCGGACACAAGAGTGCCGCAGCGACCCGCAAACCATTGCAGCAGGAAACTTCCCGGTCTTCCAGTCTTCATCTTCAACCCGTTGGTTGGGAAAGTACGCCCCGTCACGTCGGAATGCAAGGGATCGGTCGCGATTTTCAGGGCTGTTTCAAAGTCGGCGGTTTGAGCTGCCCTTGTGACGCTCCAGTAGGCCCGGCCTGCGCGCCACGCCGACTTGTCACGCCGAAGTGCCCGGACGAAGGCGGGTCCCCAGGCTGGGCCTCTCAGCCACGTGTGTGGTGCGTGGGGCGGCGGCGCTCTGGCTCAGTGTAGAGTGCATGACGCAACGGACCGTCGGCGGGCATCTCGGAACGCACCTTCGCCACGGCGTATGGACCCGGCTTCGTGCAGCCACTACGCCGCGACAAGCACGCCGTGGGTACCTCGAGCCGCTAGCCGCCACGCCACGCTCAAACCGCCGACTTAGAAACCGCCCTGCCAATGCCCTGGCAAGGTGGCACCCACGGCGCCCCAATCTGGATGGCCTGGCTCACGGAATGGGTTCCGAAGGCACTACGCTTTTCCCGAGACTGGTGCTCGGGAAACGTGGCGCCGAGAGCCGTCACCGTCCAGATTGTGACGCAATGACGCAATGACGCAATGACTCAGTGCCCCACGACACCCGACACTCGACACGCCTCGAATCCGGCACTCTTGACCCGCGACACCTTCCCGGTGCGGCGCGCACGGGCAGAAAGCGTCCCTTGCAGGCTATGAGTTCAGACATTATCCTTACAAACAAGGGATGCTGTGCAACGTTCCGGGGTGTTGCTGGTCTAATGCTTTGGCAGGCTGAAGAGCGATGTGCTTTGCGGACCACGATCGTCTGTGGTCGGGAAATGGGCTATGGCGTTTGCCGTACAAATAGCCGTTGAGAGTTGGGTGCTGCTGGGGCAGATGGCGCCGTATCTGATATTCGGTTTTCTCATTGCCGGGTTGCTGTCGACGCTCCTCTCGCCCGAATGGGTGCAGCGGCAGCTTGGTGGGAGCGGCTTCGGGTCGGTGCTGAAGGCGACTCTGTTCGGCATCCCTCTGCCGTTGTGCTCGTGCGGCGTGATTCCGGTCTCCGTGTCGATGCACCGGCAGGGCGCGAGCCGTGCGGCCACAACCGCTTTCCTGCTCTCGACTCCCCAGACCGGCGTGGATTCGGTCCTGGTCACCTATGCCATGATGGGGCCGGTGCTGGCCGTTTTTCGGCCCCTGGCAGCACTGGTGACCGGCTTGGTGGGCGGGGGGCTGGTCGCGCTGTTCGGCGGCCCGGAACCGCAGCGGGCTGCGGTCACCGGAGAGCACGGTGACGCCGGTGTGGGCGCTTGCGGCGCCAAGACGAACCAGCGCGGACCTGTCGTGCGGATGCTCAGGTATGGGTTGCTGACGTTGCCGCGTGACATTGCCGTGCCGTTGTTGGTTGGTATCGTCGTGGCGGGGGCGATTTCCGTTCTGGCGCCACCGGGGCAGTTGGCGCCATACCTCGGAGGCGGTGTGCTCTCGATGGTGGTCCTGATGGCGGCCGGCATCCCGATTTACGTCTGCGCCACGGCGTCCGTGCCGCTGGCGGTGGGCTTCATGCATGTCGGCGCCTCGCCTGGGGCAGCCTTGGCGTTCCTGATTGCCGGGCCGGGGACCAATGCCGCGGCGTTCGCCACGATCTGGAAAGCGTTGGGTGGCCGTGCCGCGGTGTTGTACATTATGGCAATCATTGCCAGTGCGTTGGGGTTCGGGTTGCTCTTGGACTGGATCTACCCGATGCTTCAGGCCACACTGCCTGGGGCGGTGACAGAGTGCCATCCGCAGAATGCGTCAGGCATGATCGGGCACGTGTCGGCCGTTGCACTGTTACTCGTGCTGGCAGCGTCCTCCCGTTGGGGCGGCGACAGAACGGCCAAGCCGGACACGGAGGGCCAGGATGTGAACGATCGCGGTGCCAGCGAGTCGTTGACGTTGCGCATCGGCGGCATGACCTGCAGCCACTGCGCGGAGAGCGTGCGGCGCGCAATGGCCGGTTGTACCGGCGTCGCCTCGGTCTCGGTGGCATTGACGGACGGCCTGGCGACCGTGAGCGGCACAGGCCTGAATGTCGGGAATCTGACCGCCGCGGTACAGGGGTTGGGCTTTGACGTGCAGCTCGTTGACCGTGGCGAAAAGCCCAGGTGAAATGGGGCTCGAGGCGTGTCGCGCCATGACCGGACGCGAGTGGACAGGACGAGGCAGAAAGCGGTCGTGAAATGAGGCGCGAGGGATGAAGGCGGAAGGATGGAGCGCGTGGGCGGAGAATGGAGTCGGGTAGAGAGAGTGAGTGATTCGCGACGCTCGTTGCTCTGACGGTCTGCGAGGTGTGACAAGTTTGCCATGAGAGACGAATGGCACACTCGCAATCCTCGGCGCAGATCGTTCTGCGATCTGCACTTCGCAAAGTGGCCGTCATCGAGAAGCGACGGCGACGAGGATTGCGAGAAGCGATACGGGGAGAACAGCCATGAAACGACTGACGATACGAAAGACTGACGAGGACGAGGAGCAGGCCGTGGCGGTTGAGGTCAGCCCGGCACAGGGCGGTTCTGCTCCCGGGCCGGCGGCGCCGCAGGGCGCGGTGCTTGATCAGGTGCCGATCTACGAGGAGCTATTCCGGTTGCTCCTGACCGTGCATGAACGCAGCATGCACTTTCCCAACCATGAACTGACGGAACTCGGGGCCGACTTGCGCCGCGCCGCCAACGCGGCGGCCGCGGCTTTCGCCGAAGGCTGGGGGAGCCGCGACGCACGGCGCTACGACGACGCCATCCGCGCCTGCATGGGAAAGGTGCAGGAAACGTTGCACCACCTGTCCGTGGCCCGACGCAAGGGGTACCTTGACGAGGGACACTATCAAGTGCTGCAGCAGAAGTATGACGAGTGTCTGTCGGTGCTGGACGCGTTGAATCAGTCGCTCGCCCGGTGGTTGTACGAGGGAGCGAAGCGGACGGAGGAGACGCCCGGCCAGGCGTGGCAGGAAGTCGTGAACGTCACGATGAACGTGCTCCGCGTATTCGCGTGAGAGAGCGCTCCGGGCCCGCAGGCGACCCGCCCTGCTCGAACGCAATGCGTCAGCGTTCCCCGGGCAGCGGACCGCCCGATCATGTGAGGTCGTCACTACGGCGTTTCCGTCGGGGTCCCGCCTTCAGGGCTTGTCGATTTAGCCCACGCGGCCCCAAGTCAGCCCGCTCCAGCTCGGATGCAGCACGAATTATGGAGCGCCCGCGTCCTCGCGGGCTCTGGATTCCATTAAATCGACAGGCCCTTCAGGCGGAAGTGGCAGCGACGCTTCAGCGATCGGCCCGCGGCGCCGCCCAATACGCACGTGCCTCCACGGCGTGCTCTGCCATTCCCCCTGCTACCTGACCAGCAGTTCCAATTCACAGGGCTGAATGCTGCCGACCAAGTTCGGTTCGACCGCGAGCACGTCGATGGTCAGTGTGTTCATCCCCTTCCGGAGCATGCCTTTGCCCGGGCGGACCACGAACTGTGAATACGGTTCGAGCCGGATCGAATGGATTCGTGGGTCGCGGCCGCGCGGCGAGTACAACCACTCGAGCATGTTTTCCGTCACATCCCGTCCGTTCAGATTGAACCGGAAGCGATCGTTGGCCGTTGCGGGCGCCAACTTGATGCGGAGTTCGCACTTGGCGGCTCGCCGGGGATCGTCCGCGCATCGGAACTCGAGTGAGACGGGCTCTGGCGCGGCGCGGTCGATGGCCGGCGCGGCCGGCGCAATGCCCGGTCGGGTCGCTGCTCATGTGCGCGTCGTTCATGCGGAAACTGGCGAGGACCGGCAAGCCATGCTCGCGCAGGATCGCGAAGGTCAGGCTGAGATAATCCGCGTTCCCTTCGCGGATCAGCCGGAGGTTGCGACCCATGCGGTGCGCCGTGAGTCGGTGGCTGACTTCGTACCCGGTGCCGAGGCGCTCGCCCACGTCGCTATCGTAATAGCAGATGCCGCCGCCGAACGTGACACAGTAGGCGACCAGATCCACCTGCGTGCCGGCGTAGCGAGCCAGGTAGGCGCGCAGGTCCGCCGGGGTCTGGTTGTCGCGCATCGCCAGGAAGTTGCTGCCGTCGTCGTTGAGCACCAGTCGCGGCCAGCGTCGATTCCGTCGCGTCGATTGCATGCTACACCTCTTTGCCAGTGTGGTTGTGCCAAGTTGCGTACGAGATGAACACTATGGGGTTCCACCCCATGCCCCGCCGGGGAATCATTGACTCCCCGGACCCCACATTCTCAGGTTGCGGTTTGAGGCGATGTAGACCCGCAGTGTCCGCAGACCAAAGCTCATGTGTCCATCGCCTCGAACCGCAACCTGATATTGGGAGGTCTGGAGGGCCAATGGTCCTCCAGCGGGGGCTTGGGGGCGGAGCCTCCCAACGTTCATCTCGTACGTGACCTGGCATCACCCCGGGACGAACTGGACGGTGACCTGGCGCGAGCGCGGGCCGTCGAACTCGCAGAAGTAGATCGCCTGCCAGACGCCCAGACACAGCCGCCCCTGCTCGACCGGTACCGACACCGTCTGCCCCATCAGTGACGCCTTCACGTGCGCCGCGCTGTTGCCTTCCGCGTGCCGGAACTTCGGATTCCGCCACGGCACCAGCCGCTCCAACTCGGTGATCATGTCGCTCACGACGTCGGGGTCCGCGTTCTCGTTGATGGTCAGGCCGGCGGTCGTGTGCGGACAGAAGACGTGGCACATGCCGGTGAACGACGCTGGCACGAGGCGCCGGACCTCCGCCGTGATGTCAACGAGTTGCGCGTGTTCGCGGGTCGGGACCTTGAGCGTTGAGGGGTACTTCATCGTGTATCAACCTCTGCTTCGATGGGGTGCTGTGACGAGTGTCGAGTGTCGGGTGTCGAGGAAATGGTTGATGGTGGATAGTTGGGCGTTTCGCCTGAACCCTCATCCACCGTCTCTCGCCTACCGTCCGACGCGCGCGCTGCGGAAGCCGGCAATGCCGGTGTCGACGAGGAACCCGGCGGCACCGCAACCGAGGACGTCGTCCTGGCCCTCGAGTACCTGCTTGTCGTCGCACCAGGCGCGAATGCTCCGGCCTTTGACCGTGACCTTCAAGTGGTGGAACTCGTCGGTCTTCCACGTGTTCTGGGTCTCAGCCAGGACGCGCTCACCGTAGTGGTTCAGCACGAGCTGCAGGTGTGTGCGCGTTTGGACGAGGGAAATATACCGGCGCAAGCCTTGATAGCGCACCAGCAGTCCGGCGTGGTCCGCCATGTGGATGTTGGCGTCGCATTCCCAGGTGTAGTCGGTCCAGTCCGTGGTGCCGGTGACCAGGACGCCGCGGCCCTCGTTCTTTCCGAGCTGCGTGAAGCTGCCGGCGCTGCGGAGCACGTTCGCGTCCGCGATCCAGCCAAGCGGCTGATTGTCCTCGCTGAACGGTACGAACGGCGGGAACTGGATCTGCGGCGCACCGGAGACGCGGACGCTGTCGATGTAGACGCCGCCCCAGGCGCGGTTCGTGCCGGAGAACTCGATGCCGACGTCTTGGACCGGCCAGCCGCCGAGGTCCGGGATCGCGAGCGTGAGCTTCAGGGCCTGACGCGGTTTCAGTTTCACGGCTGGGCCGTATGCCATGCCGGTCGCCTTCTTGGTCGTGGCGTCGTAGTGACGGACAAAGAGTTGCACTGTCGCCGTGCCACCGAGGGTGGCGCTTGCCGTGCCTGCGGCGGTCACGGTCATGCCGCTGTAGAGCCGTGGTGTGCTGGCGACCGCGTAACTGCCGCTCTTGCCGGCGCGCGGGAGGATGGGCGTTGACACGCGCGCCAACTTGCCGCGGGACAGGTCGCGGTACGCAATGCGCATGACGCGCCCGTCGCCCTTGGCACTGCCGGCAACGTTCTCGACCACGGCGGCGCCGCGCGACTGGAACGCGTCGTCCTCACTCATGTATCCGTGCAGCGCACCTGGCATTGCGAAGTGGTGCCATGCGCCCTTCTTCGGCGCGGCCTGTTCCGGCCAGCCCATGACCTTGCGGCCAATGCGCGCGATGTGTAACGCCTCGGTGAGTGCGTCGGTGACGCCGCGCGTGCCTTCCGCGGTGGGCAGCAGGATGCGGTCGGCGAACGGGGTCTGGAAGTCGTAGCTGCTGTTGATCCCGTCGAGCCCGACCTTGACGCCCATCACGGCACCGACGTTCGCGGCATTGCAGTCGGTGTCCCAGCCTGCGGTGTTGATGATCGCCTGCGACATGTGGAAGTCGTCCGGCGCGCAGGCCCAGGCCAGGGCCATGATGGCGTGGTTCGGGATCATGTGGCAGCCGCCGCCGTACTTCTGGTACCCGTACTCGGCGTGGATGCGGTCGTAGGTCTTGCGCCAGTCGCGGTCGCGCCGGGCCCAGGTGCGGACATCGCGGTGCACGCGGGCAATGAGCGAGTCCTTCGGGATCACGCTGAGTCCGATGTCCAGGAGCCGGTTCATGTCCTTCTCGACAAACGCGGCGCTGACCATGGCGGCGACGACGAGCGCGCCGTTCACCGCCTCGCCGTCGTGCGAGACGCTGGCGGAACGACGCGCCAGTTCGGCCGCGAGCTCCGGTTTTCCCGGCGCGACCAGGCCGAACGCGTCGATGAAGATCTGCGCGCCGATCTGCTCGGCAACCACCTGCCCGTTCATGGCAATCGATCCGGACGCCGGCGCCGCGACGCCGTGCTTGAGCCGCAGGTACGCGGTGTGCTCGGTCGACACGCCCATACCGCCCCACCACAACACCGTCTTGCCCTCGATGAGGTAGTTCATCCACGTCTCGCCGAAGAACTCGGTCGGTGTGTCCTTGTAGAGGCCGGAGTCTTCCAACCCACGGATGAACGTGAGCGTGCCGGAGATGTCGTCGTCGGCGACGATCAGCGGCACGTTCTGGTCCTCGTGCACGTACCGGTCGACCAGGCCCCAGCGCTGCTCGAGCCGCTCCTTGGTCCAGCCCTCGAACGGCCGGCCCATGTACACGCCAATGATCTTGCCCAGAACGCCAGCGTAAACCTGCTCTTCGTAGTTGCGGATGCGGGGCATTGGTGGGGGCTCCTGGGAGAGGTTTCAGGTTTCAGGTTTCAGGGGGGGAAAGGTTTCAGGTGTCAGGTGTCAGGTTTCAGGGGGGAGAGAGGGTTCAGGTGTCGGGTGTCGGGTGTCGGGTGTCGGGTGTCGGGTGTCAGGGGGCCGGTTTTCCCTCAGCTTTCAGGTTTCATCCCTCATCCCTCGCTCGGGTGTCGGGTGTCGGGTTTTCAGCCCCAACGGGGCGCTACATACCAGCCCAGGGCAACGCCCTGGGTTTGGGAACCGTCATTTGATTCTAGCCCTGAAAGGGCGTGACATTCCCGTTAGTTCCAGACATATCTCTCGTCAAACTCGACCTCATACCGCTTCAGGAAGTCATGGAACTCTTCTTTGAATGTGCGGGTGCGATGGTGGTCTGGCTGGCCATCGATATAGCGCAAGAGAGTGGGCATCTGCGACTGGCCCAGAGAGAACGCACCATAGCCGGCTTGCCACGCGAACAGGCGGCTGCCGCATTCCTGCTCCTTCATCCACGCGGACGATGACTTCTTGATCTCCTCCAGTAGTTTGCTCATCGTCAGCGTTCTTGGCAAGACACAGGCAATATGGACGTGATCATCGGTGCCCCCGACGCGGTACGCTTCGCTTCCAACCGCGCGACACGCCCCGGCCAGGTACGCGTGCAACCGCGGCTGGATCGGGGCAGGTATCCAACGCTCGCGGCTCTTGGTGCTGAACACAACGTGCAGCAGGACTTTGGACAACGACTGCGCCATGGGTGTCTCGCGTCTTGTCTCGCCCTTTCAGGGCTCCATATCATTGTGTTGCCGTGAACCCAGGGCGTTGCCCTGGGCTGGTATGTCGCCGCGCCTTCAGCGCTCTGCTCGTCGCGTTCTATGACCGAGACCGAGGGGCGCCATTCCGAATACTGTGTCTGCGTTTCAAAGTGTGGACTTGCCCGCGGAAGGGGACCGAGTGGCGCTTTGCTCAGCCTTTGACTCCGCGAATTCCGAGTCATCGAGTATCTTGCCGCCGCACTCCGGGCACCGTCCGCAAGCCGAGATGATGCGCAGACTTTGGCCGCCCATGAACGCGCCACAGTGGGGGCATAGCAGGCCGTATTTCCGCGACCCCACCCAGAACCGCCACGCAGGTACAGCCAGGAAGGCCACCAGTAGGAAGCAATACGCACCCATCACTGCAGAGAACAGGGCGCCATCGAGGGGCACGCTCCCGCTCGGCCAGCAAACCGAGACGAGTATGCCAATGACCTCGACCGCCGCGACACCTCCCCACCAAACGAAGACGTCGCGAAACAGTTGCCTGTGCCGTCTCTTGAGTTCCTGTCTAGTCACGGAGAACCACCAAACGTGTCTTGACTTTTCCGTCCCGGATCTCCTGACACCTGAAACCCGACACCTGAAACCTCTTTCCCCTCACTTCCCCGTCTTCCGCACCAGGAAGAAGCGGTCGATCCAGATGCCGTCGATGGAGGCGGGGTTCTCGGGCGGGGCGGCCCAGATGTACATGGCGGGGGTGGGCGCGAAGTCGCCGAGCTTGTAGGTGTGGTACTCGCCGTCCGTGATTTCGGCGGCCTGGCGTGCGAGGTCCGCAACGCCTGTTTTGTTCTCTGTGTCGTAGATGCCGCTGGTGAACGCGAGCCCGGCATCCGCTTTCTTGTCGACGCGCACGACCACGTAGGCGGTCCACTGCTGGCCCTGCAGGTTCAGGGTCGGGTCGCTGAGGCGCAACTGCACAGCCCACTCGCGGTGCGTCCCGGGCATCCACGCGGCCATGCCGTCGGAGGCCTTTGCGTCCGGCTTCAGGTCGCCCCATTCGCCGCGGCGGCCGGGCGGGAACAGGTCGTCCTGGAAATCGACCCAGTCGGTCATGGCAAGGCCTTCGCACTCCTTGGGCGCGGGGACGTTCTCGCGGCGCGTGTCGCCGAAGTCGTTGCGCAGTGTGGCGATGGTGCGCTTCGCGTCCTCCGCGAGCAGCTTGATGTTGTTCTCCGTGCAGACCTTCTCAAACTCCGTGATGGCGTCAGAGCGCGTTGCGGGACCGAGCCATTGCACGCCTGCCCGCGCGGCGGTCTTCTTGAACAGCGGCCAGCGGGTGATGAGGATGTAGCGCACGGGCAGGTGCGCAATCCGCACGCGGCGCAGGAGTTCGGGCTGGTCGGTGACCGCCTTCTCCGCTTGCTGGAACAACTCTTCGCCGGTCGTCATGGTCTTGAAGTCGAGGTACGGCGCGGTGATCGGCATGAAGCAGCCCATCCTGACGCCGGTCTCCGCGACGCGGTCGTGCAGCATGTCGATGTAGCGGCGGACGAACGGCGCGGCGGCGCCGTAGTAGCCCTTGAGGAACTCGTCGATGAGCGCGTTGTCGTCGAGTTGCGGGTCCCACAGCAACTTGCCCAGCACCCAGGCGCGCAGGGCGCCGAACTCGCCGCCGAGCGACTGGTAGTTGCCCTGCTCGAACATGCCCTTGACGCCGTTGCGGGCGAAGAAGCGCACGTTCGGACCGAGCACGCGCAGGTTCGGGTGCGGCTGCATGTAGTTGCTGAAGTTGGTGACGTAGTCCCAGATGTAAATGCGGTTACAGATCTTGCCCCAGTTCTCGATGTCGTCGCGGAACGCCTTGTTGTTCTCGCTCTCGAGCGGGTGCGCGAAGTCGCACTCGATGCTGCACAGCCGCACAATCACGTTCGGCCGCGGCTTGGTGATCTTCGGCGGCTTGCGCGTGTACTGGTAGGCGAACGTGTCGACGGCGGCATAGGGGAACTCCGGCGCAATGGCGTCGGCAATGGCGTTGGCGAACCGGATCATGGTGCCGGCCGGACTGCCTTCCTCGTCATCGATCGCCTTGCACTTGGCGCACTGGCAGTGCCCGTCCCAGTCGTTCTGCGTCACGGAGATGAACGTGGCTTTGGGGTCCTTGCGCAGCCATTCCTTGGCCTTCTCGATGACGAACGCGGTGAGTTCCGGGTTGGTCAGGCAGAGCTGGGCGTGCTCGTGTGTGCGCTTGCCGTTGAGTTCGGAGTACCACTCCGGGTGCTTGGCGAAATGCTCCGCCGGCGGCACGAGCGGGTAGAAGGTGTGGCACATACCCACGGCATAGTTGAGCACACTGCCGCGCGCCTCATCGTAGCCGGGCCCGGTCCAGCCGTTGTACTTCATGCGCACGGACCAGTCCTTGTCGAAGCCTTCGGTGAAGCATTGGTCGCGGCGCTCGAACGGTGGGATGTAGCGCACGTCGAGTGCGGCGGGGATGTCGAGCACAGGCCGGGTCGGGATCGTGCTCTCGCTGCGTGTCCACCAGCGGCAGCCGACCTGGTCCTCGAGGAACGTGTAGACGGCGTAGAGCGTGCCGCGCGGCGCGCCGTCACCGCCGGTCAGGACGAGGTGCGGCGGCACGGCCTTGATCACGATGCCGTCCGCGCCGAGGCCGTCCAGCGACAGGGCCGGACCGGTCGCCTTGGCCGCGGCCGGTCCGACGGCGATACGCGGTGCGGCACCGGCTTCCTCCGGGCTGCGCAGTGCGAACTCCGCACCCGTGACCTGCTTCAGGAATGCTGCCAGTTCCTCGGCCGCGTGGCGCTCGGGAGCGGACGCTTTGGCGTCGACGGCAATGACGTACGCAGTCTTGCCGTCCTGGGCCAGGTTCAGTGGCGGTGCGACCGGCGCGGCAACCGGTTTCGGTGCGGGTGCCGCCGTCTTCTCCGAGGCGCAGCCTGCGGTCAGGGCGAGCAGGATCCCGGCGGGCAGAAGTCCTGCACCGAAAACGAACCTAAAGCCTGCGGTGAGCGACGAGCGGGTGGCGGATTCAAGACTCATGGCGATCATCCTCCTGACCAAGTGGCACGGCATGCCCGGATGGGCGCCTGACCGGTACTATAGCGCTGGGGACGAGTTGGCGGTACGGCTGGGTGAAACGACAGTGGCGCGGGACCTCCGGGACCGCGGCAGGGTGTTCCGGGCCGTCCCGGCCCGAGGCCCTCGGCCGGGGACCGGCCGAGCGCACCCCGCTTCGGCGCGAGACGCTCCGAGCCACGGCACGTCCACTCGCGTCCCAGCCACTCACGCGAACCCGAGCTTGGCCATCAGTTCCTTTCGGCCTTTCTCGTATCCGGCGTTGCCGGTTTTGAGGTTCGCCTCGCCGCAGCCGTCCCACCAGACGGACGGGCAAAGGCTGCCGTCGCGCCGGCAGATCTCGGCGGTCGACGGAATGCGCTCAAAGATGAGGCGGAACAGCTCGCGTGCCGGCATGCTGCTGCCGAACGTGAGGCCGAGCCGCTGCAGCATGTCCAGGTCGCGCTTTTCGTTCGAGAGCCCGCCCGAGCCCAGCACGTTCACGCAGGCGTTCAGGTTGGGGGCGCGGGGGCAGAGCCCTCGCACACCGTCCTCACGTCGCGGGCAGCCGTTCCCGGGCGACCTCGAGCAGGGCGGCGAGGTTGCGGGGGGGCACGTCGCCCTGGATGCTCTGCGCCGGTGCGAAGATGTAGCCGCCGTTCTGTGCCATGAGGTCGCGGACGCGGCGCGCTTCGGCCTTGACCTCGTCCGGTGTGCCGAACGGCAGCGTCTGCTGCGTGCTGATGCCGCCCCAGAACGCGAGCTTGTGCCCGAACCGCTGCTTGAGCCGCGCGATGTCCATGCACTCCGGCTGGATCGGGTTCAGCACGTCCAGGCCCATATCGACGAGGCGCGGGACCAACTCCTGGATATCGCCGCACGAGTGCACCCACACATCCTTGCCGTAGGCATGGATCAGGTCGTATTCGGCCTGTTCGCCGGGCCGGATCAGGTCGTCCCAGACGTTGGGCGACATGAGCGGGCCGCGCTGCGCGCCCCAGTCGCTGCCGAGCAGCACGCCGTCGATCTCGGGCAGGGCCAGGAAGTTCTCGAGCATGACGAGGTTCTTCTCGATGATCGTGCGGCAAAGCTTTTTCGCGAACGCGTAGTCGCCGGCAATGTCGGCGAGGAAGTTTTCGAACCCGCGCGAGAAGTAGGCTTTCTCGAAATGGCTGCCGTAGATGCGAACCAGGAAATACTTGTCGGAGTTCGCGCGCGCCGCCTTGACGCGGTCGGGCAGGTTCTCGTAGGTGTTGGTGCCGATGACCGTGGCGCGGCTGGTCGGCGTGTCCGGGCGCGCCCAATCGGGCGCGAGTTGGTGCCAGTTCCACCACGGCACGGGCACGTCCTGCACGTCGTTGTCGAGCCATGCTGTGACGTCCTGGCAGCCAAACTCTGCCTTGATCTGGTCGACCGTGTCGCCGCAGACGTCCATGAAATAGGGCACGCGATCCATCGGCCGGTGCGTGATCGCGGCCTTCACATACTCGCGGCGCGTGGGCATGGGATTGTCCTCCAAACATTCTCTCGTTGACCGGTAATGTAGCCTCTGGTGCGGCCGCGTCGCTGCGTCGCGCCGGGTCAGGAGGTTCGGCACCCACCTTTTGCGGACGCATCCCCGTGACAACGGGAACTTGATTCGGCGGCGACGCGAGGCCATGGTTAGATGCGGCGTTGCGTGTCCCCAGCGGGACTTGGTCGCGGGCTCAAATGGTGCAGTGCGAATCGTCGAGTACACATGGACACCGACCAACCAGAAATTCCGACTCCCGTCCGGCGCCGGCTTTGGCCGAAACTGTTGCTGTCGGTTGCGGCGCTGCTGTTCGCGTTGGGTGCGGCGGAATGCGTCTTCCGGTTCGCCGTGCCGTGCCGGGTGAAGCAGCCGCGGATGTGTGAGTTCAACGGGGTACGCTCGCCGTGGGTCGCATTCGGAACCGAAGTGCGGTATGCCGACGGGATTCACGCGTTCTCGCCGAATATCACCTTTACGCACTGGTACGACGGCCCGGGGAAGGGGAACAAGGACCCGGGCAACTGCATCGCCTACCGCATCAACAAGTGGGGTTACCGGGACGTTGAGCACGAGGAGAAGAAGCCGCCGGGGACGTTCCGGATCCTGTTGCTGGGCGATTCGTTCACCGTCGGCGAGGGCACGCGTTTCGAGGAGACGTACCCGCAGCGCCTGGCCGTGGCGCTGGCGTCTCGGACTGTGGCTGGAAAGCAACTCGAGATCCTCAACTTCGCGACACCGGGCAATTACACCGGCGAGGAACTCCAGATGTACCGGACTTTCCAGGCCATGCTGGCACCGGACATGGTCATTCTGCAGTGGAACACGAACGACTTCATCGTCTCGTCGGTGACGGAGCGGAACCTGGACCTTATCGGGGCCCGGTACCGCGAGGTGTTCGGCAGCGCGGACAAGTACCGGTGGAGCGCTCTGGTGCGGTACCTGCGTTACCAGTGGGGGCTGCGTCGTGTTTCCAACGCCCTGATCAAGGTCACGCAGGAAGAGGTGCAACGCGGATCCGGGAACCTGGGCCAGGTCGAGGAACTGCGTGATGCGGTGACCGCAAACGGGCAGACGTTCCTGTTACTCATCTTCCCGGAACTGGTGCGGTTCGACGACTATCCGTATGCCGGGATTGTGGATGCCATGAGCGGGTTTTGCGCGCAGAAACAGATCGACACGGTCAACCTGCTGCCGGCCCTGTCCCAGCATGACGCATCCGACCTGTGGGTGCACGAGACCGACCACCACCCGAACCACATCGCACACCAGATTGCCGCCACGGAGATACTCAACTACCTCGACCAGACCCTGCTGGACAAACCGGGGAAGTGAGTTTGGAAGGTTGACCGGGGCTGGCGCGCAAAGTGGTCGGACCGTTTCTGCCTTGGTGCAGCCACTTGGGCGGGACATGTCGGTCCGACACCCGCGGGACCGAGCCGCTCCCGCCACTTTGGCCAGCCACCGCCAAACCCTGCACCCGCGTCAGACCCACTACTTCCGGGGGCAATCCCGAGGTTGAAGATCGCCGCGCCAGGCTGTATCTTCTTCCTGCTGGCGGAGGATGCCTGATGCCAACTGTGTTGCGTGAACGCGGCTATCGGTTCTTCTTCTTCATGGCGGATGGCTACGAGCCGCCGCATATTCATGTTGCCAAGGAGGACCGCGCCGCCAAGTTCTGGATCGACCCGGTGGAACTGGCCATGAACGACGGCATGCGATCGCATGAGTTGAGTGAGATCCGGGAGATCATCCTGGCGCATCTGGTCATCTTGCGCGCGGCGTGGTTCCGTCGCTTCGGGAGACTCTGATCGTGAAAATCAAGAGCGTAAGTTTTTCCGATCATGACATGGCCGTGCAGTTCGACACCGGCGAGACCCTGACGATTCCCGTGGGGTTCTTTCCCGAACTGGTGGGCGCCGCACCCGAAGCGCGCGAGCGGTACGCGTTGGTTGGCAGCGGGATCGGCGTTTCCTGGGAGGCCCTGGACGTCGACCTGTCGGTGGAGAACATCCTGAACGCTCACAGTCGTGCCCGACTCCCGGCCTATGCCTGAAGCGGGTGACCGGCCGTACGGGAAGACGGCAATCAACCTGCTGGCGCCGTGTCAGGTTCCACCTTTGGTTGAGGTCCCTGGCCTACCTGCCTTTTGGCGCCGGTGCTTTCTTCGCGGGTACGAGCAGTTCGGCGTTGCCGACCCACAGCGCGAAGTACGGGCGTTGTGCGTTCGCCCGCATGAGCAGGATCAGGAATGGGCCGTCGAAGACGAGACGTCTTGGGGGTATACAGCGGTCGAGAATGCTCTCGGACTGCAGGACGGCACCGGTTTCATCGAGGCGGAACCGGATGGACTGCAGTGCGGTCACGAGGCCACCGCCTCTTGCACGGGAACCGTCGTTGAGTATGGCTCTCCCGCAGAGTTCGCGATAGTCACGCAGGATATCGAAGTCCAGCACCGGAACGCGTAGGTCCTCCTCTTCCCGCATTGAAGTGGGTTGGGCCTTCTTGCAGCGGTCGCGGACCTTGGTGACCGTGTCCTGGAGAGTCTCTCTGGGGGGTACCTTCGCAAGAAGCAGTTGGTGTTTCGTACAGCGCGTCTTCAGTTCAATGACAAAGTCGTTCTCGGTCTGGTAATCCAGGACGAGGACTTGAGTCGCCATCCGTGCCTCGTCCTTCTGTTCTCGCGGCAGCAACTGCATGATCCCGAACGAATCGACCCTGTGTCCATCGAAGTAGAGGTTGCCGTGGAACCGGGTGAAGGCCCACTCGAACGGGAGCTGTTTGAAGAGGTACGCGTAGGCCACGAGTCCGTCCACCTGCGGGACGGAATTGAGGAGTTGCGGGTTGGCTTTTCCTTTGAAGACCCGTCTCAGGTCGCCGCGGATCTTCTCGTACACGCCCTCGCTGCCGAAGCCGGCCACGGCGACATAGCTCTCCGCGTCGAGGTCGTCCTTGGACGCATCGCGGTGGTTGAGCGTTGCAACGACCGGGGGTGCCTGCTCCATCTGGACTGGGCCGCCGGCGAGGTCGCACAGTTCGTTCCAGGCGAGTTGGAACGTGCTACACCACAGGATGTTCTTGCCCGGCTCGATCTTCTGATCCAGGCACGGTGTAACGATCGTGTCCTTCAGCTTGTCTGCCGCCGCCTTGAGGTCTGCCGCGCCGGCGATCTCCGCATGGGTCTTTCGGCCTATACTCGCCACGTAAGGGCGCCACCAGTCCATTCGGGACAACGCGAACAACCATGTCGCCAGCAGCAGGCCCGCGAGCAGCCACGTGCGGCGTGACTTGATTCCGTCGGAGAATCGAATTCTCATCTTCCCCTCTGTCGCTGGTTGTACGTTCACCACCGAGGTCGGCCAATGGCTCGGCGCGTCCCGTGCCGAAGCGGAACGCGCCGGCCGGTTTCCGGCCGGGGGGCCTCGGGCCGGGACGGCCCCGAGCACTCCACTGCGGTCCCGGAGGTCCCGCGCCACTGTCAGAACTGGCCTCGCCAAAGGACTCCGCCCCTTGGGCAACCCCATTGGCCTTTGCCGTTGCGGGCCGCCGGGTCACCGGCAGCCCGCAACGGCAAAGGCCATCGGGATTCCAAAGGGACAAGTCCCTTTGGCGGGGGTGCAGGGGGCAGCGCCCCTTGCCGCTCACCCGTTGGCGAAGATTTTGCGGGCGCGGTTGGTGTTGGGGAGTGCGACGCGTTGGCCGGTGATCACGCTTTCGATGCCGCCGAAGCCGAGTTCATTGACCGCGATGAAGTCGGCGTCGGTGCAGTGCGGGAGCGGGCCGCCGCCGAGGTGATCGGCGATCTGGTCATAGGCGACGCGGAACACGCTGTCGTTCGGCGGGAACCCGAGTTTCTCGAGGTCGACCGGTTTGTTGTCCTTGTCCGCCACGAACGGTTTGGTGTAGATGCCCGCACGGACGCGGCCCTCGGTGCCGAACACGTCCACGTAGAACCCGCCGTGCTCGCCGTTGCGGCCGACGTGTGTGGCGGTCACGCCGTTGGCGAACTCGATGATGGCGCTTCCGAGCAGCGGCTCGGGCTCGAACCCAGCCGGGACCTCCTTGCCCGGCGTGCCGCGGGCATAGATGGCGGTCGGGCAGTACCCGGCGAACTGGCAGATCAGGTCGGTCACGTGCGACGCGAAGGAGAGGAAGACGTTGCCCGTGTAGGCCACGACCATCTCCACCTTGCCGATCTGGCCGGCCTGGACGAGCTCCTGGAGCCGCAGCACGTGCGGGCACCAGTGCCGCGAGTATGAGACGGTGATCGGGACCTGCTTCGACTTCGCCTTGGCGGCCATGCGGTCCATTTCGTCGAGCGAGCAGCTTGGCGGCTTCTCCAGAAAGATGGCGCGCGGCGGCGTGTCCAGGACGCTCATGATCGTCTCGTAGTGGTGCGGACCACGATTGCAGATGGCGACGATGTCGAGTTTCTGCGCCGCCAGCATGGCTGCGGCGGAATCGTAGTAGGCGGCGTCAGGAAAGCAGCAACCCCACTCCTGGCGGAACTTCTCGTGCCGGTCGGCGGCGAGGTCCGCAACCGCGGCTAGCTTAACCTTCTTGCTGAGGCGAATGCCGCCGACGTGGCAGTACGGTGCAGGCGTATCGGGCTTGCCGTAGAACGCCGCAATGCTGCCGAGACCGATGACTCCGACGGTGTACATGGTGTCTGAACTCCTGTTGTCTTACAGCTATCGATGACGGGGGTTCTTCACCCCCGAACCCCCGACACGGGGGCGTGATTCACTCCCCCGTGACCCCCTCGACTTGCCTCGCGAAATGCTCTTGGGGCCACGCGACCCCGCGTGGCCCCAAGAGCATTTCGCGAGGCGGTGACGTCCGCCGCGGGCCGGTTGTCGACCGGCCCGCGGCGGAAGAGAGCCGTGCTCTCGAGCTATGCGTCGCCCGGGGGCTGGGCATGAACGCACCCGAAAACATGCCTGCTCGACGGGCGGGATGCAAGCGTGAGGTAGCCGTCAACAGGGCTGTTTCAAGATCTGGCGCCGCGTCTCGGAAGGCCACACCTCCGCGCACACCTGGTAGGGGCGGCCTGTCCTCAGGCCGCCCCCCCCCGGCGTGGGGACACGCCGGGGGTACTCGCTGCACGCGACGGTCACGAATCTTGAAACAGCCCTGAGCCGTCAACCGCGGACGGCGGTCTGTGAGCAGCCTGTCCCCGTATTGTGCCCGCAACGCTAGGCGTGACAGTGGCGCGGGACCTCCGGGACCGCTGTGGGGTGCTCGGGGCCGTCCCGGCCCGAGGTCCTCGGCCGGGGATCGCCGGGCGCACTCTGCGTCGGCGCGGGACGCGCCGAGCCACGGCCACATCAACCGGGCGCGCGGTGGCAGTGCGAACGGGGCGTGGGCGCCGCGAACACCGTTCCGCGACCGCTTGACAGGCGCCGAGGTTGGTGCTATTATTCCGCCACGAAAACGATTACCGAATAACGATAGATTTACCTTGTCACAGGAGGCCACCGATGAAGTTTGCCGGACACACGATGGGCATGCCGAGCAAGGATATCTTCCAGTGCATGGACCTGCTCGCCAAGGCGGGGTTTGATGGCATTGAGGTGCGCGTGGCGGCGGACGGGCAGTTGAACGATCTGACCTACACGCCGGAGTTCGGGCGCAAGGTTCGCGAGTATGCGGCCGCGAAGCGCCTCCAGATTTGCTGTCTGACGTCGTACTACAAGGATTTTCTGAACCCCGAGAAACGGGACGCGGAGATCGCCGGCCTGAAGCGTGTGGTGGACATCGCGTCGGAACTGGGCTGTCCGCTGGCGCGGGCGTACGGCGGGCCGGCGATTCCGGCGGGTACGGACGCGGAGGCGGCGCGGGAGCGGATCGCGTCCGGGCTGCGCGAGGTGGCGGAGTACGCGCAGGGCAAGCGCGTTGCCATCGCCATTGAGACGCACATTGGCAGCGGCACGTACTCGGCGACCGAGACGGCGGACATGCTGCGGCGCGTCAATCACCCGAACGTGGGCGTTCTGCTCGACTACAGTTGGGTGTTCCGTGGCGGCCCGGAGACGGTCGATGAGGTCTTCGAATTGCTGGGAACGCGCATTCTGCACTGTCACGTCAAGGACTATGCCGGGCCGGACCGTGATGGGGATTTCAATCTGCAGCGGATCGTGGGCGAGGGGCGGCTGCCGTGGCCGGCTGTGTTCGCGCAGTTGCGGCGCATCGGCTACCGCGGCTTCCTCTGTGACGAGTACGAGAAGTACTGGAAGAAGGAGTTACCGGAGCCGGAGGAATGGTTCCCGCGCAGTCTGGTGGCCATGCGGCGCATGGTGTCGGCGCCGACCATGTCGACGCGCCGGTCGATCTCGACTTGGCCGTTGCGCGTGGCGGTGGTGGGGCTGGGGCCGATCGGGACCAGCCACGTGAGGGCGCTGCAGGGGCTGGGGGAGGGGGTTCGACTCGAATGCCTGGTGGACCTGAGCGAGGAGCTGCGCCGGCAGAAGAGCGAGGAGTTCGGCGTGCGCGCCGTGGCGGGCATTGCCGACCTGCCGGAGGATATCGATGTCGTGACGATCGCCACACCGCCCGCGGTGCATTTCCGGCTGGCCCAGGTGGCCATGGCGCGTGGGTTCAACGTGTTCTGCGAGAAACCGCTCACGCTCAACGTGGCGGAAGCGGAAGCGTTGGCGGACCAGGCGCGGAAATGGAATCTGCACTTGGGCGTGGGCTTCAAGATGCGGTACGAGCCGTGGTTCGCCAAGGCGCGTGAACTGATCGGCGGAATCGGCGAACTCTATGAGGTCGTAACCGCGAAGTTCCAGGCGTTTGGCGGCAAGCCGTGGGTGCCGCAGACCGGGGCGATGCAGGAACTCTCGTCGCACGACTTCGACCTGATTCACCACATCGCACGGGTGCGGCCGGTGGCCATGCTGAGTGCGCACCTGTCGTACCGGCGCGGCTGGGAGAAGGAGGATGGTTTCTCGTTGCTGGTCAAGTACGACAACGGCATGGTGGGGGCGCTCTCCGGTTGGTACGGGGACAGCTTCAAGTGGGACGGGCGTGACAACACGATCCGGTTCATCGGCTCGCGCGGCTACGTGGCGATCGACCGGTTCGAGCGCGTCGTGCTGCACACAGACCACACCGAGGAGTTCAAGTTCGTGACGTCGCCGAACACGTTTGAGTTGGAACTCAAGGCGTTCCTGGAGGCGGTGCGGACGGGAACCGGGGAGTACCCCGACGCGCAGGCCGGGCGCGATGCGACCTGGATCGTCGAGGAAGCGTACCGCGTTTGCCCCAAGGCGAAGGGGTGATACGTGATGCGTGCGTCATGAGTCACGGAGTCACTGCGTCACAAGGTCTGCGTCGTGATGCGTTAGGCGCGAGTCATGAGTCACTACGTCACGAGGTGTGCGACGCAGTGCAGGAGGTCATGGGCAACAGGACACCAACGGAAGCGGATCGCCCGGTGACGATTCGGGACGTGGCGGCGCGTTGCGGCGTTAGCACGGCAACGGTCAGCAAGGTCCTGAACCGCGGTCCGAGCGGTGTGCCGATTTCGGAGGCGACGCGGGCAAAGGTGCTGGCGGCCGCAGCGCAGATGGCCTACGTTCCGAACGCGGCCGCGCGGCGGCTCCGCAACCCGGCGCTTGACATGGCCTTGGGGCTGTACGTGCCGTGGTGCGGCAACGGCGGCGCGTCCGGTACGTTTGAGAGTCGGTTGTGCCAAGGAATCCTGGAAACCTTGACGGGCACTGGCTACGAACTGGTCCTGCAGCCGTACGCGGCCGGGGGGGGCGAGGGCGTGTATGTGGCGCTTCAGGCCTCACCACACCGGCGCGTGCGCGGTGCGATCATCGCGGGTGCTTCGGCGGCGGACCTGCAGTTCCTGGACGCGCAAGTAGACGGGCCGGTGCCGTTCGTGGTGGTGAACCGGCGCCTGGCCTGCGGACGCCGCTCCGTTCTCGGTGATATGGAACAGGCTGCGCGGCAAGCGGTTCAGCGTCTGATCGCGCGCGGAGTCCGCACGGTGGTGGCGGTCGGGCGCGAGGGCGGTGGGGCAGGGGACTATGTGAACGACCGGATTCTGGCGGGGGCCGAGGGCGGCGTGCGGCGTGCGGCGCGCGGCGCGAATGCGAGCAGGAAGAACAGAACGTCGAACGTCGAAGGGGCGCCCGCAACACTCGTGAAGGGTCGGCGGAACGAGGAAGTGGAATGGCTGGCACCCGTTACGGTACCGCACAGTGTTGAAGGGGGCCGGGCAGCGGCGCGGTTGCTGTGGCCGGACCGGGCGGCGGCGCGACACCGACTGCCCCTGGGCATTGTCTGTGCGTTTGATCTGATCGCGATCGGTCTTGAGCAGGAACTGCTGCAGCGCGGCGTGCGGATCCCGCGGGACGTGCGCCTGATCAGTATGGAGAACCTTGCGGGAGTCGAGTACCTGCCGGTGCCGTTGACGGCGTTCGAGCAGCCGGCGGTGGACATGGGCCGGTCGGCGGCGGCGGCTTTGCTCGGCGAATTGCGGAGCAGCGCGGCCCTGCCTCTGCTGTCGCTGCCGTACCGGCTGGTCGTGCGCCAGAGCGGGTGACACGCCACAACACCTGTGCACCTGCGGAGGGAGAGTCTCATGAGCGGAATTCTGTCCCGTGTCTGCGGCGTGATCGGTGTCTGGTGCGTTGGGATTATGCCGCTACTGCTTTTCCCGACAGCGGGCGCGGCGGTCGAGTACTTCTTCGACAGCGAGAACGGCGTGGACGCGAATGCGGGGTTGACGGCGGAGGCGCCGTACAGGACCTTGGCGAAGCTGGCGGAACTTCAGCTTCAGCCCGGGGACAGTGTGTGGCTGAAGCGCGGCGGTACGTTCCGCGGGCGCTTGGCGTTCCGCGGCAATGGCGAGCCGGGCAAGCCGATTCGGGTTGGGGCCTATGGGACCGGACCGAAGCCGGAGGTCCTGGGTTCGATCGAGGTGCGGGAGTGGGAGCGGCACGAGGGCGGGGTCTACAAATGCCGGTTGCCGCGCGAGCCGGGGTTCGACACGGACGTGTACGGCGTGTTTCTGTACGATGTCGGCACCGTACCGCGTCGGCTCTTGCGCGAGCCGGACCGGATCCCCGCCGTGCCTGGGCGCTTCTACTACGACAAGGCTGCGAACCTGCTCTACATCACCACGCCGGACGGTTCGGCTCCGGGCGTGCACCGCATCGAGGTGTCCGTGATCGACGAGATCCTGCTGCTCGACCGCCGTGCCTGGATCGAGATCGAGGGGCTCAGCCTGCTGTTCGGCAACCGCCGGCACGTGTCGGTGGTGGACTCGCAACACACCGCGGTCCGGAACTGCGCCTCGCTCTTCGTGGGGAGCTACGGCAATCCGAACGTCTCGCTGATCCGCTGCACCGGCGTGGACGTGCTGAGCTGTTTCTTGTACGAGAACGCCAACGGCGGCGTGTTCCTTACGGACAAGACGACGCTGTGCCGGATCGCCGACTGCACCATCGCTAAGTCCATCAGCAATGACGGTGTGACGATGCACTCTGGTGGCCGGGACAAGGATGGGGTCAGGCAGGGGATCACCGGCGACTGCAACACGGTGGAGAACAACGTCATCGGGTTGTGTCTGGAGGAGTCCATCGACGTGACCAGCGGCGATGGGCATGTGATCCAGGGCAACATCTGCTACGGCAACGGGAACCCGGGTATCATCGTGGGCCACGACTCGGACCACATCCTGATCCGCAACAACATTTGTTTCGCCAATGCTCGGGCTGGCATCCAGGTGTCCGGCCAGGAGGATGAGGGCGCGCGTGGCAGCGATTGTGTGGTAGGGAACCTGGTCTACCGCAACGGTTATCCTGGGCTGGAGCTGGACAGTCCCGACTGCCTGGTCGCCAACAACACAGTGGTGGACAGTACGGAGCGGGCGGCGATCCGAATCAGCGAGAAGGCCAAGGGCACTCGGCTCCTGAACAACATCGTGGTGACGACTTCGCCGGCGATTTCCCAACCGAGTGTGCAGTTCATGCTGGGCACGCCAACCGCGTGTGGCGTGGTGTTGGAGCGGAATCTCTATTTCCACGTGGGCAGGCCGGATGGTCGCGTCATCCAGACCCGGGACGGCGACCTCACCCCTGCCGAGATGGCCGCGAGGTACGGCACTTGCCGGACCGACCTGATTGCCGATCCGCGGTTTCTGGTCGAGCCGGAGCGGTACTGCACTCCGGCACCGGTCAGCCCGGCAATGGGCTGCGGTGCGGCCGTCGCACCGGTGCGGGCAAGCGGCTGTGCTGCGGTGCTGGGGTGGAAGGCGGCGGGTGACCGATCCGGGCCGAAGTACCCGGCGGCGCTGATCACCGGCAAGGACGATGATGCTGTGGTGCTGTGGCTCTGGGGTAAAGGTCCGGCGCCGGCGCGGCGTGGCGACGAGGCGTTCCTCGCGCCCGACCTGAAAGCCGAGGCGGCTGCAGCCGTGGCTGCCGTGGTCGGGTTCGAGGGGCAGGGTGACCTGGTTGCGGCGTGGACGTGGTACCAGGCGGCGCTGTACAACCTGGCGGAAGACGATCCCCAGGCCATTGACATCCGCCGCAAGGTGGCGGCGTTTTCCGGCCAGACCGCGGTGCTGCAGGCCATCCGGCGGCAGTTCGCGGAATCGAACCTTGCGCGGGCCCGGGAACTGCTCGACGCCCCGAAGAAGAAGTGGGACATGATTGCGCACTACCTGCAGGTGGCGGCGAGCGGGTTGCCGGAGAACGACCCGCTGCGGGCGCACGTCGAGCGCGTTGTGGTGGACCACCGTGCCGAGTTGGCGCCCTACTTGCCGTGAGGCGCGGGGACCGGGTGTAAGGGCGGCTTGGCGACCCCACCGGCCTTGTGCCGGTGGTGAAGCAGGTCCAACAGCTAGTGCTCGTCCGCCACAAGTTCCCCCGCAATTCTGGACTATGGACAATGGACCATG
>Ga0156531_1289_pt3 | contig 24027 bp, 15 predicted proteins | sample RifOxyB3_FD_111926 | JGI IMG/M metagenome (GOLD analysis project Ga0156531, IMG submission 111926) | Lentisphaerae bacterium RIFOXYB12_FULL_65_16 | reverse complement strand
CGGTCAGTAACCCGCAGGGTATGATCGGGCGGTCCCCGCCCGGGGGTGCTGACGCATTACGAGTAAAGCCGGGTAGGTCGCGGTGCCAGCCCGGACCGGCCTTGCTTGACCGACCGTACCGCGGGCGGCCCTCCGCCCGCCATCCGAGCCTTAGCGCTACGTGTGTGCCGTGAAGCGGGCGGAGGGCCGCCCGCGGTACGGTCGGATGGTGGCGGGACTCGATCCGCTGCGTGCACAGGTCGGCTTTTTTTCAATCGTCGCCCCACCGAGACGAGCTCGGTGGCGGCGCAGAGCATGCCGCGAGTAACATGGGACTGAAAGGTGCCGCCTTGCGACCCGCTGTTGGAGTTCACAGCTTCAGCGTGTTCCCCGGGCGCTCCGAAGACACGCTAACGCCGTGAACTCCAACGTGACGAGCACCTTTCACTGACGCTTCACCCTTGCGTCTTCAGGTGTCCACCGTCGACCTGAATGAGGGGGTGCGTCACGCCCCTCCCAGATACGACTCGCGCACGGACGGGTTGGTGGCGAGGTCTGCGGCGGGGCCTTCGAGCGTGATGGTGCCGGTTTCGAGGACATAGCCGCGGTGCGCGATCTTCAGGGCGTGCCAGGCGTTCTGCTCGACCAGCAGGATTGTCTTTCCGGCCTGGTTCAGGTTGACGACAACGTCGAAGATGGTATCGACCAGGACGGGGGCCAGTCCCATGGTGGGTTCGTCGAGGAGGAGCAGTTCGGGATCCTGCATCAGGGCTCGGCCGATGGCGAGCATCTGCTGTTCACCGCCGGAGAGTGTGCCGCCGCCTTGCGTACGGCGTTCCGCCAAACGCGGGAACATCGCGAACACCCGCTCCTTCCGTTCCCGGATGACGCGACGGTCGGGTTCGATGTAGGCGCCGAGGTCCAGGTTTTCTTCGACGCTCAGGGGCGCGAAGATGCGGCGTCCCTCGGGAATATGGCCGATGCCCAGGGCGGCGATGTGGTGCGGTTGTCGGCCGTGGATGGCCTGGCCGTGGAAGAGAATCTGGCCGTCGCGTGGCTTGAGCAGTCCGGAGATGGCCCGCAGCGTCGTGCTCTTGCCGGCGCCGTTGCCGCCGATCAGGGTGACGATCTCGCGCTTCCGAACCTCCAGAGAGACTCCCTTGAGGGCGTGAATGTGACCGTACGCAGCATGGACCTGGCGCAGTTCCAGGACGAGTTCCGCGGCGGTCTCGGTTGGGCGCGTCTCGGTCATAGCACGTGCTCCTCGCGCCCGCTCTTGCCGAGGTAGGCCTCGATCACGTCCGGGTCGTTGCGGACGTCGGCGGGTTTGCCTTCGGCAATTTTCCGGCCGTAGTCCAGTACGACGACGCGATCAGAGATACGCATCACCAACTGCATGTGGTGTTCGATCAGGACAAGGGTGAGCTGGTGCTCGTCACGCAGGCGGTGCAGGAAGGTGGTCAGGTCGGCCGTTTCCTGTGGGTTCATGCCGGCGGCCGGTTCGTCGAGCAGGAGGAGTTTGGGGCGCAGTGCCAGAGCGCGTGCGATCTCGAGCCGCCGCTGCGCGCCGTAGGGAAGATGGCGTGCCAGTTCCGACGCGCGGTCTTTCAGTCCGACGTAGTCGAGCAGTTCAAGCGCCGCCTGTCGCATCTGCTGTTCGGCCCGGGAGAAGGTCGGCGTCAGAAAGATGGCCTGCAGGTAGGAGTAATGGGTGTGGATGTGGAGGCCGACGAGCACATTTTCAAAGACCGTCATGGCCCCGAACAGCCGGATGTTCTGGAAGGTGCGGCCGATCCCGCAGGCGGCAACCCGGTCCGGTGCCTGTCCGGCAATGTCACGCCCCTGGAACAGGATGTGGCCGCTGTCGGCTCTGTAGAGGCCGGTCAGGACGTTGAACAGCGTTGTCTTCCCGGCGCCATTCGGGCCGATGATCGACAGGACTTCACTCTCGCGCACATCGAGCGTCACGTGGTCCACGGCGGTCAGGCCGCCGAAGGACTTGGTAAGGTCCTGGACTGCAAGGACGGTCTTGTGCGGTTGCTCGGGCTGCGGTGGGCTCGAGGCAGGTTTCACGGTTGGCGGGCAGGCGTTCGCGCTGCCCGACGCCGCCGTGCGCCCGGGGTTCGGAGCTGTTGAGCCTATGGCCGCGTTGGCGGTCATTCCTTACCCTCCAGCTCCAGGCGATGCCGTTGCTCTGGGATCAGGCCGCTGGGGCGGAAGATCATCATGAGGACGATGATCAGCCCGAAGATCATGCGCTCGTACTTGGCCGGTTCCAGTTGCGAGGGGATACTGGCGAAGTCGTAACGGAGAAAACCCAGGTCAAGCACAAACCCGGACTGTCGCAGGCTGTTCAGGGAGTCCGAGAGGTTCTTGAGGATCTCGATGTTCAGCAGTGTGACCGCCGCGGCGCCCAGGATGGCGCCCCGGATCGATCCCATGCCGCCCAGCAAGACCATGACCAGAATGGTGATGGACTGCAGGAAGGTAAACGAGTCGGGGCTGACGAACAGTTGCTTGGCTGCGAAAACGGCCCCCATTGCACCCGAGAACGCGGCGCCGGTGGCGAACGCCAGCACCTTGGCTTTGATCACCGAGATGCCAACGGACTGTGCGGCCATTTCGTCCTCGCGGATGGCGACCCAGGCTCTGCCGAACCGGGACCGGTCCAGGCGGGTACTGATCAGCACGACAGCGCCGGCGATTGCCAGGACAAGAAAGTAGAAGAAGATCGAGTACCCGAGGACCGGTGGCACGTGGATGCCGAGCGTGTCCAATCCGTGGGTCAGCCATCCGATGGGCGGGCGTTCGATGGGCGAGATGCCCTGCGGACCGTTGGTGATGTTCAGCGGGTGGTCGAGGTTGTTGGCCAGAAGCCGTACGACTTGCCCCAGGCCGAGCGTGACCACGGCCAGGTAATCGCCGCGGAGCCGGAGCGCGGGCAGTCCAATCAGTACGCCGGTCAAGGCGGCGACCATCACGGCCAGGACGACGAACAGGTAGAAGTACGGCCAGCCCGCGAGCGGGAAGTGGTTGCCGGCGAGCAGTTCGTTGGCCTGGGGTGAACCGAAGATGGCCCACGTGTACGCGCCCAACCCGAAGAACCCGGCGTAGCCCAAGTCGAGCAACCCGGCCATACCGACCACGATGTTCAGGCCGAGCGCCAAGGCCGCGTAGATACCGATCTGGGTGCCCAGCTCAAACAGGAAGCTGTTCTGGATCCCCGCCATGGGCACGGCGACGACCAGGATTCCTGCCAGGACCACCCCCTGTACCCAGCGGGATGCCTTAGCGGTGAGGCAGGCCGCCATGACCGCGAGCACCGGCAGCAGCGATAGTGTCCCGTGCGGGTGGAGCATCAGCAGCGCGGCGCTCAGGACGCCCGCGGCCAGCAGAATGGCGCTGTTCCGTCGTTCGTTCATGCTCGGTCCGATGACGCCTTTCCCATCAACCCTTGGGGCCGCACCAGGAGCAGCAGCACCAGGACCGCAAAGGCGAGGATGTCCGTGTACTCCGAGCCCACGGCGCCGTTGGTGAACAACGGCAGGTATGTGCCGCCCACGGTTTCGATCATTCCCAGAACCAGGCCGCCGACCATGGCGCCGGGGATGCTGCCGATTCCGCCCAGGACCGCGGCGGTGAACGCCTTCAACCCAGGCACAAAGCCGACAAACGGATTGACCTGGGTGAACATGATGCCGAACAGGACACCGGCCACGCCGCCGAGGAACCCGCCCAGCAGGAACGTCCGCGAGATGACTTGGTCCGGGTTCACCCCCATGAGACTGGCGGTCTGCGCATCGTGCGCCACGGCGCGGATGGCCTTGCCCATGCGCGTGCGTTTGACCAGCAGCGTCAGGCCAATCATCATGAGCATCGCGACCGCGATGACGATGATGGCTTTGACCTGGACTTCCGTGCCGAGCGGGAGTTTGACCGGGTGCTCGATCGGCGTGCAACTGGGGTAGTTGAGGTAGAACTCGTTGTGCCACAAGCCTTCGATGAGACGCACCAGATCCTGGAGAAAGAAGGACACCCCAATGGCCGTGATCAGGGGCACCAGGCGGTTACTGGTGCGACGACGCAAGGGTCGGTAGGCCAGGCGCTCGATGCCGACCGCCACCAGGCCGGCAACGCTGCCGCCAACCAGAATGGCGGCAGCCAGGAGAACGAACGTATTCGGTGCGGCCGGTTGGCCGTAGCGGAAGACCTCGGCGCCGGCGATGGCGCCGATCATGAATACTTCCGAGTGCGCGAAGTTGATCAGGCCGAGCACGCCGTACACCATGCTGTAGCCGAGCGCAATCATAGCGTACACGCACCCGAGCAGGAGCCCCTCGATGATGACACCGGGCAGGATTTGTAGGAGTGCTTCGCCCAAAGGTCGTGGTCTCTCCGCCGGCCGCAGGGGCCGCAAGGTCATCGGAACGTAGACGGCCGGGGTCGACTGCAGTCGATTGCGGTCGATTGCAGTCGATAGCCGTCGATGTGTTTGCCGGTTGGCCCGTTCACGTCCTTCATGGTGTCATCAGTTCCCCGGCGGGCCGGCCGAAATCACCTTCACCGTGGTGCCGGGGTAGGCCGATTCCTTGAGCTGTACGATGTAGTAATCGGCTTTCTTCCGGTCTCCCTTGTCATTAAACTCAATCAGCCCGGTGATCCCCGGGAAGGAGATCTTCCGCACCGCCTTGCAGACGTCGACCCGTGCGGGCGTCTGGCCGGGGTTCTGAAGGGTCAACTCCTTGAGCGCCGCGATGAGTACGTTTGCCGAGTCGTAGGCATACAGGGCGAACGATTCAGGCTTCTTCGTGAACTTGGCCTCGAAGCTCTTGGCGAACTCTGCCGCGGCCGGATATTGATCGACCGGCCCGGCCACCGTTGTGTAGTAGGCGCCCAGCGCCGCGTTCTGCGCAATCCGCACGAATTCCGATGAGTCCATGCCGTCCGGCCCCATGAACACGGCCGGGATGGACTTCTCGCGCATCTGCTTGAGCAGGAGGCCACCTTGGTCGTAAATGCCGCCGAAGTAGACAAAGTCCGGTTTGTGCACCTTCATCTGCAGGATCAGTGACTGGAAATTCGCTTTTTCCTCGGTCCCGACGAATCCGACAACGGTGGCCCCCAAACCGGCGGCTTTCTGCTTGAACGCCTCGGCCACGCCCTGGCCGTAGGCGGTCTTGTCGTTGATGACCAGCACTCTCTTCGCCTTCAGTTCGGTGACGGCAAACTCCGCGCCGACCGGTCCCTGCACATCATCGCGTCCGCAGACTCGGTTGATATTCGGGTAGCGCCGCTCGGTCACCTTCGGATTGGTGTTGGCGGGCGAAACCATGCAGAGGTCGTAATCCTTGTAGACTTCCGAAGCCGGGATGGCGACCCCGGAGTTGAAGTGGCCGACCACGCCTAGAATTTCCGCGTCGTTGACCATGCGTTTGGCCACGGCGACGCCAACGTCGGGCGAGGCCTGGTCGTCCTGGGGCGTGAGTTCCAGCTTGATGCCGTGCGCCGCGAAGGCGCTTTGCGCTTCTTCCACGGCAAGCTGTGCTCCGAGCTTGACCATCTCGCCCAGTGCGGCCTGTGCCCCGGACAACGGACAGGCGGAAGCGATCTTGATCGTTTGTGCATCGGACGTGAACTGCAGAGCGACAATTCCCGCTGCAAGCAACGGGAGCATCTTCGAAACGTTCAAGGGAACACCTCGATCAGCAAGCGGACTTCCCGATACAACGGTCGTCACGGGGCGGATCATTCCGAATCCGGCCAGAACTCAGCGCGGTGCCCACGAAGCCAACACGGCTGTTGCTGCGTCCAGCCCCAGCCAAACCCTTGAATTATAGGACGTGACGGACGCGGATCAAGTCGCGGCGTCGAAGCTTGCACGCACTTGGTTGCGGCTGTCTCCTGCACAGTCAGGCTGCCGTTCTGTTCGTCACCTAAAGCCTTCAGGTGTCAGCCAGATGCATCTGGCCCAGGCCGCTGGGATGGGCCAGGCGGTCGTGCGGTGGGGGCAGGGCTCGTCAAGCTGTCCGATGGCCCATGGGCACACAACGCTGCGGCGTTGGTCATTTTGACACCGGCGTCGTGCATGGCAGCCAGCGCTGCTGGAATGTCGTCAGGCTTGAGCCCGACGCCGCGGCAGGCGTCTTCCACCACCCAGGTCTCGAACCCGAGTTGGACCGCGTCGAGGGCAGAGAACTTCACGCAATAGTCGGTGGCCAGGCCGCACAAGACGATCCGGGTAACGCCTTGCTCGCGCAGCCAGTCCCCGAGTCCGGTGGCTTGGCGGTGCCCGTTGTCGAAGAAGGTGCTGTAGCTGTCGATCGTCGGGTCGGTGCCTTTGGGGCACAGACGCACGATACGCCGGATGTCCAAGTCCGGGTGCAGCATGGCGCCCTGGGTCCACTGCACGCAATGCACCGGCCACAGCACCTGGGGCAGGCCGCCCAACTTAGCCAACTCGAACGGCTGGCGTCCCGGGTGGTTGGCCGCGAAACTGCCGTGGTTCCGAGGATGCCAGTCCTGTGTCGCCACCACCAGATCGAAGTGGCTCTGCAGCCGGTTCACCACCGGCACCACCGCGTCGCCGTCCGGGACGGCCAGGGCGCCGTCGGGGCAGAAATCCCTCTGTATGTCAACGATGACGAGCGCGTTCATGATACGGGACTCCAGATTTCAGTCAGGCGTTCTGTCTGATCCGTCGAATTCGTCCGATCCGTCTGGGCCGCCCATGCCCTTTTTGTCCCCTGGCACCCCTCAACTACAACTCGAAATTGAACCCGCTCTTGGCCATCTGGTCACATTCATCCGCCTCGAAGCTGTAAAGACGTGCGGCGCGGCGGGAGGCGTCTACTTCGCCTTGATCGGGGTGAACTCGAGGTTGTCGATGTAGAACACCGACGGGCCGTCCGTGACGGACATGAAGACGACGCAGTTGAGGTTCTGGAAGTCGGGGGCGCAGGCGGTGTCGTTGAAGGATTGCGGCGCGGCGTTGGGCAAGGTCAGGGCGAGATTGTACTTGCCGGCGGCCTGGGGGCCGAGGCCGCAGTCGATCGCGACGTGTACCCACTGGCCGGCTGGGAGTTGCAGCAGGCGCTTGCCATTGGCGGAGAGCCAACCGGCGGCGTCGGTCGTAAGGTTCGGCCCCATATTGAAGTTGTACGGGTCGTCACGCCAGTCCAGCGCGACCAGGGCGCCGGTCTCCCAGCGCAAGTCGAAACTCATCTTCAGCGAACCGTTCTCTTGCTCCAGCGGATAGGTGACGTAGGGGAAGAAGTTCTGGCCCAGTCCGGCGGCATCGGTGAATTTGATGCTGTGTTTGCCGGCGGCTGCCGTCTCGTTGGTCACGCTCGCGGTGCCGTCGCCCTTGTTGCCGACGTGCGCGTTGCGTTCCGACTCGCCGACCGCATAGTCCTCGTAGTCGCGGCGCGGGGTCTGGGCTTTGTCAGCCTCGGCCGGCGGCGTGTAGTCCATGGCGTCGCGGACGACCTTCTCTTCCGGGCGCGGCCAGGTGCGGCGTTCCGGGCTCGCGTAGTTGCCGACCGTGCTCAGGTCGATCGGCTTGAATCCCAGGGCGAGTGCGGGTGACGTCGGCTTGAGGCGGTAGTCGTGGTTGGCGGGATCGACGAACTGTGGATCGGCGACGACCGTGTTCTCGTCCTGGCCCAGTTTCAGCCAGGCGTCCCACGACTTGCTGCGTGCCGCTTTGGGGACACCGCTCACCGTCGGTTTGTCGCCGTTGGCCCAGATGAGGTTGGAGCGGAAGAGATAGCCGTCCTTCTCGGGTTTGCGCACGTTGTAGACATTGGCACTCTTGCCGGGGTAGGCGAAGATGTTGCGCTCGACGCGGTTGCCGGTCGTCTCATACTTGGTCCAGACGCTCAGGTACGCCTGATTCTTCTGTCCGTCCAGGCAGATGTTGTTCTCGAAGACGTTCTCCATACCGCCGTTGACCATATAGGCCCCGAGCACGGTGTTGTAGATCACGTTGTCGTGGATCTGCCAACCGCTCGAGTGCGTGTCCAGGTAGATACCCCAACTGTAGAGCGGCGCGACGAGTTGGCCGGTGGCCGCGTCCGTGCCCCAGCCGCCGGAGTCGTGGACGAGGTTGTGGTGGATCGAGTTGTTCCAGTTCCACCTGCGGTTGCGGGCCATCTGCTCGTCCATCGGCAGTCCCCAGTCCATGGCCGTCGCCGCCTCGATGGTGCTGGTGTCCAGGGTGACCAGGTTGGAGTGGTGGCAGTTGTTGTAGGCAATCTCGCAGTCGCCGCCCACATCCATGCCAATCGCGTACCGAGGCGTGTCGTGAATGTGGTTGTGGGTGACCTTGACGCGGGTGCAACGGTGCATGTACAGGCCGCCGCAGCGGTTGTGGATGCGGCCCCAGCCGATGTCCCAGATGTAGCAGTTGTCGACCCCATGGTCCGTGACGCGCTCGTGGTCCTTGCTGGTCCCGAGAATGCTCACCCCGTCGCCCTGCGTCTGCGTGATATCGCAACCGGCGACGCGGCAGGCGTGCGTGTCGTCGCCCAGGTAGACGCCGACCTCGGCATTGCGCAGATCGCAGGCGGTCACCGTGCAGTTGCGGGCACCGCGCATTTCGATGGCGCGGCTGCGGCAGTCGCGCACCGCGAGCCAGTCCAGGATCACGTTCTCGACCCACTGGTTCCGGCCCGGATCGCCTTTGAGCACGAATGCGGAAGTCAGCGCCGGGAGGACGACTTCATCACGGTTGTCCGGATTCCCGTGCGGCGGCCAGAAGTAGAGCGTCTTGGTGTCGGGATCGACGCACCATTCGCCGGGCGCGTCGAGTTCCTCGATCAACCCGCAGAGATAGAACGGATTGCCTTTGCTGAGGACATACACTCCCTTGGATGCCTCGATAATGCGCTTCTGCGGATCAATGCTCTTCACCGGGCAGTATTGGGTCTCGTAGCTCAGTGAGTCGTGGAACATGATCCAGGCGCGCTCGGGATGCTGCCACCGCTCGGGGTGCAGTTCACCTTCGCCGTAGATGAATTTCGTCTTGGTCTCTTTCTCCGCAATGCCGGCGTTCTGCAGGAACCCGCCCGTGCGCGGGTGCTGCGGGTCGAAGTTCGGCACTCGCGACCACGGCTGCAGCTTGCCGTTGTAGTAGAGTTCGCGAAAGTTGAGATCCGGTAACCCGAGTTGTGCGATGTCCGCTTGGAGGATCACACCGCGAAACGGTTTCCAACCGGTGACGCGCCGCCCGCCACTGACGACGACGTCTTTGCCGCGCGTCCCAACGATCATCAGTCCGGAGTCCTGCGGTTCGAGCAGCAGCGGGTTTGTGGGGCGGTAGGTCCCCTCGCGGACCTCGACGCGGATCGGAGCGGGTGCGGGGTTTGCTGCCGCCGCCGTGCCACGACGCGTGCGGGCTGCGTCGCGAGCACGTTCGAGCGTCGCGAACGGGCCGTCCGTGCCGTCGCGGTTCGGCTCTGCGAGGCGTCCCGACCATGCGTTGTTGCCGTTGGTGGCGACGTAGAAGTCGGCCGCCGGTGCCGGCGGTTGTGCGGACGTCGCAGCGCCTCCGCCCAAGCGGCAGCCGGCGAGAGACAGGGCGGTCACGGCAAGCAGGGTCATGGCAGCGGCGGTGTGTCGCATCAGAAGTCCTCCCTGGGTTTGGTAGAACGCTCTTCGGGTACCATACGGGCAGGGCAGAACAATGGCAAGGTGGTTGGCGGCGGCGCGGCCCTGCGGGGGGGGGGCTGTCGCGTGGGGCGGTGGGCCACGGGCTTGCGCCCGTGGCTATTGACGTGCCGTGCGCTGCGGTGACTGAAGTACGCCAGCGGTTTACGCCGACTGGCGGGTGCAGCGTACGGTGAGAGCGAATTCCGTCGCGCCGTTTGGGGTCAGCATGAACGTTTCGCCGCCGCGCACTGGCAGAGTCTCACCGGTTGCGGACTCCGCACGCAGGGGACGCCAACCGCGCGGACAGCGCAATCGCAGCATGACGTGCCGCGGTTGCCGGGCCGCCGGCAGAGTCACCTGGACCTTGATGCGGTCGTGGTCGAGTTCGGACTCGACCTGGTACGAAACGCGGCCCCAGGGGGTGGGCGCCTCGGACACCGCGATGCGTTGCCCCGGTTCCAGCCACGGGCGTGGTGCGGCGCGGTTCAGCCACAGGGTGTCCGTGCCGGGAGCGGCGTCGACGAGCATCCATTTCGCGGCCAGCGGCACGGTCAGTTGGCTGGGGACGCAGTGAATACAGTCCAGTTTGTCCAGTGACGTGGATTCCGGCGCAAAGAAGGTGCCGCGCGCCTGGTGGTGCGCCAGGTGCGAGTAGACGGTGAGGAGGAACTTACGGGGTTTGTCGAGGTCGAGCAGGCCGCGCAGCACGTTGTAGACCGGCCAGTCATCGACCAGCACGTTGCGGCCGAAGGCCAGGCGCGTGAGCCCGAGCAGTTCGCCGCCGTGCTGCTCGCGGTAGCGCAGGACCAGGTCGGCCTGCCGGCGTGGCAGGATGCGGGCGGACAGCATCTCGGGGTAGAAGCGGTAGTTCGAGTAGCCTGACAGGAACATCCAGTCCGAAGGGCAGCCGGGGAAACAGACCGGGTCGGTGAAGTTTGCGATCGGCTCGGTGTAACCGGGCCAGGGCGGGATGAACGGCGGGGTGGTTGTGCCGATGATCGACGACTCCACGGCGGTGACAATGGTTTTGCGGAAGGCGCGGCACTCATTCTGAAGTCGGCGGCCGAGGTCGCGCTGGCTCGAATCGAGGCTGGCCAGGAGCACGGGCGCAATGTCCATGAGGCCGCGGCATGCCCAGCAGTTTCCGGAAAACCAGGGGCGTGCCGGCCAACTCCGGACGTCGTCCTCGGGGCAGCCATGGATGAGGCCGTCACTGGCGCCGCGGGCGTTGAGCAGGTGCTGGCAGATGGCGGTGATGATGTCGCCCCAGTCCTCGACCGTTGCGGTGTCGCCCGTGAAGGCGGCGTAGCGTGCGATGCTGGAGAGCATCATGCCGTGTTCGGAGACGGAGGCACCGGTGCCGCGGTGCTGGAGTGCGCCCTCGGCACTGACGAAATTGCGCAGGTGGTGGTCGAGGCAAGCCCGGGCCCTGTCGAACAGGCCCCACTCGAGGCACGCGTCGGCCATGGTGGTGGTGGTGGGTGGGAACGACTCGGTCGCGCGGCCGTCGTCGCAGAAGTAGCGCGTCGCGCCGTAGTGCGGGACGGTGCCGACGTAGGTGTTGATGCTTTTCACCAGGCCGCCTAGGGCGGCGTTGGCGAGGAACTTGCCCGGCGTTTCGAGCGTCATGCAGCCGGCCAGGACTTGGCGGTAGTCGCGGCGCAGGGCGGCGAGCGCCTGATCGAACACATTGCCGTCGATGCGATTGGCGGGCGCGGGGCCGCTCATCCGCAGCAGGCTGGCCAGATCGGGGCACGCGGGTTCGGCGACCGCGAAGTAAGCGCTGCTGGCGTTCTCGCCGAACCGCGCGGCGTGGATGAGCAGCGTGCTGCTGCCCGCTGCGTCGGTGCTGACAAGACTCGTCTGCTCCCACTCGCCCTGGCCGTCCGGCATGGCGATGCGGGTGCGGCTTACGGGCAGGTATCCGTCGAGCAATTCCTGGCTGCCGCGTTGGCCCGCATAGGGCAGGTTTTCGTGGGCGGGATCGAAGAGGCAACAGACATCGCGGCGGAAGTCGGTCTTGCCACCCTCCGGTTTGACGGTGGTCCGGATCGTGATGCGGCCGTCGGGGTGGACGAGGGGTTTCCACTGCGAGCGCGGTGTCCCGACAAAATCCCACGAGCCGTTCTGCGGCAAGAGGCCGGCAACCTGGTCGTATGTCGGGTCGCCCGGGCGCGCGAGTACACGACGGGCAAGCACGTCTTGCGGCGCGGCCAGGAATGTCTGTGTGTCCATGGTGTGTGGCTCCTTGAAGGGTGTCGGGGGTCGCGGGGGTCTCGGGCCGATCGACCGCAATCGACTGCGATCGACCGCAATCGACGGCCGTCGGGTGTGTGACCGACTACGGTCGGGAGACGCCTCGCGGTTCGGTTGCGGCGGGCCGCAGCAGGTTCAGCGCCGGCACGCGCTCGGAAATGTGCTTGCAGCGGATGACGTTCCCGGCGGCGAGTTCGCGTTCGAGTTCCGCGGCGATGTCCGCACCCGGCGCCGGGCAGGTCCGGAGCTTTGCGATCGTCTGCTCGACCTGTGCCTTCCGGTCTGCGGGGACCGGGCACGCGCAGCCCGCTATGGCTTCACGGGTGATCTCGCCCCGGAATGACCTGAGTTGGTACGGCTGCAGTGCGACCTTGACGGTGGTGCCGCTCAAAGCCTCTCCGGATGCGAGGTCGGCCAGTTTCGTCTCAGTCCGGAACGACACGGCCAGTTCGGTCGCGAACGGGGCGCGATTGACCGCGTAGAGCCAGCCGCCCTGGCCGACGCGTACGACCACGACGTCAGAGTCGACCGGGACGGTTGCGAACGCCGTGTCGGGGAGGGCGCGGAAGGCGCGGGCGAACTCCTGTACCTGTGGGTCGTGCCCGAGTGTGCCGACGAGGAAGCCGCCGGTGGTGATCAGGGGCGCGTCGTAGAGGGCGACCGACTCGGCGAACAGTTCCAGGAAGTTACGACCGCCAGGGCTGAGCGCGCAGACACGCCACTGCGGCGGTTGCCACCAGAAGTCGGGGAAGGGCTTCTTCGCATCGATGGCACTCTCGAAGTAGTTCAGGTATAGGTTGATCGATACTGGTTGCATCCCGTTCCGGGTGAGGGTACTGCGGAGTTCGTCACTGCGGCGGAACTCGAGCCCGGCGTACATGTCGTTGGTACCGGCGCCGCGGTTCATGCGTTGCCACTTGATGTCGGCGGGGTAGAAGTATTTCTGGATCTGGAGGTTTGGGATTGCCGCGAGTTGGTCGAAGTCGATGCCGGCTTCGCGGTAGACGCGTTTCATACTGCGCTCGGCCTTTTCCCAGTCGCCGAGTCGCGAGTCGCCTTCGGCGAGGTAGCGCAGGGCCACGATGAGTTTGAGGTCCGGCCGTGCAGCCTGCAGGATGCCGGCGAGGCGCGCGTAGAATGCGGTCAGTTCGCGGCAGCGCCAGTCGAGCCAAGTTTCGCGGGCGTTGCCCATGAGCCACTCGTAGCGCTGGGCTGGCGCGGGGGTTCCAGTGAAGTCGGGGACGGGAGTTCCGGTCGCGGCGCGGAACCGCGTCACGCTGAACGCATCGTAGCCCCACTCGAGGCTGCCGAACCAGAACGGGCTCTCGTAGACGATGTGCAGTTGGACCGCCTGCAGCGCCTTGGAGTCGCCGAACTGGCGGCACATGTCTTCGACGATGGCGCACATGCGTTCCTGGTAGAATGGATGGAGCAGGTTGAACCGGGGGTACATGCCGGTGCACATCTGGCCGGTGCGTGACACCGCGAGGTACCCGGCGTCGGGTGTGGCGGCGTGGGTGGCGACCGGTTCGAGCATCTTGCGCGAGGCGCAGTAGTTGATCTCCGGGACGAAGCCGAAGTCGCCCGCCTCCTCGAACCGCTTCAGCAGCATGGCGATGTAGCCGTCAGGGTGTCGTTCGGCGCCGCCCGCGGCGAACAAGTCCTCGGCGAGGGTTGCGAAGCCCGGTCCTTGGTAGAAGGCGATGGGGTAGATGAGCGTGTTGAGGCCGGCCCACTTCATGTAGTCGATCAGCCGGTCTGCGGTTTCCGCAACAAAGCGGTCGGCATTACGCTCGTGGTGGCGGCCGCCGAAGCACTCGCTGAGCATGGGGTCTTCCCAGTACAGGCCGAGTCGGCGCGCGGTTGAGTTTGCGGGCGTGCTCAGGGGCAGGGGCGGCAGGCGTTCTCCGAGTTCGTACACCTCGAACCCGGACAGCGCGGCCGGGAGGCCGGCTGCCCACGTCGTAAGGATCAAGGCCTGCTGTGTATCGCGCGGCCAGAAGACCATGTCGTACGACTGCACCATGTTGGTGTTCTCCAACTCGCAACCGGTCAGGACGCCGCCCTGTGTGGCGTAGCTGCACGGCGCGTTGGAACTGCTGATGATCACGTCGAAGATGCGTTCGCGATCGTCGGGGTAGAGCAGGTGCAGCACGTGCGGGATGCCGGTCTTGCGGACGTCGAAGCGGAACGCGATGCGGTCGAACGGGTTCTGGCCGGCCTCCAGGTACGGCGTGTCGCCGAGGTTGCGGACCACGGCTGGCGCTGACTCGCGGTACCGGTCCGTGCCGCGTTGTTCGGTGGCGGAAGCACGGGCGACAAGCTCGCGCGAGGCGGACTCCGCGGCCGGCGGCAGGGGTGCCAGGACGGACAGGGTCTGGCGGTTGCGCACCAGGCCGTTGAACACGAACACCAGGTCGTACGTGCCACGCGGCAGACGCTGGGGCGGAGCTTCGAGAGTCGTCCGCGCGCCGGTCTTCAGGCTCAGCGGTTGCGAGAGCAGGGCTTCGTCGCGGCCGTTCCCGAGCAGGCGGACTTCGGCCGTGCCCTGCAGGTCGCTGCCGTAGGGATTGGCGACGTCGATGACCGGGTGGAACGGTTCGTTCTCCAGAGTGGCTGGCCGGCGTGCGAGGAAGAGCGGCGCGGCGGCCGGCGTTCCGAACCCGGCGACGTAGAGCGTTGCCACCTCGTCAGCCGTGAGCGGCTGTTCGTAGATCGAGAACTCGTCGATGACGCCCTGGCAGCCGCCCCAGTTCGGTTCCGGGGTGTGGTAGGTGTCGCGGCCGCGGTTGCCGACAAAGAAGCGCGGATGCTCCTGCGGCGTCCACGTGACGTTTGGCAGGATGCCCCATGGCCTGTCGCTGGTGAAGAACGAGACGTCGCGGCCGTTGAGGAACAGGTGTCTGCTGCCCTGGCAGTCCCAGGTAATCACGACGTGATGCCACGTGTCGCGCAGGACTTGGCCAAGAGCACCCAGCAGGGGGGGGGCGTCCTTCACGGCCAGGTCATAGCGGATTTTGCCTTCGTAGAACCAGAGCCAGATGTTGTTGACCGGCCCCGGCCCGAGCGGCGCGTCTTCCTTGAAGAGACAGGGATAGCCCAGGCCGCCGCCGGTGAGGTCTGACGCGGAGAACCCGGGCTTGATCCAGAGCTCGATACTGCCCGCAGCCTTGCTCAGATTGCCGGGTTCGGCGTAGGCGAGGATGTCGGTCTTGTCCAGGTAGAACCCGTTCCCGCGCCGACCGGGCATGACCTTGCCGCCTTCGTGTACGGCCGGTTCGGCGGCGCCGCGCGCGATGTCGGCGGTGAGCGGACTCGGCCCGTCGAACGAGAGGTAGAACAGCTTGGGCGGCAGCGCGCTGGCGGTCGTCCCAACCAGCAGCAGGGCGAGGAGGACGGGGCTGAGGCGCATGTGTTGGGATCTCCTGTGTGTCGGGTGTCGGGGGGATCGACCGCAATCGCCCGCGTTCGACTGCAATCGGTGGCGATCGGATGTGGGCGATGTATGCACGGGCTCACACGCTGATTTTGGTTGCGCGACCGTTCTCGATGAGCAACTGGAACGTTTCGCCACGGGCGCGCAGGATTGGGCTGGTGTACCGGTCCCAGCCGGTCGGCACGAGCGGATCAAAGGTGATCTCCTTGCCGATCTTCACGCCGCAGATGGTTTCGATGTAAACCATCAGCAGCATGGCGGTCGGCCAGCCGAACCAGTAGCGTTGCACCGGGTGCCCGGTGTGTTTGTCGCAGATTTCCGGGAGTTGGAAGCAGGGTGTGAGGCACTCGCGCAGCCACTCGAGCAGCCGTCGCGCCTCGTCCGGTGCCGAGCCGCAGCTCATGAGGCGGCTCATGGCTCCGAGCGGCCAGGGGCTGTACGGCATGGTCTTGCTGCCGTCGCAGAGTTCGGCGTACTTGCCGTCCATGGTGCCGCGGTAACCTTGGTTGCGGGCGCTGTAGATGAAGCGCAGCGTGTTCCGGTACACGGGATCGTCCGCGGTGCAGAATCCGAAGCGCGTGGCGGAGATCAGGTTCGGGATGTCGGCGTGATCATAGAGCAGGGCCTGGCCGTCCTCGGCGACTTCGAAGGCGAAGACGTCCCCGAACTCGGCGTCGTGCACGACCGCGTGCTGGCGGATGCCGTCACGGGCGCTGCGCGCCAGTTCGCAGATGCGGCCGTGCATGGTCGTGTCCCGATAGGCCTCCTCGTAGAGTTCGGCTATGCGTTCGAGTGTGGCGACAAACAGCATGTTTCCCGGGATGAAGTACGGCAGGACGCAGTGTTCGTCGCTGGAGCGCTCGGTGGAGGAGAACAGACCGGTCCTGGGCGAGCGCCAGGTGGCGACGTCATTAATGATGCGTTCGAGCGTGCGGCGGATGCCGGGCTCGGCGACCAGTTCGGTGTCGCCCGTGGCGCGCCAGTAGCGGTACAGCTCACGCAGCGGGTACGAGGCGAGGTCGAGCAGTCGCGCGTCGCGTTCGCCGCAACTCATGCCCTTGCCGATGTACGACTTGCCGGGCCCGGAGTTGGGGATGGCGTCGATGAAGTAGAACCGCAGGTGCTTGCGCACCATTTCCGGCTCGATGAACAGCAGCGAGTTGGCGATGTGGTAGCAGTCGCGCGCGCAGTCGATCGGCCACTCGACGTGGTCCGAGTGGAAGACCATCTCGTCTTGGCCGGCGATGTCGAAGCCGAGCGACTGCGAATAGGCGGCGGAACGGCGCAGAGCCAGGGTCAGGAGTTTGTCGGGGGTTTCAATGGCCTCGACGCTGGCGAATCGGCTGCGCCAGAGCGCGCGGGCTTCTGCCAGGGGCGCGACGTTGGCAATCGTCTCGCGTTGTGGTGTGTTCTTGAACGTCAGGGCGAGTCGGAACTCGTCCTGCGCATTCGGGGCGAGTGAGATGCGGTAGGACAGTTCGAAGTGCAGGGTGGGCCGCTGCATGGGTTCCTTTCCCATGTGCAGGGGTTGGTTCCGCGTCTCGAATCGCGACGCGCAGAGCGTACCGTTGCCGTCGATACGGGCGAACACCTGCGCCGCGGTGTTGGCGATGTGAACTGCGTTCCCGACCACCTCGGACGTGCAGTCAACCGGGTTCGGTTGCCGGTGCCGGCCCACCGTTCCGTTCACGCCGTCGTAGAAACTGCCGGCTTCTTCGCCCGGCCGCGCGGCGCCGGTCAGGGTGATGGTGGCCTCGACGGGTGAAGCCGTGCGGTTCTCGAACTGCAGGGTCTGAACCAGTGTGGCGGCGCCCGGGACGGTGTGCAGGCTGGCCCGGACGTTGACCGTGTGCCCCAGCGCGCCCCCGGCAAACTGCGCCACGGGAATGGCGGCTGACTCGTACCACGTCCGGACGCGGTAGGGGACTTGGAGCGAATCACCGAACCGCAGTGCGGTGTTCCACCAACCGAACTTGAGCGACTGCCGGTGGAGCGGCGAGAACCACGACACGAACGGCACACAGAATAGCACGCCGTCCGGGATTCCGGTCACGGCAAAATCCGCGTTGACCATGCCGTTGCCCGTCGTGAACAATGTGTCGCTGTAGAAGAACCGCGGCTCGCCGCCGATCCGGCCGGTGTGCAAACGCGTGTCCGTCCGTAGCGGCTCTTGCGTCGGCAGGATGTTGTCATCCTTGTTGTACCCGTGGAAGATCTCGTCGGCCATGGCGGTACTCCGTGTGTCGTGTGTTGGGTGGGGAATGCCGGGTTCCCACCTGAAACCTGAACCCTGAAACCTCTTCAATCTCCCGCTGCCGAGGTCCACAGACCTGAGGCGACGCCGGGTACGTTGCCGCGGCGTTTCCCGGCGACATGCCCGTCGGGGAAGAGCATGTTACTGACGCCGAGCTGATTCGTGACCCCGAGCGCGTCCGTCGAGGCTGACGAGTGCCGGAAATCGACGCGGTTATAATCCGGTCGAATGCCGGTCCAGGCGTAGCGGTAGGCGAATCCGATTGCGCCCAGCGTCGTATCGCAAACCAGCAGTGTGCCGGTCGGGTCTCTGAACGCGGTGATCCTAACCAGTGTAGCGTACGTGCCGACCGCTTCGTTACAACTGTAGCTGCTCTTCCAGGCGGCTGGATCGCAGGACCGGGTGGGGCAAGAGTAGAGTTCATCGCTGTTGGCGTAGGGGTGGAAGAGGTACGGCCAATACGTCAGACTGTTGCCGGACGTGCCGATGTATGGCACAGAGAACCCGTCCCAGTCGTCCACATACCCGTGCCAGGCCAGGCCGATCTGCTTGAGATTGCCGGCGCACACCGCCTGTTTCGCTTTCTCCTTGGCCGCGCTTAAGCTCGGCAACAGCATCGACGCCAGAATCGAAATGATGGCAATGACCACGAGGAGCTCGATCAGTGTGAAACACTGTGGCGAAGACGTCCGGCGCGAAGAGCAGGCTGGCGAATTCATTCGTGACGGGCCTCCGAAACATTGAAACTGACTCTTATCGTACCATTATAATCAGTATCTGATGATTAGCCAAGATAGAAAAATGCTCAGAAACATTTGTGAAACGATCATTCCATGACAACCAAGACAGTCGAACGCATCGTCTTTCCGGAGGGGTGTCATGAGCGGTGGCTGCCGTTGTCCACCGCGCCGCTGGCGGCACTCCGTGACAAAGCACTGAAGTGCTCAGGCATCAGCCACCTGTTGCCCGGGTACTCCATTTACCGCGAGAGCCCGGACAGTCACCTGGTTCTGTACACGCTGGCCGGCAAGGGGAGCTGTCACGACCGTGGGCGCACGTTCATGCTGACTCGCGGGACGGCGTTCATCTCGGCGTCGGGATATCCGCAGTACTACAAGACGCACGGCGACCACTGGGACATTCTGTTCTTCCACATTTACAGTCGGCCGCCATGGGTGTTCGAGAAGGAAACCGGGATGGTCGTGCGGTCGGCCACGATGCTGGACGACTGTCTGCTGGCGGAGGAAGGGCTGTTGCGCGAGGCGCCCATTGCGGCGGCAGGCGCCAGCGCGTTGTGCGAGGCCTACTGTCAGTTGCTCGTGGCGGCGCTTGAGCGCGAACTGCGCGAGTTCATCGACCGGCGCGCGCACGCCTGGCGTCAGCCGTTCGAGGCGCTGTGGACGGACGTGGACGGAGCGTTGGCACGGGACTGGAGCGTGTCAGAACTGGCGCAGCGGCTGAGCGTGTCGGCGCCGCACTTTCGGCGCCTGTGCCGGCAGGTCTGTGGGTGTGCGCCCCTGGCTATGGTGACGCGGTTGCGAATGAACCGCGCCGCCGAGTTGCTGCGCGAGACCGGTCTGCCGGCCAAGCAAGTCTGCGGGCGAGTCGGGTACGGGAATCCGCAGGCGTTCTCGACGACGTTCCGCCGCGTCACCGGTACGTCACCGCGCGCGTACCGCCAGGCAGCGGGCCGCGGGCCCGGCACCAACAAGGATCCATCCGTGCAGTAGGCTTGCCACGCGTCTGGGCTCGGGTGAAGTAGGGCAAGACTCCCGCCTTGCCGTTTCAGGGGGGGGCGTCACCAATGCTACTAAGGTTCTCGGCGACGTCACCCTATGGAGCGCGGTGGCAAGTCCGCCACGGGCGGCGCGACACCGCTTTGGCTGAGGCGCATCGCCCGCGCAACGTACTCCAGCCAAAGCGGCGTCGCCGGGCGCTCACTCGCCCTCTGCCGCCGCACTCCACATGCCGCTGCCGATGGCCACGATTTGCCGCGATACCGAGGCGTTTGCCAAGTGCGACGGACACGCAGCACCGGAGAACCTTAGTAGCATTGGGGGCGTCGCTAGGCAGGGCAACGGCGAGGTGGGAGACTCACCCCGTGCGGATGAGCATCTCTTTGTCCGGCGAATACCCGTCGGCAAGGCTGGAGCCTTGCCCTACTTCAAGGGGCGTGCTGCACGGATCGAGAACCTTGGCAGCGTCGGGGGGACGGTCGCCCAATCTACTTCTTCGCCTTTTCGCAGGTGGTCTTTTCGCCCTGAGAGTGGTGGTACTCCTTGCACTCGTCGCAGTGGCTGTGCCGCGGGCAACCGGGGTAGGTGCACGGGCACTCTTTCTTTTCCTTTTTCTCTGCTTTCGCCATGGCGTGTCTCCTGCTTGCACCGCAATGTTGAACGGACCCAACGGACGAAACAGACCCAACGGACACGTCGGGAGTATGGGAGAGAACCAGCGGCATTGTGTCCTTTCACCGCTTAGCCGCTTCGGAACCGTATCGAAGTCACCGCTTCTGGTGTGGCGAACGTTTCCGCGCCGGCGCCCTTTTCGCTCGGGTGGACAGGAGTCCGGCGGCTTCGGCGCAGCCGTACATAGTCGCCGAATAGGTCTTGCCCATGCCGGCCTGGGACGGCTCGGCCATGAGGCGCTTGAACTTCGCCTTCCACGCCAGGCGCAGAATGCGCAGGTGCTCCGGATTGTCTGCGATGCGCACGGCGTTGACCAGCGCCATGATGGTGACGCCGGGCTGGCCCATCTTGGGGGTGGCCGGGCAGGAGGTGTAGCGCCAGTCCTGCCACTCCTCGTGCCAGGTATCGTTGTTGAGGAAGGTCACGGCCCGGTCGATGGCCTGCGGCAGGCCGTCGTGGCCGGCCAGGACTTGGTACCGGCTCAGCCCATTGACCAGGATCGAGGTGATGAACCCGGCCATGCCGACATGTTTATGCGTCTTGCACCAGCAGTGGCCGGGGTAAAGTGAGTACAGCCAGCCGCCGCAGTTCGGGTCCTGGCGCGGCAGAATGCGCTCCGCCAGTGCCTTCATGGCGTTGAGGTGGCGCGGATTCAGGTCGATTTCGTAGGCACCGGCCAGGGCGAGGAGTGGCCAGCCGATGGCGCGGCCGCTGTGCGGGTCGTTGATCATGAAGTCGAACTCGTTGTCCTCGACGAGCTGCGCCAGGTTGTCGCCGATGCGCAGCACGGTTTCGCGCACGAACGGGTCGCCGGTCAGGAAGTAGAGCCGCGCCGTGCCCTGCGTCCAGATGTGCCCGAGGTTGAACGGGTCCAGGCACAGGTACGGGCGGGCGATTCCGGGGCTGACCTGTGTCTCGATGAACAGGCTGTGGATGGTCTCGATGCTGTAGAAGCCGCTGACGTGGCCGACCGTGTGCTCGTGGACCATGCCCGGCCGCGGGTGGAAACCCTTGACTGGCCAGTTGGTCGTGAAATACGCGGCCAGGTCGGCGTTGACGCAATGGACCGTGTCGACCTCCGCGGAGTGATGGCCGGCGGCCTCGGCAATGTGGAAGTAGCGCGGGTCGCCGGTGCGGGCGAACTGGATCAGGAGCTGGTTGGTTGTGTCGTACTCGTGATTGCCCCAGTTGACGATGCGCTCGCCGAACCAGTCGCCCCAGTTCATGGCGCCGTAGTCGCGCAGGGCGGTGATCGAGTCGCAGTACGCCTTGAACAGGCCCTCGGCCCACGGGTCGTACTCGGCGGTTTCCGGCGTGCCGGCCGGGGCGATGGCGTCCCACACACCGGTGGCGATGGCCTGTGCGGGGTCCGCAGCCGGCACGAGCGGCGCGTCGGCCAGGCGTGCGAGGTCCGCACCGTTGCCGGCCAGGTCGAGCCAGAGGTCCCAGCGCCGTGCTTGGCCGGTTCGGAGCTGGTAGCAATTGCCGTGGAACATGTACTGGTACTTGTACCACGGTTCCATGTGGCTGAAGTCACCCTCGTGGAACGCGGGGAACAGGCCGATGGCAAGGCCGTCCGGGCCGGTCTCCAGGCTCTTCGGCCACTGCTGCCAGAAGTCGCGCAGTGCGACGGCGACCGGGCCCTGGGCGTCGGTGAGTTCCGCCCAACCGGGCGCCTTGGAACCTTTTCCAGCCGCGCCGTCGATGCGGTACTGCCGGTCGTCGACTTGAAAGAGGCGGACCGGGTTGGCAGGGGTGCCCGTCCAGCCAGGGTCGCCGCCGAGGCGCGCTGCCGATTGCGGAGTCCGCGGACGGAGGAGGAGCTTCAGTTCTCGAATGCGTTGCACCACGCCTGCATCGGCGTCGACGAGGATGAGCGGCTCGAGTCGGATCAGCGAGAGGCCGGCAAACGCGGAGGCACGGAACCGGAACTGAAAGACGCGTTTTCCCGTCGGGTCGCGGAAGGCGCCGCGGAATTGCGTCGTCCAGCGCAGCGGTCCGGCGGCCTCCGCCTCCTGCGACTCGACGACGCCACGGCAGACCTGGCCACTCTCGTCAGTCAACAGGAGCAGTGCGTCAAGGCGGTCCGAGATGTTCAGCAGGCCGCCGTCCTGTGCCCGGAGCGCGACCGGTGCGAACGATGCGGTAACAGGTGCGGACTCCGCACTCCATGTCAGCGTGTAGTCGGCTTGGCCGCCGGTGGGTGGGGCGGCCAGGAAGTCGAGCAGGACCCAGCGCGCGCTGCCGTCGTTCCAGCGGGCCAGAACCGCGGTCTGCAGCGGGACGTCGTGGCCGTCGGGGTCGGTGAGCCGGAACGCGGCGCCGGCGGGCGCGGTGCCTTCGGCAATCGGCACGCCGCCGGTCACGGGGCGACGCGTGCTCAATCCGGCCAGATCGCGAACAGAGATGCGAAGCTCATGCATGGCACGCCTCCCGACAGGCAAGTCCATCGATCGACACAGGTGGAAGCATACCATGCGGGCTTGGGTTCGGCAACCTACGGAATGCCCCCAACAGGGCTGTTTCAAGATCCGGCGCCGCGTCTCGGAAGGCCACGCCTCCGCGCACACCAAGTAGGGGCGGCCTGTCCTCAGGCCGCCCCCCCCCCGGCGTGGGGACACGCCGGGGGTACTCGCCGCACGCGACGGTCACGAATCTTGAAACAGCCCTGTGCCCCCAAGACGCCAGGAACGGAGAACGGCGCCAGGTTTGTAGTCCCGCGTTTACGCGGTCCGGGTTGCGCGTGGCCACGGGAAGGGGTACTACCGCACAAAGGGTCTGGCGATTTGTCCGCCCCCAGCGCCCGTTGTCTCGCGGGCTCGCTTAATGTGCCGGATCGGTCTGGGGTGGCTCAGTGGTGACCGTCGTGGTGGCGGTGCGTTCGTGCGGCACGTCATTGGGGTCGACGACGGTGACGGTGCGCGTCACCGTGCCGTCGCCCGCTGTGGTGGTGACGACGCGCTGCCACGTCTTGCCGTCATCGGTCTGGACATAGGTCGTCTTGGAGCGCGAACCGTCGGCGTTCACCACGTCGGTCTCCAGGGTCCCGTTCTTACCGGTTGAGGTCGTGTACGTGCCGGTCGCGGTGCGGCCGGTGTCCGTCTTCGCGAGCGTCTTGTCGACTGTGGCCGTTTCACCGTTCGGCAGGTTGTGGTCGGCGTGAACAGAGACGGTCCCATCGTCGTTCTTGGTGGCCGTCTTGTCCATGCTGGACGTCTGACCGTTCGGGCCGGTATTGTCCCGGTGAATCGTCACCGTGCCATCGTCGTTCCTGGTGGTGGTCGTCTGGCTGGCCGCGGTCTTGCCGTTCGGCAGAGTGGTTGTGGCGTTGCGCGTGGCGGTGCCTTCCTCGCGGTCCTTTTCGGTGTCGACCGTTCGACTGCCCTGGCCCTTGTCCGTGTTGACCGTGGTGTCGCGGTGTGACGCGTCCCGCTCGCGCTTGACGTTGCGCTCAAACGTTCCGGACTTGCCGCGGCCGCCGGTCACCGAGCCGCTGCGGCTGCGCTCGCGCGCGCCGGCGTCCGGGGCGATGAACAGAGCGGCGACCAGGGCGCAGGAGGTGAGCAGAGCGATGCGGCGCAGGCGGGGGTGCATGGTGGGATTCCTTTTCGATGTTCCGGGACGTTCTTCGGTTCTAGGTGGCCCTGAAAAATTCCAACCTATGCAAGCAGCGGATCGAGTCCCGGCACCTTCCGCCCGCGGTACGGTTAGTCAGGGGAGGCCGTCTGGGCTGGCGCCGCGACCTACCCGGCCTCACTCTGCTTGCACAGGTCGGAAAATTTCCGCTTACTGCACAAAAAGACGGTGACAGGACGTTTTTATTGTATGGCGTCGCAACGAAAAGAAAAGCGTGCCGGGGAGAAGCCTGGGGCGTGTGGCGTCGGCGTCACGGCCGAATCCAGTGCGGTTTCGACGCAATGCGTCAGCAAAGGGTGGAGCATAGACCCCTGCCACCTCGTGTGGCAGGTGAACGGGTTCATTTGGCTACTACACCGCGCCCCCCCCCTCTCTTCCCTTTCCCCCGTCCGCCGGCGGCGGACGGGGGA
>Ga0156531_1276_pt2 | contig 24286 bp, 13 predicted proteins | sample RifOxyB3_FD_111926 | JGI IMG/M metagenome (GOLD analysis project Ga0156531, IMG submission 111926) | Lentisphaerae bacterium RIFOXYB12_FULL_65_16 | reverse complement strand
GCGACGGTCACGAATCTTGAAACAGCCCTGCCCCCCTCGAGCGTGGGTTTGCGCGACAGGCGTCGAGCGGGTATCTTGCAGTCGCCGGCTGCCAGAGCGCGGCGGTTGTTGAGTGGTGCATGTGTGTTGACGGTGATCCGGCGTGTCGGCGGGTGGCCGATCGAAGCGCGGGGCCGCGCGTCCCCTGCGAGGGGAATCGCGGCCCCCTTTCCGTTCAGGCACAGCGTGGGGACCCTGGCAATGAACACGTTCGCGAAGGTGAGGGACGTCATGGCGCGCGGCGTCGTGACCTGCGGCGTCAACGCTACGGCTGACGAAATGGCGCGGCTCATGATCGGCAACCACGTGTCCGCCCTGGTCATCACCGACGAACAGCTCGACGCCTGCGGTGTCGTCACGAAGACGGATTTGGTGGCGCGCTACGGGCAAGACCTGTCGCAGGTCACGGCCGAAAGCATCATGTCGGCCACCCTTCTGACCGTGTCCCCAGCCGCGTCCGTCAAGGAGGCGATTCAGTCGATGCTTATGAATCACGTGCATCAACTGGTCGTCGTCACGGAAGCAAACGCGCACCGGAGGCCGGTCGGGATCTTCACGCTCACCGATGCCGTCGCCCTCATGGGCGGGCAGGCCGCAACGGCCCAGTCGAGCGACCCCAGATGCGAGGAATGCGTGCGGCGATTCCTTTCCATCTCAGGGCAGGTCGACGAACGACACGCGTCCGGTCCGTGCGGGTGAACCGGTCCGAGTGTTGCTGGGCGTCGTCGTTCATCGGGTAGCCTCGCGTCGGGGCAGGAGTTTTAACAGTTCCATCAGCAGGACGGTGATCACGCCGCCGGCCAGGGCCAGGGCGAGATCGTCCGCCGTGACCGGACCGAATTGAAACACTCGGTGAAGGAACGGCAGACTCAGCACTAGGGTGAGAACAGTGGTCGTGCCCCCGACGACCCACCAGAGCGCCAGGTTCTTCTCTTTCAGGGTCCGGAGGATGGACCGGGTCAGGGACCGGTTGGTCAGGATCATGCCCAGATTGCAGACGACCAGGGTCAGGAACGCCATTGAGCGGGCCGCCTCGGCCGAGTGATCGACCCGGACGAGGGCGTAGACGGCCAGAGTGACGGCCAGCGCCAGGCCGCCCTGCACCAGGCAGCGGGCCAGGGTACGCCGGTCGAAGAGCTTGGCATTCAGACTGCGGGGATTGCGCTTCATCACGTTCGGGTCGTCCGGGTCGGCCTCGAAGATCAGGGTGCATGCCGGGTCGATGATGAGTTCGAGGAACACGATGTGGACCGGGAACAGGATCAGGGGCCATTTCAGCAGCACCGGGATGAGCGACAGCCCCGCGATCGGGATGTGCACGGCCAGGATGTACATCATCGCCTTCTTGAGGTTGTCGTAGATGCGGCGGCCCATGCGCACGGCGGCGACAATGGAGTTGAAGTCGTCATCGAGGAGCACCAGCGCCGCGGCCTCGCGGGCCACATCCGTGCCGCGCGCGCCCATCGCAATGCCGATGTGCGCGGCCTTGAGCGCCGGCGCGTCGTTGACCCCGTCGCCGGTCATGGCGACGACCTCGCCGTTGGTCTTCAGCGCTTGGATGATTCGCAGTTTCTGCTCCGGGACCATGCGCGCGAACACGTTGGTGGTCCGGATGCGTTGCGCCAGTTCCGCGTCGCCCAGGGACTCGAGTTCCGCGCCGCTGATGTACTGGTCGGGATTGCGCAGGCCGATCTGGCGGGCAATGCTCATGGCGGTGCCGGGGTAGTCGCCGGTGATCATGAGGGTGCGGACCCCGGCGGTATAGCATTCGGCAATGGCGTCACGGACGTTGGGTCGCACCGGGTCTTCGAGGCCCAGGAGGCCGACGAACTCGAACGGGAAATCGTGCTGGAGCGAGGGCACGTCCTGGCTGGTGAACAGGGCCCGGGCAACGCCGATCACCCGCCGGCCTTCCCGGCTCAGGATTTCGATCCGGCGTTCGAGCCATTCGGACTGTTTCTGATCGAAGTGACACAGGTCGGCGATCGCCTCCGGCGCGCCCTTGGCGGCGACCACCATGTCTTTGCCCTCGGGGGCCGCCCACACTCGCGACATGGCGAGCAGTTCGCGGGTCAGGGGGTACTCGCGCTGCAGCGTCCATGTCCGGTGCAGGTGCCCGGTGTCGTGCAGGGTTCGTTCGCCGAGTTCCTTCATGGCTTTTTCCATGGGGTCGAACGGGTCGGTCGGGCTGGCCAGAATGCTGTACTCGACGACCTCATGGAACGTTTCGGGCAGGGCGGCGTTGCCGGCCTCGACGTGGAACGTTTCATCGCCCACCACCAGGTCGGCGACGGTCATGCGGTTCAGGGTCAGGGTTCCGGTCTTGTCCACACACAGCACGGTGGCGGACCCCAGCGTTTCCACGGCTGGCACGCGCCGGGTCAGGACGCGGCGTTTCGACATGCGCCACGCGCCCAGCGCCAGGAAGATGGTCAGAACGACCGGGAACTCTTCCGGCAGCATGGCCATGGCCAGCGACAGGCCGGCCAGGAAACCCTCGAGCAGCTTTCCGCGTGTCAGCCAGTAGACCAGGACGACCAGCGCGCAGAGCGTGGCGCCGGCGATGGCGAAGGTGCGAACAATCTTGCCGGTCTGGACCTGGAGCGGAGTGGCCTCGGTCTCCAGCGACTGGAGCGCCTTGCCGATCTTGCCCAGTTCCGTGCGCATGCCGGTGGCCTGGACGACACCGATGGCCTGCCCGGACACGACCAGGGTCCCGGAGAATACGAACGGCAGGTCGTCACCGCCCGGTTTGCCCATCGCTTGGTCGCTGTCGTCCGATGCCGACTTGCGCACGGGGACCGATTCGCCGGTGAGCAAGGACTCGTCCACCGAGAAGTTCAGGGCGTGGACCAGTGCGGCGTCGGCCGGAATGCGGTCGCCTTCGGCGAGCAGGATCACATCGCCGCGGACCACCTCGCGGCCCGCGATCCGTATCTTCTCGCCGCCGCGGACGACTCGCGCGCGCGGACTGGACAGGTCGCGGAGCGCTTCGAGCGCCCGTTCCGTCTTGCGTTCCTGGTAGAAGGTGATGCCGATGATGACCAACACGAAACCCGCCAGCATCAGGGCTTCCCGGACTTCGCCCGAGAGCAGGTACAGCGTGGCGCAGGCCAGCAGCAGCAGGAACATGGGTTCGCGCAGCACGCTCAGCAGGATCTCGATCGATTGCCGGCGCCCCTGCGACGGCAATTCGTTGTGCCCTTCGTCGACCAGGCGCCGGGCGGCTTCCTCTGCCGACAGGCCGGTCAGGTTCTCGGGTGCGGTGGGTGTCATGATTTTCGGACCTTTCGACGGGCCTGTTGTTGTCTTGGTGCAGGCGTATCGGCCGGTGCGCCACGATGGCCTAATGTAATCTGTCAACGGCCTGGTGCAGCAGGGCGCCGCCCCCGACGAAGAGCAGGGCGAAATAGACCGTGGTCACTGCCGCCATCAGGTCGACATGGGGCTACGCGGAAGGGGTGCCCCCGCCAGTCTTCGGAAAGCGGGCGCGAAGCCTGGCGCTGGCCCTGAGTGTCAGGTCAGTCCCTGTCCACGTCGTCGCGGGGCGAACGCGGGCTAAAGATGTGTTGTGGTGTCGCGGCAGCGCCTGGTTCGAAGATCTTGGACTATACCTCGCAGGTAAGGTGGAGAGATTCGTAACCAGGCGTTGCATCTTTCCGCGCATACCATTCCCTCTGCAAAGCGTTTCTGCCAAACTTATTAACAGGGCGCGGTTGCGGCGTTGGCCGTTGGCCTCCACCGCGCCCTGATTAATAAGTTTGGAGGGACTATAAGGTGGAGGCCGGGTCTCCCGGCCTGGCCTGGTTCGGTCGCGTCGCCACATCGCGCCGGGTCAGGAGGCCCGGCGCCCACCTTACGCGTCACGCCCAGCCGGTTGTCGCGTACTTGTGTATTCGCCCGCGGGCGGTATGTTAACGCGTATCATCCCCCAAAAGGGAGTAGCAGGGCATGGTCTCCGTGCCTTGGCAGGCCAACAACACGCACGGGTCTGTGACCTGCGCTGGCCCTGCCTTTCGGACTCCGTCCGGATGCGAGACTTTTGGCCACACGACCGGTCACGGTCGGCCAAAGGTCATTGCCACTGACGGAGCCCGAAGATGAACACCCCCGTCTCACCTCGTCCTGTCACCAGCCCCGATTCGACGCGCGCCGCATGGCATGCAATGACCGTAGACGCGGTTCTTGCCCAACTGGAGTCGGCTCCGGCTGGACTGTCGACCGCGGAGGCGGCACGCCGCCTGGACATCCACGGCGCCAACGAGCTGCAGGCCACGCAACGGGCGTCGCCGTGGCTGCTGCTGCTGGAGCAGTTCAAGAACGTGCTGGTGATTATCCTGCTGGTGGCGACGGTGCTCTCGGCATTCATGGGGCACGGCATCGAGGCCATTGCCATCGCGGTGATCGTTCTGTTTGCCGTGCTGCTGGGGTTCGTCCAGGAGTTTCGTGCCGAGCGCGCCATTGAGGCGCTGCGGCGGATGGCCGCGCCCGCGGCCACGGTTCTGCGTGACGGCATCGAGATCAGCGTGCCTGCCCGCGACCTGGTGCCCGGTGATGTGATCCTGCTGCGCGCCGGAGACAAGGTGCCGGCCGACGCGCGGTTGTGCGAAAGCATCAACCTGCAGATCGAAGAGGCGGCGCTGACCGGCGAATCGCTGGCGGTGGAGAAGCATACCACCGTGCTGACCGCCGCCGAGTTACCCGTGGGCGATCGCCGCAACATGGCCTACGCCGGCACGGCTGTCACCTACGGCCGTGGCCGCGCCACGGTGGTGGCAACAGGCATGCGCACGGAGTTCGGCAGCATCGCCCAAATGCTGCAGGGCGTGGACAGTCGCAAAACCCCGCTGCAGGTGAACCTGGACAAGCTTGGCCACATCCTGGCACGTGTCGCCTTCGCCATCGTTGCCGCCATCGTGGTCATCGGCCTGCTGCGCGGTCAGCCATTCGTGGACATGCTGGTGTTCGGGATTGCCCTGGCCGTCGCCGTGGTGCCGGAAGCCCTGCCGGCCGTGGTTACCATCTCGCTGGCCATTGGCGTCCAGCGCATGGTCAAACGCAATGCGCTCATGCGCCGGTTGCCGGCGGTGGAGACGCTCGGGTGCACCTCGGTGATCTGCAGTGACAAGACGGGAACGCTGACCAAGGATGAAATGACCGTGCGCCGTCTGGTGGCCGGCGATCAGACGCTGGACGTTTCGGGTTCCGGCTACGAACCTCAGGGACAGTTCACCTGTGACGGGGTGCCGGTTCAACCCGGCAACCCTGTCCGGCAACTGCTGCAGGCGGCGATCCTCGCCTCGGACGCGCACCTGGCGCATGACACCGACGAGGGGCGCTGGCGCGTGAAAGGCGATGCTACCGAAGGCGCTATGGTGGTGGCGGCGGCCAAAGCGGGTCTTGACAAGGCGGACCTGGACGCGCGCCACCCGCGCCTCGATGAGATCCCGTTCACCTCGGAAACCAAGCGCATGACGACGCTGCACCGATTCCCGGACGGTGTGGTTGCCTGCGCCAAGGGCGCACCGGAGATCATCTTGGCTGGCTGCACACGGCAGTTGACGGCGGCCGGCGAGGTACCGTTGGACACCGCCAGCCGTGAGCGCGTGCTGGCGGCCGCACGGCAGATGGCCGGGGACGCGTTGCGTGTGCTGGCCATTGCCACCAAGGCGGGCGCCACCAAAGCCACCGCTGAACAGGACATGACGTTGCTCGGCTTGGTGGGCATGATCGACCCGCCGCGTCCCGAGGCGAAGGCGGCCATTCAGACGTGTCGCCAGGCGGGGATCAAAGTGGTGATGATCACCGGCGATCATCCGGTCACCGCCCAGGCGGTGGCCCGCGAACTGGGCCTGCTGCACCAGGGGCGCGTCGTCACTGGCCCCGAGTTGGAGGCGATGTCGGACGCGGACTTCCAGCGCGCGGTCACGGAAATCGAGGTGTATGCGCGCGTCTCGCCGGCGCACAAGCTGCGCGTGGTCACCGCCCTGCAGCAGCAGGGCGCCGTGGTGGCCATGACCGGCGACGGGGTCAATGATGCCCCCGCCCTGAAGAAGGCCGATATTGGCATCGCCATGGGCATTACCGGCACGGATGTGACCAAGGAAGCAGCCGCCATGACGCTCACCGACGACAATTTTGCCTCCATCGTGGCGGCGGTGGAGGAAGGGCGCGGCATCTTTGACAACATCAAGAAGTACCTCATGTATCTGCTGTCCTCCAACATCGGCGAGATGGGGTTGATGGTGGCGGCCACGCTGGCCGGGCTGCCGTTGCCGCTCAGTGCGGTGCAGATCCTGTACGTGAACCTTGCCACCGACGGCCTGCCGGCACTGGCTCTGGCCGTGGACCCGCCGGACCGCGGCATCATGCAGCGTCGCCCCCGTAACCCGCGCACCGGCATCTTCAGCCGCCCGGTTGTCACGCTCATGCTGGTCGGCGGTCTGTGGTCGGCGGTGGCCAACATGGCCCTGTTCCAGTGGGCGCGCACCTCCGGTCGCAGTCTGGCGGAAGCGATGACCATGACGTTTGTGGCCCTGGTGCTGATCGAATTCGTCAAGGCCTACTGTTTCCGTTCGGACCGACACTCCGCCCTGGCGCGGCCGTTTGCCAACAAGTGGCTCAACCTGGCCATTGCCTGGGAGGTGCTGCTGCTGCTGGCCGTGGTCTACGTGCCCTTCCTGCAGAAAGCCATCGGCACCTTCAGCTTGACGCGGACCGACTGGCTGATCGCCGTCATCCCGGCGCTCACGGTCATTCCGGTGCTGGAACTGACCAAGTGGTTGGTGCGACGCGGCCGGTTCGGCGGACGGGAGTCGACGACATGCAGTTCCTGACCGAAACCGTCATCATCCTGGCGATGCTGGCGTTCAACGCCCTGTTTGCCGCCTACGAAATGGCGCTGGCGTCCGTGTCCCGGTCACGCCTGGAGACGCTGCTGCAGAGCAAGCGCCGGGGCGCTGCCGCAGCCGTGTTCATGAAAGACCGGCTCGAGGCGGGCCTGGCGGTCGTGCAGTTGGGCATCACGCTGGCCGGCGCCATTGCGGCGGCCACCGGCGGGGTGGGAGTCGACGAGTACCTGTCGCCGTGGATGGTCCGCGAACTGGCCGTGTCCGCCGCGGTGGCCGATGTGCTCGCCATCGCCCTCTTTGTCATTCCTCTCAGTGCGCTGACCATCGTCTTCGCCGAGCTGACACCGAAGATGTTTGCCCTGAATAACAAGGAATACGTTGTCCTGGTGGGGTCGCCGGCGATCCGGGTGCTGTACTTCGCCACCTACCCGGCCATCCGCGGGCTGGAGGGGTGCGTGAAGTGGGTGATGAAGCACAGCCCGGCGCGTTTCGCCGCGGCGCGTCGCGACGACGGCAGCCTGCACGAACTCCGAGCGGCCGCGGCCTTGGCTCGGGCCTCGCGGCTGATCTCGCCGCTGGAGGAGAAGATCGTGACCTCCGCGGTGCAGATGTCGGTGCGCACGGTGGCTGACGCCATGCTGCCGCCGGAGAACATCGCCATGATCCCGGAGACGCTCAGCCTGGGCGATGCGCTCCTGATTGCCCATGTCCACATGCATACCCGGTACCCATTGTGCCGCGAGGAGGGCAACCCGCAGACCATCACCGGGTACGTGACATTCAAGGACATCGTCAGTGCCTTGAGGATCAACCCTGGCGCCCCCGGCGTGCAGGCGATCAGCCGCGGCGTGCGACGTGTGCCCCAGACGTTGTCGCTGTCGCAGGCGCTGGAGACCATGATCCGCGAGAAGCTGCACATGGTCCTGGCCGAGGACGACATGGGCCGTGTAGTCGGACTGCTGACGCTGGAGGATATCATGGAGCAACTGGTGGGCGACATCACGGACGAGTACGACCGGCTCCCGGCCCATGTGCAACCGCTCCCGTCCGGCTGGATCGTGGGCGGTGGCGTGCCCATGCGCAAGGTGTTTGAGTTGGCACAGGGCGCGGCGGCAGCAGACGGCATCCCCGCCAGCCTGGTGCTGGACGAGTGGTGCCGCCAGCGGAAGGGCACGCCGATCCAGGGCACGGACGTCATCTGCGCCGACGGCATAGAGGTCCAGGTCCGCAAGCTGCGCCGGCAGCGCGTGGCCGAAGCCGTGGTCCGGCGCGTTGCCTCGGACGTTCCCAGTGCCGGCGGGCGGTGACTCCAACCCATGGCTGGCCCGATCATCTGACCCCACCGCACCGGGCCGCTGGCCCCGTGGCAGGGCCAGGTCAACAAGCCGGTCTCGCGGACGCTCATCGCCTCGGGCATGCTGGCGGCGGGAATCGGCGAGGGCACCGGTTCTCCCCTCGTCTTGGGTGCCGCCGTAGTGCCTTACGGTCCTGCGGTGGTGTTCGTTTGCGCCTTCCACTGGCGCGCGGCCATGATGTAATCACTGAGTTTCGCGGCGCTTTCAGGGTCGAGCTTCGCTTTCTTCGCCATCCCGGGAAGGACGGCGTCCCATTTCTCCGCGCTCAACTCATCGACGGCCTGGAGGCTGTGGCAGCCGGTGCAGCTTTCCAGATAGACTCGGCGTCCTTCCGCAAGGCGCTGCGGGTCCCCGGCCATGCCGGACTGCACGGCCGGGGCGATATCTTGCAGACCGCGGCAGGACACCAAGAGCAGTACAAGACAAGAGCAGATGGTTCGGGGCAGTCGCATGGTCAGGGTCTCCTTTCGCTTCAGGTGACGACTCAGGGTGCTTAGGCTGTAGGCCTCAGGGCCTCGCGTGGTCTCAGGCGTGGTTCTTACCTAGACCCCGTTGCAAGAGGGTCGAGGATCGGCCTGCAAGGCCGACGCTACAGTCGATCGTGAGCTTGCGTTCATCGCTGTAGCGGCCGCGTTGCACGCGGCTCTGGGCTTCTGCAACGGCGGGTTCTGCCTACAGCCTACAGCCTATCCACCTACAGCCTGCCTGGGCAGTTACCGCTTCAGAAGGAAGCGCCGAGGATCATCCGGGTCATGAACTCGGGCTCACCTTCGACGTCGGTGACTTCCACGGCGGGGGTCAGAGTCGCCCAGAGTTCGCCGAAGCGCCAGGAGGCAACCGGCCCGACATAAACCACGTGCTCGCCTTGGTGGTCCCAGTCCGCGTATTCCAGTTCATGCTGGGCCTCAGCGCCGAGACTGAAGCGGGGGCCGAAACCGTAGCTCACGCCCAGGGTCTGGCCGAGCACGCCGGTTTGTTCTTCCAGTCCCTCGCCTTCCCATTCGCCTTCGATGATGCCGTTCCAGTTGACGGTCCAGTCGCCGATGTCCTTGGTGAGGATGATCTTGCCTTCGAGCGCTCGGAAGTCTTCGTGGTAGCCGGCGTCATCTTTGATCTCGCCGTAGATGGCCACGCCTAGATGCTCCGGCGTGGCGTTCCGGATGACGTAGAGCGACTCCAAGGCGATATCCCTGAACTGCGTCCGGTCGTCGTCGACGCTGCGGCCGTCGGTGTAGCGCCAGTCGTAGTAAAGCGCCAAACGCCACTTGTCGGTGACGCTGTACTCCAGCTCTTCGCGCAGGTCGAGGCGGTCGTACTGGCTGTCATTGTCCCGCTTGTTGTGCTTCCAAGTCACCCACTGTTCGAGTTCGAGGGTGCCGGCGGGGACTTCGCGGGCTTCGTAGCCGAGCGTGAAACGGCGCTCGTTGGCTTGGGCGGCGCCGCTCGCCAGAACGATGCATGCCGTGGCAAGGATCAGGGACCTCTTCATGGCTTTTCCTTTTCGTTGGTATTGAATTCGTGACTACTTCTTGCGTCCGCCGCAAGTCCGTTGCTTGGGGACGGACAGACTCCCGAAAGACCCGTATTGGCTGTCGCCTCACCTCCTTTCTTAATGTTTGACGCCTAAAACACCGAGGGCCAAAAAAAAGAGCGTACTGTGCGGGCAAATCCAGCCTCGGCGCCGCTCGTAGTGGTGTCGCAGTCCCGGCGGCAGTCCGCCGGGCAAGACACCATCCCCCGCGCCGCGCCGCCGCAACACGCCCCGGATGGGCTCTTGGCGCTCCACTTCGTTCCGCGCACTGCGAGCCCACTACGAACAGGCGCATCCTGGCGTCCATGGCGGGTTCTCTTCCCTCTCAGGATTTACCCGCACAGGTCGAATGGGGCCGTGTTTCGGCCCGCGCGGAAGTCCCGCAGGGCGATTTCCATGCACCGCTTGCACTTGTCCCCTGCCGTGTCCGAAGCACAGGAGTGCTCATACCCCCGGATCCACTTGGTGCCGCCGCGCGGGCAGCGCTGGACGAAATCCATGAACCGAGTCAGGCGCTCCAGGACTGCCTTGTCGACCGCGTGCTCGAGCCGGCAGGCATTGGCTTCCGCCAGTTCAGGGGCCACGAACAGCACGTCACGGAGGAACCGTTCGAGTATGTCGTGTCGCTGCTGTACTCGGTCAGCCATCTGACCGCCGGCACGGGTCAGCGTCGGCGACGAGTACGGTGCGTAGTTGACTAGGCCTTTGCCCGCCAGGCTGTGGAGAGCGGCGGTTACGGTGGACTTGTGGACAGAGAGCCCCTCGGCAATATCCCGCACCCGGGCCTGCCCGCATTCGCGGATCAGCCTGGCGATGCTCTCCAGGTAATCCTCAAGCTCGGCACTCAATGGCTCCGTTGCTGTCATCTGACCATTCTCCACGCACAACGTGACATCCTGTGTTTGACGCACCAAACAATATACGGTCCACAACGCATGACAAGTGCACCCGCAACAAAAAACGACCTGTGCGGGTAAATCTACAGAGCGAGAAGGCGGTGCAATGGGTGCCAGGATACGCCGGTTCGCGGTTGTGCGCCGCGGCGGGCAGTGGCGCGGGATCTCTGGGACCGCAGCAGGGTGCTCGGGGCCGTCCCGGCCCGAGGCCCTCGGTCGGGGACCGGCCGGCGCACCCCGCTTCGGCGCGGGACGCGCCGAGCCACCGCGCGCTCGAACGCATCCCAGCCTGGGCACGCCATTTCTCCGCGACGGTGGATTTACCCGCACAGGTCAAGAAGAACAGGCCTCACCTTCAGACTTCCTGATCCGTGGAAAAAGCCTCGGTGGTTGTTTTTTCCACGTGGCAACTCACAGGGCGCATTATGCTCCACGGGTGCTGAGCGGGGTGGCCGGATGCTACATGGAAAAACAACACCCCCTTTTTCCACGGGACTAGGCAAGTTGAGCACGCGGATCAGGAAGTCTGACCTTATGTTGCGCGCAGCATAAGGTGAGGTCAGGTTGTCCCGGCGCACGTGCATCGGCTGTCGCCGCGGGTTGGCCTACCGCAGCCGATCGACGGGCTGGCGCGGCAGGGCGCCGCCCCCGGTGCGGGCAGTCACTTGCGGACATCGCGCAGGAGGCGCAGGCTGTTGCCGATGACCAGCAGCGACGCGCCGGTATCGGCGGCAATGGCGGCCCACAGTGAAGCATGCCCCGTCAGTGTCAGAACGACAAAGAGCGCTTTGACCCCGACGGCAAAGGCGACGTTGGCCCGGATGGTCGCCATGGTGCGTCGGGCGTGGCGGATCAGCCAGGGCAATCGGGTCAGGTCGTCCGACATGAGGGCGATGTCGGCTGTTTCGATGGCGGCGTCAGTGCCCATGGCGCCCATGGCGATTCCCAGCGAGGCGGCAGCCAGTGCGGGCGCGTCGTTGATGCCGTCGCCCACCATGCCAACGCTGCCATGTTGCCGCTTCAGGTCTTCGACGGCGAGAACTTTGTCCTCCGGGAGCAGTTCGGCGCGGCAGTCGTCCAATCCGGCGGTGGCGGCGATGGCGCGGGCCGTGGCCACGTTATCGCCCGTCAGCATACAGAGCCGGGCGATGCCGGCACGCTTGAGGTCGCGGATCGCCGCCGCGGCGTCCGGGCGCAGCGTATCGGCGAGGACTACGGCGCCGCAGATGTGCTGTTCGTTGCCCACCAGAACCAGGGTCCGTCCGGCCGCTTCCATGTCCGCGATGGCGCCGTGCACGTCGGCATCCGCCACGCCGCGTTCGTGGGCGAGGCGATGGTTGCCAGCCCAGAACGGGCGGCCATCGATCTGTCCTTCCACACCCAGGCCTCTGATGGCTCGCGTATTCAGGGCCAAGGCGGGGGCGATCCCTCCTGCCTGGACATGTCGACGGATGGCGCGGGCCAATGGGTGGCTGTTTTCGGCCTCCAGCCCGGCGACCCGGGCCAACACCTCCTCCTCCGTGTGATCGGCCCAGGCCACGACGCGGACCACTTCCGGCTCGCCCCGGGTGAGCGTGCCGGTCTTGTCAAAGGCCACGGCGCGGAGACGTGCGGCCTCCTCCAGATAGGCGCCGCCCTTGATGAGGACCCCGCGCCGTGCCGCGGCCGTGAGTCCGGCCACAATACTGACCGGGGTGGAGATGACCAGAGCGCAGGGACAGGCGATGACGAGCAGGACGAGCGCTTCGTAGAGCCAGTGTCCCCAGCCGCCGCCAGCCAGCAACGGCGGCACCACGGCCACGAGCAACGCCCCCGCCAGCATGGTCGGCGTATACACGGCCGCGAACCGGTCGATCCACCGCTGCGCCTCGGCCCGGCGTGACTGCGCCTCTTCGACCATCCGCAGGATACGCGCGAGCACGGTCGCGGCCGCAGGTTGGGTGACCGTGAATGCGAAAGCGGCATCGTGGTTCACGGTGCCGGCATAGACCGGATCACCCGGCGCCTTGGACACGGGCCGCGATTCACCGGTGATCGGGGCTTCGTCGACCGATGTCGTGCCCTCGCACACCACTCCATCCAATGGGATACGCTCGCCGGGCCGCACCAGTGCGACAGCGCCGAGCGGCACATCGGCCACCCGTGCTTCCAGGACCTGGCCGTCTTGCGGGCCGCGGTACCGTGCCATAGGGGGCGTTACTGCCGTCAGCGCCTGAATCGCGCCGCGCGCCCGCCCGACCGTCCAGGACTCCAGGAGCTGCGCCAGGCAGAAGAGGAACGCCACGGTTGCGGCCTCGAACCACTCGCCGATGGCTATGGCCCCGGCTACCGCCACCGTCATCAGCAGGTACATGTCAGGCCGCAGCCCGGCCAGCGACTTCCATGCCTTGGGCAAGGTGTGCCAGCCTGCCGCCAGCATGGCGCCAGCGTACAGCAGGATGACCGGCAACGGCGTGCCGCGCGTGTCGCATTCTCCCTCGGAAAGCGCCTCGATCAGACCGCCGTGCAGCCAGGCATGCAGCAGCACGCCAGCCAGGATCATGGCGCCGCCGATTCCGCACAGGACCTCCCGCCCGTGCGCCGTCCACCCCGGCGCGCTCCGCCCGTCACGGGGTCTGCAGCAGGGAGCGGCGCATGGGCCCTCGCCTTCGTCCGCCGCGGTGTCAGACACGAGGACATCAAGACCCGCCCGCCGTACGGCCTCGGCGATCGCGGTTTCGGTCACGTCCGCCCCGGGCGCGACCTGCACGGTCATCGTGCCCTTGAGCAGATTGAAATCGACCGCGGCCACCCCAGGCAGGCGCCCGACCGTGCGTCGCAGGGCATTCATTTCCTCGGCACAATCCAGGCCCCGAATGTGGACCTCGAACGGCGGCTGGTTGTTCTGCACGGGATGCATGGGTCAAGTCCTCTTGCGAGGTTTCCCGGGAGCGTGCAGGGAATATAGACCCGCAACCCGACCGCTTCGAAATGGCGATGGCGCGCCGGCCATCAGGATTAAGCCGGTTTGTCCTCCTCCGGGTGGCCGGCGAACCAGTTCTCGACCAGGGCGTAGAGCGCCGGCAGGACCAGGAGCGTGAGCAGCAGCGACGAGACCAGGCCGCCGAGCACCACGGCGGCCATGGGGCGCTGGATCTCGGCGCCGCTGCCGGTGGCGTAGATCATGGGCACCAGTCCGAGCAGCATCGCCGCCGAGGTCATGAGCAACGGGCGGAAGCGCACCGTACAGCCGCGCCGTACGGCCTCCTCGATGCCAAGTCCCCGCTCGCGCAGTTGCTGGAAGAATGTCACCAGCAATGTACCGTTTTGCACGGCGACGCCAAACAGGGCTATGAACCCGATGCTGCTGGGGACGCTCAGGTTGATTCCCATCAGCACGATGGCAAAAATGCCGCCGACCAAGGCGAAGGGCAGATTGGTCATGACCATGAACGCGGCGCGGAGCGAACCCAGGGCGCTGAACAGCAGGATGAAGATCAGCGCCATGGCCACCGGCACGACAATGGCCAGGCGCCGCATGGCGCGCTGCTGGTTCTCGAACTGGCCGCCGAATTCGACCCAGTAGCCGGCAGGCAGACCGGCCAGAAGGGGCGCAATGCGGCCGCGCAGTTCGGCCACGAACCCGCCCAGGTCGCGGCCGCGCACGTTGCACTCGACCGCGACGCGCCGCATGGCCTTCTCGCGGCTGATCTGGGCCGGGGCCTCGACGCGCGCGATCGCCGCAATCTCCGACAGCGGCACGGACTTGCCGCCGGACGCGGGAATGAGCAGCCGCCGCAGGGCGGCCAGGTCCTGGCGGTGCCGGTCCGGGAAGCGCACCACGGCGGCGAAGCGCATCTGCCCTTCTTGGATGGTAGTAACCTCGCGCCCTGCCATGGCCGTTTCGATGGTCTCGTTGACCGTGCCGGCATCGATGCCATAGCGTGCGGCCTTCTGCCGGTCCAGCCGGACTTCGACCACCGGCATGCCCGAGACCTGTTCGACTTTGACGTCCTCCGCGCCGCGCAGGCCACCCATGGCCGCGGCAATGCGGCCCGCATGCTCGCGCATGAGATCGAGGTCTGGGCCGAACAGCTTGACGGCGACGTCGCTCTTGATGCCCGAAATGATCTCGTTGACGCGCAAGGCAATGGGCTGGGAGAACGACAGCCGCACCCCGGGCACCACGGTGAGCTCCTGCTGAATGGCGGCCACCAGTTCGGCCTTCGTGCGGCCGGTGGTCCATTCGCTTTCCGGCTTCAGGCCGATGATCAGGTCGTTCTGCTCCGGGCCCATCGGGTCCTCGGAGATCTCGGCGCGCCCGGTTTTCGTGACCACGCTCTCGATCTCCGGGAAGGCTTTGAGCCGTTGTTCCATGAACGTGCCAGCCGCGATCGAGCCGTCGAGCGATGCTGACGGCAGGCGGACGACGTTGATGGCAATGGCGCCCTCGTTCAGCGCGGGCAGGAACTCGGTGCCGAGCCGGGCCGCCATGGTGAGGGCCAGCGCCAGTGCCGCCACGGCCACTGCCACCGTGGTCTTGCGGAAGCGCAGCGCCACGTTGAGCACCGGCAGATAGCCGCGCAGTAGGAGCCGGACCAGGCCGCGCGGCCCGGTGGTGGACTCGCCGTGGACGAAGAGCGCGGCCAGGACCGGCACGATGGTCAGCGCCACCACCAGCGACCCGGCCATGGCGAAGCTCTTCGCCAGCGCCAGGGGAATGAACATCTTACCTTCCATCTGCTCGAGCGTGAACAGCGGCAGGAACGAGATGATGATGATCAGCACGGAGAAGATGATGGGGCGCACTACCTCCTCAAGCGCGCCGCAGATGACCTCGGTCCGCGACAACCCGGACTCGTGCTTCTCGCCCAGGTGCCGCGAGATGTTCTCGACCACCACGACGGACGCGTCCACGACCGCGCCCAGGGCGATGGCCAGGCCGCCCAGGCTCATGAGGTTGGCGGTGACGCCCTGCCAGCCCATGAGCAGGAAGGTAACGGCGGCGGCGAGAGGAACGGACACGGCCACGACCAGCGCGCCGCGGGCGTTGCCGAGCAGGAGGAAGAGCACGGCGATGACGAAAAGGCTCGACTCCAGAAGCGCTCTAGTCACCGTGCTGACGCAGGCCTGGATGAGCGAGGTGCGGTCATAGAACGGCACGATCAGCACGTCTTTCGGGAGGCTCGCCTGGATGCGGGGGACCGCTTCCTTGACGGCGTCCACGACAACCTTGGAGTTGGCGCCGCGCAGCATGATGACCATGCCGGCGACGGCTTCGCCCTTGCCATCGCGCGTGACGGCGCCGGTGCGGGTCTGGGGGCCGAGTTTCACCGTGGCAACGTCGCGAATGAACAGCGGGCGGCCGTCGACCTCCGCGAGCACCATGTTCTCGATGTCCGCCACGCCGTGCGCCATGCCGAGGCTGCGGACATAGGACTGCTCCCAGCCCTCGACAATGAAGCCGCCCGGGGCATTGGCGTTCTGCTTCCCGACGGCTTCGGCCACCTGCGCCAGCGTGATGCCGTGCTTCAGAAGCTTGGCGGGGTCGACCTCGATATGGTACTGCTTGACCGCGCCGCCCATACTGTTGACCTCGTTTACCCCAGGGATGGTGCGGAGCTGCGGCGCCACGAGCCAGTCCTGGATGGTGCGCAACTCCATGGGCGTGCGGGTCGGGCTCTCCAGCGTGTACTGGTAGATCTCGCCCAGGCCGGTGCTGATGGGGCCCAGCTCCGGTTCGATGCCGTTGGGCAGGTCCTCGCGGGCGGCGCTCAGGCGCTCGAGCACGATCTGGCGCGCGAAATAAATATCGACGCCGTCCTGGAAGATCGCCGTGACTTGCGACAGGCCGGCCTTGGACAGAGAGCGGACCTGGGTGACCCGGGGCAGGCCCTGCATGGCCAGCTCGATCGGGAAGGTCACCCGCTGCTCGACGTCCGCCGGCGACATGCCCGGGGCCTCGGTCAGCACCATGACTTGAACGTTGGTCACGTCCGGGAACGCGTCGATGGGCAGTTGCTGCCAGGCGAACCAGCCGGCCGCGGCCAGCAGCAGCGCGGCCAGCACGACCAGCAGGCGCTGGTGCAGCAGGGCGTGGAAAAACCCGGAGGGCTTCTGGGTATGTGTCTCTGTCGTCATCGGATATGTCCTCGCTTTGTACCGATCAGGTTGTGTAATCTCAGGGTGTCGAGGGTCGGGTGCCGGGGGGGCGTCCCAATGCTACGTAGGGTTCTCCCGCGCCGCGTGTCCCTCGTGCTCGGTGGACTCGTTGGCACCGCGGCGGACCGTGGCCACCGGCAGCGGCATGTGGAGTGCGGCGGCAGAGGGCGAGTGAGCGCCCGGCGACGCCGCTTTGGCTGGAGTACGTTGCGCGGGCAATACGCCTCAGCCAAAGCGGTGTCGCGCCGCCCGTGGCGGACTTGCCACCGCGCTCCATATGGGGACGTCGCCGAGAACCTCAGTAGCATTGGGGGCTTCCCTGAACACCGAACACTGAACCCTGCGCCCTTTCCTCTTCAGTCCGCGCAGCCGGCGCCCATTTTCGAGCGGAGCGTGTCGGACTTGAGCATGAAGGCGCCCTCGGCGATCACCGACTCGCCGCCGCCGACCCCCTCGACGATCTCGATCCGGTCGCCGTCTTCGATGCCGGTCCGGACCCGGCGTCGGAACCAGAAATCGCCCTCAAGAGGTTTGTAAACGAACTGCTCGTTTTCATCGCGCAGCACGGCGATCTTGGGGAGCCACACGCCGGTACGTTCCGCGTCGGACAGGCGGAGCCGTACCGTACAGAACAGGCCGGGGCGCAGCGCTTCATCCGCATTCTCGATCGAAATGCGCACCTTGATCTGGCGCGTGGTCTCGTCCATGATGGCGCCGACGTAGTCCAGGTGCCCCTTGAACACCTGGCCGGGGAATGCATCCGTGGTCACCTCGGCCGGGACTGGGCCTTGGCGGCGCGCCTGGAGGACGCGGGCCAGGTCTTTGGGATACACGCCGGCCCACACCCAGACGGAGCTCAGGTCGGCGACCAGGAACAGGTCGGTGTCCGGCGAGACGGCTTCACCGGGCACGGCGTGTTTCTCGATTACGGTCCCGTCGCGGAGCGAGAGAATCGCGAGCTGGCCGGCGGGCGGATGCGTGCCGCCGCAGCCGTTGGCGTGGTCACACGGGCCAACGCCCAGGAGGCGCAGTCGCTCCTCCAGTGCGTGGGTGTTGGCCTTGGCCTGCTCGTAGGTCAGTTCGGCCTGCGTCAATTCCGCCTCGGTGGCCAGTTTGCCGTCGAAGAGCCCCTTCTCGCGTTCGTAGTTGCGTTTGGCGAGCCGCGTCTCGGTCTGGCTCTTCTCGTGCTCGATCAGCAACTGGCCCGCCTCCTGGCTCTGCATCAGCGCCAGGACCTCGTCGCGTTTCACGGACTGGCCCAGGTCGACCTTCACCTCGGTGAGCAGGCCGTCGGTCCTCGGGGTGACGTGCGCGGTCGCGTTCTCGTTCAGCTGGACCTCGCCCGCGAGTTCGAGGACGACGGACGCAGGCCCGGTCTCGGCGGTCACCGTGCGCACCAGCGCCTTGCCGTCAGGGCCAGGCGCCAGCAGGCTCTTGTCCACCTTCGCCACGCCGACTTCGTACCGGCACTCGGCACACTGCATCATGGGCATTTGATGCTCGCATTGCGCCGCCCGGATCTGTTCGGGGGTCATGTCCAGGTCGGAGCCCGCCTCGTCGCCGTGGCCATGTCCGTCGCCGGCGGCGCACGCGTCCGCCGGTTTCTCGGGTTTACCGTCGGCGTCGTGTGTCTGGCCGTCGCCGTGTGCGTCCGCGGTTGCCGCGGGCCGGGCCTGGCCAGGTGCGGAGTCCGCAGCGACGGGCTTGCCCTTGTGCTCCTCGGCACAAGCGGCCGGGGCTGCCCCCTTGCCAGGTTTGGTTTCCGTCGGACAATTTCCGCAGGCTGAGCCTGCCGCCGCGTTCATGGCGAACGGCAGCACGCCCAGGGCTAGAGGCAACAAGACCAAGCCAACCGTCGAGATGCGTTTCATGTGTGTCCTTTCACCTTATGTAACAAGTTCAGGCCACGTCGACCTGTGCGGGCAAATCCTGCCTCGCAGAAAGGCGGTTTGCCCTGGCCAGGCTCGCGGTGGCTCGGCGCGTCCCGCGCCGGAGCGGGGTGCGCCGGCCGGCCTGTCCGGCAACGCCGCCTGGGCGAAGTCGGATCCCCGGCCGAGGGCCTCGGGCCGGGACGGCCCCGAGCACTCTGCTGCGGTCCCGGAGGTCCCGCGCCACTGTCCCGCGCCACTGTCCTGCGCCACTGCCGCAGGTCGGTCTCTATTTACCTGCATGATCGGATCATTTCGGGGTTACCTTCACGGTTCCTGGTTTGCGGCGGGCGGCAGCGGGCCGACGATGCCTTCGATCTCGGCCAGGGCCTGATGTGCCGCGCCCAGGTGTTCGAGGTGCTGACGGCGTGCGTCGAGCCACGCTTCCCTGGCCTCGGTCACGTCCAGCCAGCCGTACTTGCCCTTCTCGTATCCTTCGGAGACGGCGTCGTATGCAGCCTTGGCCGCCGGCAGTGCGTCCCGGGCGAGGAGTTCGGCCGCCGCCCACGCGGCCGCGTGCTCGTGGTAGGCGGCCGCGACGGCGCTGCGGGCGACGGCGTCCACGGTCAAGACCTCCGCTTCCGCCTGGCGCCGGCGCGCGGCGGCGGCGGCAATGGCGCCCTGGTTGCGATCGAACAATGGCAGCGGCATGGACACGCCAGCCACCAAGGCGCCATCGTGCGTTTCCGAAAAGTGGGTGAAGCCACCGTAGACACTTACGTCCGGGCGGCGTTTCGTCTGCTCGACCGCCCGCTCCGCCTCAGTCCTATCCACCGCGAGCCGGGCGCAGACGAGGGCCGGCGTCTGCGGCACCCGCGCCAGGAGTGTGTCCAGCGCCGGCAGTGTGGGCGACTGCTGGAGCGTTCCCGCGGCGGCGGCGAAACGGGGCTTGTCATCCCCCCACATGGCCGCCAGGCGGACCCGCGCGGCAGCCACCTCAATTTCCGCCCGCGCCAGGTTGGCACGGATCGTGGCGGCTGCGGTCTTGGCGCGACTCACGTCGACCGTTGTGGCGGCTTTCAGCTCAAGCCGACGCTCCTCGGTGGCCAGGGCTTGGGTGGCGATCCCGGCAGCCTCACGGTCAAGTGCCACGAGTTCCTGTTTCAGCAACAGGTCCACATACCTCTGGCGCGCCTCGCCGAGCAGCTCCTGCCGTCGCGCCGTCACGGCGGCATTCGCCTCGTCCAGCACCCGCTGTGCAGCCGTGACGCGCGCGGCGCGTCTGCCGCCGAGTTCGAGCGTCTGGCTCAGCGTCACGGTGGTTTCGGCGACGTTGAGGTCGCGGCGTTCCTCGGTGCCGGCAAACTCCGATAGTTCGCCCTCCAGCTCAGGGTTGGGCCTGGCCGCGGCCTGGCGTAGGTTTCCGGCCTCGATGTCGGGTTGCACTCCGAGTGCGGCCAACTCGGGATTGTGGCGTTCGACCGCGGTCACGACCGCCTGCCAGGTGATGGCTTCGGCCCCGGGCAGGGGTGCCGTGTCGGCGGCGGCGAGAATAGAGAACGGCAGTAGAACCGAGCCGCCGGCGACGAGCCGGAAGGCCTTGCGGATACAGAACAGCATAGTCTTCACTCCTCACGAACAATCTGGGCAGCGGAGCGGCGGGGAGGTTCGCGCCTGGTCTGGGGCGGCGCGGCGTGAGGCGGGTGCGAGACCAGGTGCAGACGCAGAGCGTCAGGCCGGTCTCGGCCCACGTCGTGGAGAACAGCGGGAAGGCGGCTTAGAGCCGGAGCACAACGGTGCGGTGTGCGGTCAGTGAGTCGTTTGCACCGGGGGGCGAGCCGAAGCCCGACAGGGGAAGGCGTCCCGGGCACGTCAGGGCCAGCGTGGCCGGTGTGGTGGCGGGGGTCGGAAAGGCCCAGGCCAGGTCCGAGCCGGGATGACGGTTCTGGAACGAGAAGAAGGGCAGGCTAAAGTCGGTGCAGCATGGCTCGCCATCGAGTCCGCCAAACGCCTCGGATCCTGCCGCATCGACGCCCGATTCGCCGGAGGCGCAACTCGCGCTGCAGTCCGCGTCGCCGGCCTTCAGGCGCAAGTGCCCTTCCGCATCGAGGCACAACTGCCACGACCCGGCACCGCAGGACGCGAGCAGGACCATCAGGCTGGCCATCAACGCGCGTGTCATTGGAATCAGAATCCGCATCTGCACACCATACCCTCGAAAACAGACGTTTCCATGCCCTTTGCCCTGCTTCCGTGCACTACAACCTACATTTTGACACACTTCGCGGCCGGAAGTTCCCGCGCGTCGACCACGCGCCGCCATCAACTCCCGGGGGAGGCACCTATCAACTCACATGCTGCATTTCAGAATCCTGTGCGGTGCAGCGAGAACCCCGACTCCTCGCCTTGTCGCCAAGGTGGTGACACGCGTGTCAGCCCAGGGTGGCCAAACCCTGGGACCCGGCATATCCGAACCCGATTGCGCCCTGAAGGGGTGCTGCATGCCGAGCCGCGGTGACGCGCATGAAGCTGCCTGGGCGAAGTCGGATCCCCGGTCGAGGGCCTCGGGCCGGGACGGCCCCGAGCACCCTGCTGCGGTCCCAGAGGTCCCGCGCCACTGCCCGCCGCTGACGCACCACTGCGGTACTGGCGCGGTTCTTGCGAATACTGGAGAAACAAATACAAAGACTCTCGGTACGCACGATATTTGGCTGGTACAGGCTGGGGACACCTATTGGCTGAGTTGCGGTGGCCCCTGGCACTCTAGAAGCACCCGGGGGAGGGGTGCACCGCTGTTGGCGGCGGTGCCAGGTGGCGGGCGGGTTCGAGATGCCGAGGCGGAGTTGAGTTGTATGCGCCGAGGTCTCGACAAGCCCAACGCGAAGAAATCGCCCCGCCCGGCGGTCCCGGCGGCGGGAGCGCCTGATGCCGTCTCCAGGCCGGGTCAGGCCAGGCGACGTCGGCCCAGGCCGGCGGCTCGGTCGCAGGCCGCGGATGGGCTCCCCGCCGCCGCGTCGTCCGCGGTTGCTGGCTGCGCCAAGAATCACTCGGGGGCCGACCCCGCCGGACTTGACGTCGGCAGCGAGTTCTGCGCGCTCTTTGAGACTGCCAATGACGCCATCCTCATCCTGGACGGCTTGACCATCGTCGACGGCAACCGGCGTGCGAGCGAACTGTTCGGCGTCCCAATCGCCGAGATCCGGGGCAGGACGCCGATCGAGTTTTCGCCGCCGTTGCAGCCCGATGGCTTTCCTTCCGCCGAAAAGGGCGCTGCCCTCATCGCCTCGGTCCCGAGCGGAGGTATCCCCGTCTTCGCCTGGCGCCACCGTCGCCTCGACGGCGCCGAGTTTGACGTTGACGTCAGCTTGAGCCACTTCACGTCAGCGGAGCGGCACTTGTTCTTGGCGATCGTCCGCGATGTTTCGGAACGGAAGAGCATGGAGGCGGCGCTGCGCGAGAGCATTGACCAGTTCCAGCTTATCTACGAGAACAGTACTGACGCCATCCTGTGGGCCGACGCTGAGACCGGCCGGATCGTCAAGGCCAACCGTGCGGCGGAGCGGCTGTGGGAGAGGCCGCGCGAACAACTCGTCGGCATGCACCAATTTGAACTGCACCCGCCGGAGACGCGCGACGACACTCGGCGTGCGTTCAAGGCCTGCCTGAGCGCGCCGATCAGCGTAGACGCACTGATCTGGACGGCGCGCGGTTCGCGGGTGCCGGTGGAGATCATCACGTCGCTGGCGGACATTGACGGGCGCAGGTTGGTGCAGGGGCAGTTCCGTGACTTGACCGAGCGCCGCAAGGCCGAAGAAGCACTGTCGCATCGCGAGATGCTGTACCAGACGCTGGTCGAAACGACGCGAACCGGATATGTCGTCCTTGACGAGGTCGGTCGAGTCCTGGACGCCAATCCTGAATACGTACGCCTGACCGGGCACAAGGACCTGAGCGAGATCCGCGGCCGCAGCGTCATCGACTGGACCGCCGACTACGAAAAGGAGAAGAACGCGCGCGCCGTGGAGAAGTGCGCCAGGGACGGACAGGTCCGGGACCTGGAGATCGACTACGTCGACTCGCGCGGCCAGGTGACGCCGATTGAGATCAACGCCACGGTGGTGGAAACAGACGGCGCACGTCGGATCCTCACGCTGTGTCGTGACATCACCGAACGGCGGCGGGCGGAGGCAGCGCTGAAAAGGGAACGCGACCGGGCCCAACAATACCTGGACACCGTGGAAGCGATCGTTGTGGCGCTCGACACCAAGGGGCACATCCAACTTGTCAACCGCAGAGGTTGCGAGTTGCTGGGCTACGCGGAAGCTGAGCTGATCGGAAGAGACTGGTTTGCCACGTGCCTGCCGCAACCCGAGGGGATGGCCGTGGTTTTCCCCGTGTTCGAGCGGATCATGTCGGGGAATCTCGAAGCGGTGGCGTATCTTGAGAATTCGATCCTGACCCGCACCGGAGAGACACGAGTCATCGAGTGGCACAATGCCTACCAGCGGGATGACCGGGGAAATATCTGCGGAGCCTTAGCCGCGGGGCTGGACATCACCCAACGTAAGCGCGCGGAAGAGGAGGCGCGGAGCCGATGCGAGGAGTTGCTGCACCGGGAGCAGTTGGCCACGCTTGGAACCCTGGTCGCCGGCGTGGCGCATGAGATCAACAACCCGGCCAACGTCATCACCATGAACGGGCCGACACTGGAGAAACTGCTGGACGGGCTGATCCCGATCCTGGACGAGGTGGCCCGTGCGCGTGCTGACCTGCGCGTCGGCGATGCCGCTTACTCTCGCGTCCGGCCGCATCTGGCCAAGCTGGCCAGGGGTGTGACAGACGCAGGGCATCGTATCGCCTCCATCGTGGCCGCATTGAAGGAGTTCGCGAGTCCCGAGGACACGACCCGGCCGCCGGAACCCGTGGACGTGAACGAGGTGGTGCGCAAGGCACTGGCACTGGTGGCCCCCGCCATTCGCAAGAGCACGAGTCAGTTCTCGGTGACGTATGGCGCCGACCTGCCGAAGTTGTCGACCGGCCGGCCGCAGCAGATCGAGCAGGTGGTCATTAACCTGATCCTGAATTCGTGTCAGGCCTTGCCCGGGCGGGACAAAGCCGTGCGCGTGACGACAAGCCGCACCGTCCATTCAGAGGCCCTGGTCATTGCCGTGGAAGACGAGGGGACCGGCATTCCGGCCGCGATCCTGCACCGGATCAAGGACCCCTTCTTCACGACCAAGCGCGGCAAGGGCGGCACGGGACTGGGATTGTCGATTTCCGACTCGATCGTCACCAAGCACGGAGGCAGTCTGGAGTTCACCTCCCGCGAAGGCGTGGGCACGACCGCGCGCATCGTCCTGCCGCTGGTGGGAGCCAGCGGGGCGACAGGCGACAGGCAATAGGCGAGAGGCGCCGGCGACTCCCGGGCGGTGGACCGCCCGGTCAGCCAGGTGTGAGGCTCGGGCGCCCTGGTCTGAGTCCCGCCTTCAGGCGGAAGTGGCAGGCGAGCTTGAGCGAGCCGATCCCGGCCGCTCGCTGAAGCGTCGCTACAACTTCCGCCTGAAGGGCGCGTCGATTTAGTGCAGCAACAGGCCTTCCAGAGTCG
>Ga0156531_1058_pt5 | contig 24364 bp, 14 predicted proteins | sample RifOxyB3_FD_111926 | JGI IMG/M metagenome (GOLD analysis project Ga0156531, IMG submission 111926) | Lentisphaerae bacterium RIFOXYB12_FULL_65_16 | reverse complement strand
CGCTCCACTTCGTTCCGCGCGCTACGAGCCCACTACAAGCGAGCATATCCCGGCCTCCACGCGGATGCCCATTTCTCCCTGGGGACGTGCTTGCACAGGTCGAAAAAAGGTTCGCTTCTCTGGTGCGACGGCACGAACGGTGGGTAAGATCGGTCGGAAGTCACCGGAGTCAAGAGGCTGTGGAGTGCTGTGTCGGAAAAAGGTGGAGAGTCCGCGTCCCGACGGCTCGCGAGGCCCGGCTTCGCGCAGGCGATTCCGCCTTCGTCTCGAGACTTCGGCGGACAAGACGCCGTGTCGCCGCTCGTCCTCCGCGGTCTCGCTCTTGGTGGCTCGCCGGAGGGCGAGGAGCCTCCCGCACCGCCGCACCTTTTGCCGAGATATCACGCGATGGCTCGTGGACCGCTTGCGCGCCTGACGTTGGTGATTACGTTGAGGGCGGGGGGGGGCGCGGGTTCCGGTGCATTTGGCGCGGCGGGGGCGGGCAGTTAGCGGTATCGTGCGATGCGCGCTTTTTCGGCGCAGCCAACGAACGGGCCAGACATGTTCATACCCACCACCCGCGAGGAGATGATGGACCAGGGCTGGGATGGGCTCGACGTCATCCTGGTCACCGGCGACGCCTACATTGACTCCAGCTACATCGGCGTGGCCGTCATCGGCAAAGTCCTCTTGGCGCGTGGATACCGTGTCGGCATCATCGCGCAGCCCGACCTGGAGTCGGGGACGGATATAGCCCGCATGGGGGAACCGGAGCTTTTCTGGGGTGTCACCGGCGGTTGCGTCGACTCCATGGTATCCAACTACACGGCCATGAACAAGCCGCGTCGAGAGGACGATTTGACCGCGGGCGGGCGCAACGTCCGGCGCCCGGACCGCGCCTGCATCGCCTACACCAACCTGATCCGTCACTACTTCAGGCACACAGTGCCGATTGTCCTCGGCGGCATCGAGGCGAGCCTGCGCCGCATTGCTCACTACGACTACTGGAGCGACAGCGTCCGGCGCAGCATACTCCTGGACGCCAAAGCCGACCTGATCGTCTACGGCATGGGCGAGTCGACGGTTGTCGAACTCGCGGACCACCTGCGGCAAGGGAAAAGCGTTGAGACGCTCCGCGGGACCTGCTTCATGACCCGCGAGCGGCGCGAAGGCTACGTCGAATTGCCTGACTATCCCACGGTGGCGACAGACAAGCGCGCCTTCGCGCACATGTTCATGCTGTTCTCGCGGAACAATGACCCACTGACGGCCAAGGGCTTGCAGCAGCGCTACGGGGACCGGTACCTGACGCACAATCCCCCGGCCATGCCGCTCAGCCCGGGCGAACTCGACCGGGTTTACGAATTGGACTATGAGCGTGCGGTTCACCCGTACTACGCCAAGGACGGCGAAGTCCGTGCGCTGGAGACCATCCGCTCGTCCATCACGTCGCACCGCGGTTGCTACGGCGAATGCAATTTCTGTGCGATCAGTCCGCACCAGGGTCGGACCGTCGTGTCGCGCAGTGAGGCGTCCATCATCAGGGAAGCCGGAAGCATCGCCTCACAGCCGTGGTTTAACGGGATCATCTTCGACGTGGGTGGCCCCACTGCGAACATGTACGGGTTCGAGTGCTCGCGCAAGACCAAGGTTGGGGGCTGTTCGAAGAAACGGTGCCTGTTCCCGGCCATTTGCGGCGACCTTTCTCCCAACCACAGTCGGCAGATTGAGTTGTTGCGACGCTTACGACGCGTTCCGGGAGTCAAGCGGGTATTCATCGGTTCCGGTGTTCGGTATGACTTGATCCTGGCAGACGAGTGCCATGGAGAGGCCTACCTGCGCGAGTTGGTGGCGCACCACGTTTCCGGGCAATTGAAGGTGGCGCCAGAGCACTGCGAGCACAACGTGCTGAAGCTGATGGGCAAACCGTCGATACGTGTGTTGGGCCGCTTCCGTGCCCGGTTCCAGGCCGTCTGCCAGCAGGCGGGGAAGAAGTATTTCCTCACCTACTACTTCGTCGCCGCATACCCCGGCTGCACCGAGGAGGATATGCGGGCATTGGCCCGATTCGCACGGGACCAGCTTCATCACCGCCCCGAACAGGTGCAGATCTTCACGCCGACTCCCTCATCGTTCGCGTCCCTGATTTACTGGACGGAAGAAGACCCTGTCTCCGGTGAGCATATCTTCGTGGAGAAGAGCCTGGCGGGCAAACAGCGCCAGAAACTGATTCTGCGCGGCAGCCCGGAGAGAAACGGCTGAACGCACTCACTCGCGGAACGCGTCGAATGGCTACCCCGCCTGGACTCGAACCAGGACAAAGAGATCCAAAATCTCTTGTGCTGCCATTACACCACGGGGTAGTGAGCGCTCAGGCTGAGCCGTTTACCATACCGCGGGAGGCCGGAAAATCCAGCCGATGTCGCAGGCTGCGGACCATTGAAAAACTCGTTTCGCTGAGTAAGGTTGTGCATCTGTGCATCGGCTGTCCGGCATCGCGGATCGTATGACGAGGGTCGCGGCGCGACGCGGGATGGATATGCAGGTGTCAGGTTTCGTGTGGCAATGGGAGAGGGCGGGACAGGACGGTTCGCGTCTGTCGCCGCCCGGTCGGTTGCGTTGGGCGAACTGCCCCTGAACTCTTGATCTATACCATACAGTAACGACGGGCTGGGAAAGCACAGGGACGCAACATGGATGATCTGACCACGAGACTGAGTTCGTTCGACGCCGCGATGCGGCGTCAGGCGCTGGAGGCCCTGGGGGCTGGTGACGCGGCGACGGCGTCCGAGTCGCTGCACCACAACATGCACATCCACACGTTTTTTTCGTTCAACGGCGAGGGTTGGTCGCCGAGCCAGATTGCCTGGGAGGCGAAGCGACAGGGCCTGTACGCCATTGCGATCTGCGATTTTGACGTGCTGGCTGGGCTTGACGAACTGCTGCAAGCCGGCGATCTCTTGGGGCTGCGCGCCGCCGTGGGGTTCGAGAGTCGCACGTTCTTTTCGGAGTACGCGCAGCAGGAGATCAACTCGCCCGGCGAACCGGGGGTGTTCTACTTTATGGGCATGGGGTTTGTGAAGGAACCTGCGGCCAACACACAGGCGGGGCGTTCCTTCGGCTTGATGCTGGCACAATCGCATCAACGGAACCGTGCGGTGATTGACCGGATCAATGCGCGCCTGACGGGGTTCAAGCTGGACTACGGCAAGGATGTGCTGCCGCTCACGCCGCAAGGCAACGCCACCGAGCGGCACATCATCCGCGCCTACCACGAGAAGGCGTTCGGATTCTGCAACCATGAGATGGCGAAGACCGCACGGTACTGGGCCGAGGCGCTGAAGCTGGAACTGACGCTGGCGGCCACCAAGATCGGTGATGCGAATGCGTTCCAGGAGCTGCTCCGGGCCAAGCTGATCAAGAAGGGCGGGTTGGGGTACGTGCAGCCTGGCCGGGAAACCTTCCCGGCATTGGATGATGTGATCCGCGTGATCCTGGCCTGCGACGCGATCCCCACGAGCACCTGGCTGGACGGCTGCAGTGAGGGCGAGAAGGACCCGGCGAAGCAGTTGGAGTGCCTCATGGCCAAGGGTGTTGCGGCGGTCAATATCATTCCGGACCGCAATTGGAACATCAAGGACTTGCAGGAGAAGGCCCGGAAGGTGGCCGAACTGCACCGTTACATCGAGGTGGCCAATGGTCTGGATCTGCCGATCGTGGTCGGCACGGAATTGAACCGGCCGGGGCAACGGTTTGTCGACGACTTCGGTGTCGAAGCGTTGCGGTCGCACCTGCCGACGTTCTTGCGCGGTGCACAGATTATGATCGGACACACGCGACTGCTCCGGTTCGCCGGTATGTCGTATGTCGGCGGGGCGGCTCAGGCCGCGTTTGCCAGCCGCAAGGCGCGGAACGACTTTTTCGCCGGGGTCGGCGCGTTGCCGTGCCCCGATGCGGCGACGCTGGCCAGGCTGGCGCGGCTTCCCGCGGTGAAAGCGCGTTCATACCTTGCGGACTGCGCCAAGGCAGGACGGTGGCAGTAGGCAGATCGGGTGCCGGGGGCAGGTTCGGAAAGCCTGTCGCGGCGAGTCGAGAACAGGTTCTTGAGAAGGCTGGAAACTGAGGTCCGCAGGGAGAAAGAGCATGTTGGCATCACCCACACGGGAACAGATCGAGCGGAACTACGAGGCGGCGCAGGTGCAGTACAAGGCACTCGGCGTGGATACGGATACGGCGCTGGCGCGGTTGAACGAGACGCCGATCTCGTTGCACTGCTGGCAGGGCGACGACGTGCGCGGGTTCGAGGTCAAGGAGGTGGCGGTGGGCGGCGGCGGCATCATGGCCACGGGAAATTACCCGGGCGCCGCCCGTAACGGTGACGAACTGCGCAAGGACGCGGCCAAGGCGTTCTCGCTGATTCCCGGTCAGTTGCGGTTCAACATTCATGCCATTTACGCCGAGACCAGCGGCAAGCGAGTCGACCGCGATTTGCTCACGATCGACCATTTTTCGAAGTGGGTCGAATGGGGCAAGGCCAATGGTGTCAAACTTGATTTCAACACGAGTCTGTTTGCGCACCCGCTGGCGAACAGCGGGTTCACGCTGGCCAGCGCTGACGACAAGGTGCGGCACTTCTGGGTGCGTCACGCGATCGCTTGCCGTCGGATCGCGGAGGCGATGGGCCGGGCGCAGCGCGGGCCGTGCATCATCAACCACTGGGTCCCGGATGGCGCCAAAGACACGCCTGTCGACCGCTGGAGCCCTCGCCGGCGCCTGGTGAAGTCGCTCGACGAAATCTTCGCCGCCCCCGTGGATCGGGACTTCTGCCGTGATTTCGTCGAGTGTAAACTGTTCGGAATCGGCAGCGAGGACTACGTGGTCGGGTCACACGAGTTCTATCTCGGCTACGGCGCCAAGCGCGGAATCAACATCTGCCTCGACATGGGGCACTTCCACCCCACCGAAACGATTGCGGACAAACTCTCGGCGATCCTGACGTTCTCCGACAGTGTGCTCCTGCACGTCAGCCGCGGTGTGCGCTGGGACAGCGATCATGTCGTGCTGCTGAACGACGACGTGAAGAACGTGTTCCACGAACTGGTGCGCGGGCATGCGCTCGGGAAGACCTGCATCGCGCTGGACTTCTTCGACGCCAGCATCAACCGGATCGGAGCCTGGGTCATCGGCACGCGCTGCGCGCTCAAGGGCATCCTCAATGCACTCCTAGAACCCACGGGTATGCTGCAGGAGATGGAGGCGAAGGGCGATCTGACGGCCAAGCTTGCCATGGTCGAGGAACTCAAGACGTTGCCGCTGGGCGCGGTCTGGGACATGCACTGCCTGAAGCGCGATGTGCCCGTCGGGCCCGCCTGGATCGACGAGATGAAGCGGTACGAGACCGACGTGCTGCGGCAGCGCTGAGCCGTGCGAATCGCCCCCGGGGGGAATGGTCCCGTGGACCTCAAGGATGTGTTGGCTGGGCTGGGGTTGGCGGAGAGCGAGGACGCCCTGACGCCGGACTGGGACGCGTCGCAGGCGGCCATTCCGAGCGGCTCGTTTTTCTTCCTCGAGCCCGCGTACGTGACCACTGCGTGTGAGCGTACGTTCCTCCCCGGCGATGTGGCCAAGGCGGTCTTGGCCGCCGCGGCACGGATCGCGGCCGAACCGGCGCTTTCCGCTCTTGCCTGGCACTTCCACTACTGCCTGTTCCGTACCCAGGGGTATCCTGATGCCAGCGTCGGCAGGTGGCCCCATCTCAAGGGGCCGCTTGGCAGCGAAGCGGGGCTGTTCTACGTCGTGGTTCTGCTCTCGGGTCTGCCTGGCATGCAGGCGGTATACCGGGCACGGGGGATCCCGGCTGAGATCTTCCGCAACACGCTGGAGCAGATGCGGAGCGTCATCACGCAGGAGTACCCGGCCAGCCATGGTCACCTCGGCCTCAGCGCTGCCAATGTGCGGTGGCAGACGAACCATTTCCGCGGCAACCTCTTCACTCTCGGTCGCCTGCAATTCCAGTTCGGCACTTGGGGCGGGTATCAGAAGGCCCGCGTGTACCGGCACCGGACGGCACGCACGGTGGTCGCCCTTGCCGACGGCGGAGTACGGTTCCGCGCCGACGGCGACCGTGCCGGTGCCGCCGCGGTGGAGGACGGTCCGGGCGTCTGGAGTTCCGAGTTTAGCGTTTGTGGCGGCGAGATCCGCGGTCATCCGATCGATCCGGTCGGCCGGGCGCTGCCGACGCGGATCCGTCTGCCCATCGTTGAGTGGCAGCAAGTGGTCGGACCGCGCGAACCGGTCCTCAATATTCACATTCCCGGCGGCGGCGCTCCCCTGGCGCACGACCGGTGCGGCGAATCGACGCGGGCGGCACTCGAGTTCTTCCCTCGTCATTTCCCCGACCGGCCATTCGTCACGATCTGCTGTGGGTCGTGGCTGCTCGATGGCCAGATCGAGGACCTGCTGCCGGCCACGTCCAACATGGTCCGGTTCCAGCGCGAGTTTTACCTGATCCCCATCGGTCTGGATGGGCAGGGATTGCTGCGCAGCGTATTCGGTGACCCGCCACCGCAGGACCTGATGGCTCTGCCGCGTGATACGGCCTTGCGACGAGCCATCGCCGATTTTGTCAGCGCCGGGAAACGGCTAACGCCGCGCGCGGGCGGCTGTTTCCTGTTGCCCGAAGACCTGGACTGGGGCGCGGAAGTATACCGACGCCAGAAGATGCCGTGGGCGAGTTGATCCGCCGGCGCCGGCGGCAGGGGCGGACCAGAGATATCGGCCCGGCATCGGCGTCCGTTGGGTCCGTTGGATCTGGCAAGTTCAACCGGCGGCTCCCTAATCCTGAGCCCGCCAACAAGGAGGCGACGTACATGTCTAGTGTGAACATCCTGGTAACCGCGGACGTTTGTCCGCACGCGAAACTGGAGGCGTCGTTTCTGGGTGCTGGCGGGGTGAAGCTCATCGCGCCAGCGCAGCCGTTCATTGACCGGGCCGACCTGGTGATCGGCAACCTCGAAGTTGCGTTGTGTGACGAGGAGACGCCGATCCCGAAGTGCGGCCCGAATCTCAGGGTCAGTCCCAAGGCAGCGGCGAAGCTGAAGGAACTGGGCTTCGGTCTGCTGACCCTGGCCAACAACCACACCATGGACGAGGGCATTCCCGGGCTTGAGCGGACGCTGGCCGAGTTGCGGAGTCAGAAAATTCCGCACTGCGGTGCCGGCCTGACGCACGAGGACGCGTGCCAACCCGCGGTCGTATCGGTCAAGGGCAAGTCGGTGGCGGTGTTCAATTTTGCCGAGGGCGAGTACGCGCAGGCGCAGGGGAACGGTCCGGGCGCGGCGCGGTTGGACCCGTTCTGGTCCGAGAACCGGGTGCAACGGGCGCGAGGCAAGTACGACATCATCATCGTGGTCATTCACGCGGGCAACGAGTACCAGCCCATTCCGTCTCTGGTCACGGCGGCGTTCTGCCGGCGCATGGCCGATGCGGGCGCGGATGCGGTGATCGCACACCATGCGCACATCCCGCAGGGCATGGAGTACCGGCACGGCGTGCCGGTGTGTTTCAGCCTCGGTAACTTCCTTTTCGGGAACGAGTTTGGCGGACACACGGTCGCGTGGCCGGGGGCCTGGTACCTGGTCAGTGTTGCCGAACTGGATTTCGGGGATGCCGGGACGACGCTGCGCCTGCATCCGTTCAAGCAGATGCCGGACCTGTCGTTGGCGGAACTCAGTCCGAAGGGCAGAGCGGCATTCGACCGGTACTTGGTGCGCTGCAACGAGATTCTCGCCGACCCGGTCCTGCACCAGCGCTACTGGGAGCAGGAGGCGCGAGATCTGTTCAAAAACCTGAAGCCTGCGCTGGCTGACGCCGCGAAGAAGCTGAATTCGGAGAACGAGGAGGAAGCGTACCGGGCCGCGACGCTGCTCTACGGTCTGGTCCACTGCGATGCGCACCACGAAACGCTCGAGCGCGGCCTGCGCCTGATCTATGAACGCCGTTTCGCTGATGCCCCCGAGATCGTGCAGGGCCTGGCGGAGCTGCGGGCCCTAATCAAAGAGTGTTTCGTGGAAGGCTAGCCGGTTGCGAAAGAGGCGACCTGTGCGGGTGAACCGTGAGAGAGAAAATGACCCGCCATGGACGCCAGAATGCGCCTGTTTGTAGTGGGCTCGCAGTGCGCGGAACGAAGTGGAGCGCCAAGAGCCCATCCGGCGCGTTGCGGCGGCGCGGCGCGGGGGATGGTGTCTTGCCCGGCGGACAGCCGCCGGGACTGCGACACCACTACGAGCGGGGCCGCGACCGGACTTACGCGCACAGGTCGCCGACTTTTGCGTCGTCACTCATCGTTTCTGCCTGCCGCCTGCTGCCCATGGCCTTCAGCCTATCCACCTGCAGCCTGACTTCGGCTCAGTGCAGCAGTTTGTACTGCGCGATGTAGGTCAGGGCGCCTGCAATGTACCCGAGGAAGGCAAGGCCGCTGATCTTACGGACATACCAGAAGAAGGTAATCCGCTCCAGCCCCATGGCCGCGACGCCGGCCGCGGAGCCGATGATCAGGATTGAGCCGCCGGTGCCAGCGCAATAGGCCAGGAATTCCCAGAGGAAGTGGTCCTGCGGGAAGACACGCAGGTCATACATGCCCATCGCCGCAGCAACCAGCGGCACATTGTCGATCACCGCCGACACAAGCCCAATGATCATGACGATGAGGCTTTGACTGCCCAGCGCCTTGTCGAGCCACTGGGCAAGCGTTGCCAGTTGCCCGGTGGACTCCAGGACAGCGACCGCCAGGAGGATGCCGAGGAAGAACACGATGGCGGACATGTCGATATGTTTGAGGGCGCGGACCAGGGTGAGCGGCTCCTTTTCTTCGTCCGTTTTCTCGTGGTGCAGCAGTTCCCCGACGCACCAGAGAATGCCGAGGCCGAAGAGGATGCCGATGTACGGCGGCAGGTGGGTGATGGTCTTGAACACCGGGACAGCGACCAGGGTTCCGATGCCGAGCAGGAACATGACGTTGCGCTCGCGCAGGCTGGCCTTGCCGCGGGGCTCGGACCCGCCGGTTTCGGCGGGCGCGGCGATCTCGCCCTTGACGAAACACGAGATGATCGCGAGGGGCACCAAGAGAGTGACCAGGCTCGGCAGAATGAGGGTCTTCACGATATTGATCGACGTGATCTGACCCCCGATCCACAGCATCGTGGTAGTCACATCACCGATGGGCGACCAGGCGCCGCCGGCATTGGCCGCAACCACGATCACTCCGGCGAAGAACAGCCGGTCCTGCTGACGCGGCAGGAGCCGGCGCGTGAGCGAGATCATCACGATGGTCGTGGTCAGGTTGTCGAGGATAGCGGAGAGAAAGAAGGTGACGAACGCGATCATCCACAGTAGAACGCGATGGCTCCGGGTGTGAATGCGGCTGGTGATGACCTCGAAGCCGTCGTGCGCGTCGATCACTTCCACAATGGTCATGGCCGCCATAAGGAAGAACACGATGCCGGCTGTCCCGGACAGATGCTCCTTGAGTTGCTCCGCGACGAGTTCGTGGCTGCCGATCGTCGAATAGATCGTCCAGAGCAGGCCGGCGGTGACGAGCGCGGAAGCGGACTTGTTGACCTTGATGGGGTGCTCAAAGGCTATAGCGGTGTAGCCCAGGACGAACACGACAATAATCAGGGACATGTCTGCCTTTCTTTCAGAGCTATCATCGGGTTGCCGAGGGGACAGGCGCACGGGGCCCAAGATTGAGGCGGATTTTGGACGCGCCTTTCCCTGTCTTCAACCGTGAACTCCGAAGTCGAACTCGGACGACGGTTTCTTCTTACTTGGACTCGGCCGTTGCGGCAAGGCCGATCGTCGGAAGTTGACGTACGACAGAAGGGACTCAATTTACCCCGTGGATGCGAAAAGGGAAACGGAACGGCTGACTGTTGGGCGCATGTCACTTCCGCAGGGGCGGGCGCCGTCAGCGTGCATTGTGCCTGAGTCCCGGCTTCAGCCGGAAGCCTCGGCGAGCTTCAGCGAGCCGTGCGTCGACCGCTCGCTGAAGCTCGCTGCCACTTCCGCCTGAAGGCGGTACTCTGGCGGGAACGCGATACATCGGATTGACGCACGGCAAACCCTTGAAACGTTTGACTTCTGCAATAGCGTAAGAGCGTCTTGTCTCGCCACAAAGAGAATCCCCTGCAGAAGTGACATGCGCCCCTGACTGTTCGCGTGATGCGTCAGTCCGAGGTGGGCGGTTCGGGAGGCCCCTCGCCCTCCAGTCAGACTGTCAGACGCTGAGAGCGAAACGATGGAGGGCGAGCGGCCTCGCGAGCCGTCGGCATGGCGCCTTGTGCCCGCGACTGACGAGCACCTCTTCGCGGGCATGCTGGCCGAATTGCCGTGGCTTCCGCGTTGGTGGCTGCAAAGGGTCGGCTCAGTCAGTGCAGCAGCTTGTACTGCACGATGTAGGCTAGGGCTCCCGCAATGTACCCGAGCAGGGCCAGGCCGCTGATCTTGCGGACGTACCAGAAGAAGGTGATCCGCTCCAGCCCCATGGCGGCCACGCCGGCCGCCGAGCCGATGATGAGGATCGAGCCGCCGGTACCGGCGCAGTAGGCCAGGAATTCCCAGAGGAAGTGGTCCTGCGGGTAGGTGGCAATCGGGTACATGCCCATCGATGCCGCGACCAGCGGCACATTGTCGATCACCGCCGACACGAGTCCCGTGATCAGGATGATGATGGTCTGATTGCCCACCACCTTCTCGAGCCACTGGGCAAGCGCACCGAGCTGCCCGGTGGACTCCAGCGAGGCGACGGCCAGGAGGATGCCGAGGAAGAACACGATGGCGGACATGTCAATGCGCTTTAGGGCGCGGACCAGGGTTAGCGGCTCTTTCTCTTCGTCCGTCTTTTCATGATGCAGCAATTCCCCGACGCACCAGAGAATGCCGAGGCCGAAGAGGATGCCGATGTACGGCGGCAGGTGGGTGATGGTCTTGAACACCGGTACGGCGACCAAGGTCCCGATGCCGAGCACGAACATGATGTTGCGCTCGCGCAGGCTGGCTTTGCCGCGGGATTCGGACGCGTCCGTTACGGCAGGTGCCGCGATCTCGCCCTTGATGAACCACGAGATGACCGCCAGAGGCACAATCAGGTTGATCAGGCTCGGCACAATCAGGGCCTTGATGATGTTCAGTGAGGAAATTCGTCCGCCGATCCACAGCATGGTGGTGGTCACGTCACCGATGGGGGTCCATGCCCCGCCCGCATTGGCCGCAATCACGATCATACCAGCGAAGAGCAGTCGGTCCTGCTGGCGGGGCAGGAGCCGGCGCGTGAGCGAAATCATCACGATGGTCGTGGTCAGGTTGTCGAGGATGGACGAGAGAAAGAAGGTGACGAAGCCGATCATCCACAGCAGAACGCGGTGGCTGCGGGTGTGAATGCGGCTGGTGATGACCTCGAAGCCGTTGTGCGCGTCGATCACTTCCACAATGGTCATGGCGGCCATGAGGAAGAACACGATCGCAGCCGTCCCGGACAAGTGCTCGTTGAGCTGTTCCACGACGTGTTCGTGGCTGCCGAGAAAGGAGTAGATGGTCCAAAGCAGGCCGGCGGTGACCAGTGCGGAGGCGGATTTGTTGACCTTGATGGGGTGCTCAAACGCAATGGCGACATAGCCAAGCACGAACACGGCAACAATTAGCAACATATGTCCTTCTTTCTTCGACCGTTCGACGCCTTCCGGTAGCGCGGGATTGCCGGAGGCCGACGGGCACGAAAAGCACTCAATGTACCGCGCAGGTGCGAAAAGAGAAGTGGTGGGGTGTCGTGGGGGCGCATGTCAGTTCCGTAGGGCATTTTCCGTTGTGGCGAGGAAGAACGGCCATACGCTACGGCAAAAACCGACCGTTTCAAGGGGGGAACTTGTGGGTTGCGCCTTCGTCTGAGTACCGCCTTTAGGCGGAAGTGGCAGCGAGCTTCAGCGAGCGGTCGGCGAGTCACGCGGCCTGGACATCGGGGGTGACGGTGTCTAGTGGTCGTGACCGATGGCGGCGCGGTTCCGCGCGGGCTGAAGCCGCGCGCGAGGCTTCCGGCTGAAGCCGGGACTCAGGCACATTGCACGCAGACGGATCCCGCCCCTACGGAACTGACATGCGCCCGTGTCGTGGTGACGCACCGGCGCTTTGGCTCACCCGGTCAGGCTTGCTCTTCTCTGCCACTCCCGCGGCGACATGCCGGTGTCGCGGTGGAAGACGCGGCAAAGGTAGTGCGCGCTGTGGAAACCGCAGGCGACCGCGATCTCCTTGACGCTGGCTGACGTCTGCAGCAGCAGACGTTTGGCTTGGTCCAGACGCAATGACAGCAGGTATTGCTTCGGCGACCGGCCGTAGCAGGAACGGAAGTGACGGAACAGCGTCGACCGCGTCACGCCGTGTCGCTGCGCCAGGTCATCGACGTAGATGTCCTGGGTGAAGGTTCGGTCGAGCAGGAACCGCGCGGACTCCGCGATGGCCTGCGGCGTGGCCGTGCCGGTCCCCGCCTGTGCCTTCGGGCAGAGCGCCTCGACAAAGCGCCATCCGGCCAACGCGGGGAACAGCGCGGAGTGCTGTTCCGTGCGGTATGCCTCCTCCATCTCATGGAAGAGCGGCTCCAGTTCCACGTCGAGGGTCCCTTTCCTGAACGGGTTCTCCGGCGTCAACCCGGCGCACTTCAGGGCCCACATCACGCCTCTGCCTTCCAGCGACAGCCACGTGTAGCGCCACGGTCTGTCTTTGGTGTCGTAGTAGTGGATCGCCTGGTCCGGGAAGAACACGAACAGGTCGCCCTTCACTGCACGCCAGGCGCGGTCGTTGACCTCAAATACGCCCTCGCCGCCCTGGATGATGTGCGGGACGAATGTGCCGCGTGGGCAACCCCGGTTGTTGAACCCGCCGCGGCCGGAGAACCGGCCCAGCAGTGTGGCCTGCAGTTCCGGGCCCGGCGCGTCCGGGCTTGACCCCCGCACCATGGTGGCCGTCGTCTGATGGTATGTCCGTGTGTCTTGGATCTGCAACATTTGTGTAATCACTTCAACAAATGGTGAATTGCCATCTGCAGCAAAATCATGGTAACTTACACCAGATAGCATGGAGTATTAAACATCATCCGTGTAATTGGGGTCTACGGTGACGGGAACGCTGGAAGAAGTTTCGAGCTGTGCAATAGGGATGGATTGGCGACCCCACCGGCCTTGCGCCGGTGGTGAAGCAGGTCCACCGGCTGGACGAGCAGTCGCCCACTCCCTCTTCTCCGGGCGGACCGCGGCCGCGGTCCGCCCGGAGAAGAGGGAGTGGGTGTGTGTGGGGGGGGCGGGGTATTGCACAGGTCGAGAAGTTTCAGGTGTCGCGCGGGGAAGGTCTGAACACTGAACACTCCGAACGAAAAGGAACTGCCCCATGGCCGCTAACGTGATGACCGTGACGTCGAATCTGGTGAAGCCGAAGTGGGATCGTGCGCGCCTGCAGGTGGCGCGCGACCGGATGCGTAAGGTCGCCCTGGGCCAGCCGGTGGACCGTGTCCCTCTTGTTTTCGCCCCTGCGGGCACGCCGTACCCGACGAACAAGTGGGATGTCATGGCGCTGGATGACGTGGCGGCGTTCAACCAGATGGTCAGCCGCATGAACCACATCCTGGGCGAGTTTCCCGAGGGTGACTACATCCCGTACTTCACGAACGACGAGTTGGGCCAGGCGATCGTTCCGAGCCTGTTCGGGCTGCCGGTGGTCATCGAGGACATCCAGAAGCCGTACAACACGGAGCGGTTGGTGCAGGACCTGGAGAAGGACTTGGACAAGGTCCCGGAGCGGATCGACCCGGACAAGGACGGCTGGGGGCCGCGATTGCGCGACCGGATCCGGTTCTTCATCGATGCGACCGACGGCCAGATCCCGGTCGCGGCGGCGGATCACCAGAGCCCGTACGGTGTGGCGACCAAGCTCATGGGCAACGAGGCGCTGATGATGGCGATGTACGACACGCCCGACTTGGTCCACGAACTCATGCGGCGTGCGACACGGGCAATCTCCGACCTGGCGCATGCGATCCAGCGCTGGGCCGGGTCGCCGGACCTGGTCGTGCTGAACCCGGCGACCCCGGTGCGCGAGGGCGGGTTCATCATCTGGGACGACTACATCTCAGTCATCACGCCGGCACTGCACCGCGAGTTCTGCCTGCCGTACAACCTGCAGCTCTACCGCGAGTTCGGGTTCGGGCACCTGCACACGTGCGGGCCGTACTTTCCGCACTACCTCGACGCACTCCTGGCGCACGACGGGATCCGGTCCATCGACATCTGCAGCTACCTCGGACAGACCTCGCATACGCGCGAGGAAATGCTCGAGTTGCGACGCCGTACGCGCGAGAAAGGCATCCAACTGCGCGGCGGCCTGGACGCGAACACGATCGTGGGGCACATGGCGAAGGGCGTTGTCACGCCGGCCGACGCCGAGTTCCTCCGGGACATGGCGCACGGCGGCCTGGTCTGGCACGCCGGCGGCACGCGCGAGCAGGGCCTGACCTTCCTCGACTGGGCCCGCCGCGCCGTGGCGTGAAGGGCGATCGCGGAAGACCTGTCGGATCCGTCAGATAGGTCGGCCGTGTCTGACACGGCCATTTCGGCTTGCTCAGCGTGCCAACGCCCTCGGCGGCAGTGGCCCGGCCAGTCCCTTGGCCGGCGTTTCCGTCTGAGTCCCGCCATTCAGGCGGAAGTGGCCGCGACGCTTCAGCGAGCGGCGCGTGGCACTGCCAATCGCACACGTGTCGATACGTCGGAACACGCGCGGCCACGCACTCTCGCTCCCCCGTCGCCGCCGTGCCACATTCCGTTGGTGTCCAGCCTTCAGGCTGTCCGGCAGCGCCCATTCGGGAGCCGGTCGTTTGCAGCGCGTGTTCCTCCCGTCTATCTTGTGGCGCTGATCGGGGAAGCTGAGGCCCGGCCAGGACGGCCGGTCAGGGCGCCCCGACGCAGGCGGGAAGAAGGAACATGATCGACGCATCTCGCTCGCCCCGCACGGGGCGCTTCCTCGTTGGCTGCCGGCCGGTGCTGGTGCTATGCCTTGCGGTTTTCGCATGGGCCGCGCCGGCGTCCGCAGTCGTCTACGTCAAGCACGACGCTACCGGCCTGCAGAACGGCACCTCCTGGGCCAACGCCTACCCGCAACTCCAGCCCGCCATCGATGCCGCAGCCGCCGCCGGCGGGGGCGAAGTCTGGGTCGCGGAGGGGACGTACGGGGAATCCATCACGCTCAAGAGTAACGTGGCTCTGTATGGCGGGTTTGCGGGAGGCGAATCGCAACTCGCCCAACGGGACATTGGCACGCGACTCACGATCATCGATGCGAGCCACGCCAAGGCGGGCGGACCGGCGTATCACGTCGTGGTGATGGACAGGGTCACGGGTGCGCGACTCGACGGGTTCGCGGTCATCGGCGGCAAAGCGGACGGCTCGTATGGCAACGAGTGCGGGGGTGGCATCTACATCTCCCATTCGGATGCGACCAACGCCATTGTCAACTGCACGATCAGTGGGAACTGGGCCTACAAAGGCGGCGGACTCTACTGCGACTCCAGTTCGCCCTTGGTCGCCGAATGCACGATCAGCGGCAATTGCGGTTTCTGGTCGGGAGGCGGGGTCCTCTGCAGTCTATCGTCGCCCGTGCTTTCCAACTGCGTTGTGAGCGGGAACTTCCGGGGCGGCGGCATCTCCTGCGAGGATCACTCGTTACCCATGCTGCGAAACTGCACGATCAGCCGGAATGAAACTAACGGGGTTTACTGCCGTATCGCTTCGTCACCAGTCATGGTGAACTGCGTTCTCGAAGGGAACGCGGGCTTTGGCGTCGGGAAGTTCTATGACGAATCGACCCCGGTGCTTACCGCCTGTCTATTCCATGCGAATTCCGGGGGGGACTTCGTGGCCTACCGAGGTGGGCAGGATCCCCTCACTTTCACAGGAGCGAACAGCGTCAATCTCAATGTCCCCGAAGCGAGTCGAAACGTTGACGGCGATCCCAAATTCAACATGAGCCCTCCCGGCGTCTGGACTGCGTTCCCGCAGTATGACGTGGGGGCGAATCTGACGACGATGTCCGACGCCTCGGCCGCTTTCGTCCCCGGGGCGCTTCGGGGACGTCTTCTGGAACCCGACGCAAGGCAGCGCTTCCATGTCCTGATCGTTGCGAACACGGCGACGGCGATCACCGTCGTGGGTGACGTGACTGGAACCGTGGCGAGCGGCGAGACATACCGGATTTTGGACTACCACCTGTTGGACGACTCTGCTGCCTTAGACCGGGGCAGCGCCGCTGATGCACCAGCGTTCGACTTCGAGGGCGACAACCGGCCTGGAGCCGACAGTTGCGTTGACATTGGGGCCGATGAGGCGAACAGTTCGTACACCCCTCCGCCAGACACCACGGAGCCAGAGTCTCATGTCCTCGAACTGCCTGTTGTTGTCTCTGCAACGGCCTTCGATGTAGGATGGGTTGCCTCGGACGCGGAGAGCGGACTGCTGGTCACTAAGTTCTTCTACCGACGGGACCAGGGTGCTTGGACGCAGTACGGCGGCGACTTGGGTGGCTCCCCCGTGAGATTCGATTCGACTGCGACGGGCGGCGATGGTTTCTACGAGTTCCTCACGCGTGGGACCGACAGGTCTGGCAACGTCGAGCCCATGCCAAACGAGGCCGATGCCGAGGTCCTGGTGATCACGCAGCCTCCCGGCCCCGTCGTGTACGTTGATGGTGATGCCACGGGTACGCAGTCCGGGGGGGACTGGGCACATGCGATTCACGGGATCGGCAAGGCGATCGCTGTGGCCGAGGCGTTCGGAGTTGGGGAGGTTTGGGTAGCTGCGGGCACGTACGAGGAATCGGTCACGCTCAAGAGTGATATGGCGCTCTACGGCGGTTTTCTAGGAACAGAGTCAGGCATCTCAGAACGGGACTGTGCCGCACACCCGACGGTCATCGACGCAAGTCGGGTTGACGTGTTTGCTCCGTCGGAATCGGCCGTGGTGATGGACGGGACCACGAACGCAAGGCTCGATGGTTTCGTGGTGACTGGCGGGGCGCGAGGCCCGGGGTTCATGCCTAAAGGGGGGGGTATCCGCTGCTCTGGCGTCGGGCCCACCAATGTCATCGCAAACTGCACGATCAAGGGGAACCGTGCCGCGGATGGCGCGGGCATATGTCTGTCCTCGTCGTCCTTGGTGCTGGCAAACTGCACGATCAGCGGGAACAGCGCCCAGTACAGCGGCGGCGGCGTTTATTGCGCGGGAGGGGCACCGGTGATCAGGAACTGCATGATCGCCGGGAATACGGCCGTGTACGGGGGGGGCGGTGTGTACTGCGGAGGCGGTGCCCCGGTGATCGAGAACTGCACCATCAGCGCAAACACCGGCGGCACGGGTGCCATCAGCCTGGGGTTCGGGGCGGCGCTGCAACTTACCAATTGCACGATCAGTGGCAACAGCGGCGGCAGCACCGGGGGGATCAGTGTTGGCATGGTCGTTGGTGGGGATGGATCGTCCCTGCAGATGGCCAATTGCACAATCAGCGGAAACCTGTCTCGCCAAGGGCATGTCGGTGGCGTGTGGTGCTCCGAGTCTTCCTTGACGTTGCGGAACTGCATTTTTGCAGACAACCAGGGCGTGGCGATCCGGAAGGACGTGGACCCGCAAGGACCGAGGGCGAGCATGAGCGTGGTTTCGTGTCTGTTCTGGGCTAACGTCGGTGGCGATTACTGCAGTTCCGGCGCGGTCTACACGGGTGCCAGCGCCATCAACGCCAACGTGCCTGGGGCGCGGACCAATGTGGACGGCGATCCCATGTTTCTGGTGGGGCAGACCGGGACGTGGACCGAGGCGTCAGTCTATGACGCTGGCAGAGACTGCACGGTGATGACTGACTCGTGGGCCGCTCTCCTGCCGGGGCAGTTCGCCGGACGGCTGATCGATGTCAACACGGCGCAGCGCATGCAGGCGCTTGTCATGGGCAACGACGCCACCCATATCGAGGTGGTCGGGGATGTGACCGGAGTCGCCGCCGTTGGAGCTGCGTACCGCATCATCGACTACCACGTGGGTTACGGCTCGGTAGCCATTGACCGCGGGACTGGCACGGCCGCTCCGGCAACGGACATGGCGGGCAACCCGCGCCCGGTGGATGTCCCGCTGCTTGGCGCCGACGGCACGGGTACCGAGTACGATATCGGCGCCTTCGAGGCGTCGTTCCTCGGCATAGCGGGACAGGTCCAGAATACCGGGGGGGCGGTTGGCCTGTTGCGCGTCGAGGCGTTTCCTGTCGCGGACTTCACAGGCGGACCTTCCAGTCTGACCATCGTGGATGTGGAGGACGGGGGAAGGTTCGCCTTCGGTGACCTGTTCGCGCAGCATTACTACGTTCGTGCGTTCGTCGACTGCGACTGGGACGGGGAACCAGACCCGTGGGAGCCGCAAGGCGTCTACGCCGGGAACCCGGTAACGGTGCCACCGGACGCTGCTGGCGTTGACATCACGCTGACCAACCCGGACACGGATGCCGACGCGGTGCCGGATTGGTGGGAGATGACGCGGTACGGAACGTTGACCGTGCCGGTTCCTGTGGCGCGGGTGAACTATGCCCTCGACCCGCAGGGCGGCAACGGAACGGTCACCTGCGACCTGCTGGTCGGCGCGCAGGGCGTGTTGCCGGCGAACGAGGCGGCGTATGACGCGGCGTTGCGGCAGATTGGGTTTGTCGACAACGAAGAGATTCTACAGGCGGTCGTGGATGCGGTGAATGCGGGGAAGTCGGTGCTGAAGCTCTTCGTGTGCGACGGCTGGAACCTGATCAGTTCGCCGTACACGGGGTGGCAGGTCATGAGCAGTCTGGCGGCGGCAGAATCGCGGACGCTGCTCGCGTGCGTGGGTGGTGTCTACCAGCCGTTGGCAATCGACACGCCGCTGGTGCCGGGGCACGCGTACTGGCTGCAACTGCGCGGCATTCCTCCCGAGGGCAAGCCGATCGTCATTGCCGGGTACGAGGTGGCGGATCCGAGTATTCCGTTCGTGGACGGCTGGAACCTGGTCGGCCCGATTGTGGAAACAGCGACGGACACTCTCGACTGGGCGCGCGGGCGGCCGTGGACTTGGGACGTCTGGCTGCAACGGTTGATCCGTTCGGGCGACGTGCTCGAACTGGGCTGTGGGTACTGGGGCTACCTCGCCAGCGTCACCGCGTACGTGGGGCGGCTGTCGTTGAACCGGGCCGTGTTCGACCACGCCGCGGGGACCGTCACGTTCGAACTCGGCGAGTTCAACGGCGACACGCTGCTGGTCCGATTCTACGATGTGACCCGGGACCGGCTCGCTCTCGACACGGTCATCCGCGATCTGGGGCGGAGCACGCGGGTTTCGGTGTCCGCAGCGGATGGCCTGACCCTGATGCCGGAGACGCAGTACTCCATCCAGGTCTGCGCGGTCCGCAACGGTGTGCGTGGGGCCTGGGTGCGCGCGGTGTTCTTCTCCGGCGCCGCCGCGGTCGTGGACGCCGCGCCGTTCGACAACACGGACATTCGTCAGGCCGGGTTCGACTGGGGCACGCGGACGCTGACCAACCTGTACATCGGTGCCGACCGAATCGAGTACAAGGCGGCGCGGTTCGACGCGGCCGGCAACTTCCTGCAGGCTCAGGAACCACGGGTGCTCGACAGTGCCGACGCGCCGCTGGACCTGAACGGGCTGGGTGCACAGGACGGCGACGTGGTCTACGTCATGGTGCGGATCGTCGACGCCGCCACCGGCGAGGCGAAGAGCGATTGGAGGACATTTTCCAGATGATGGGACGTGCAATACGAATGCCGTCGCCCAGTTCGGGGCTATGGGGCGGAACCGAGAAGGCGGTTCGTTGGCGCGCCCGCAGCTTGCCCGCCGAAGCCAGGGGGGGCGAAGGCCGGGGCGCCGCGGATTGGCTTAGGGCGTGCTTTGCGTTGTGCTGGGCAATGCGACTTGTCTCGGGCGTTTCCCCGTGGCCACGCGTCCCCGGACCGCGTAAACGCGGGACTACGAGCATGGGCCGTCCGAGTATCGGCCTGAGTTGGGTGTCATTACGTGTGATCCTTGGGTGGGTGCTGGTGCCGCTCGGCTTGCTTGCCGGCGATTGGGAGTTCTCGGTCGGGGCGAACGTCCGCGTCCTCGACGATGTCGATTTGAAGGGCATGTCGCTCAATGGCGGCGGGTACGTGGACGGTTCGGTCACGGCGATCGGTGGCGGCCTGTGGCGGTACACGGTCAAGGACCCTCTGAACCAGGTCGCTGGCGCCAGTCTGGACGAGGCGACGTATCGGACCGTCACCGTGCCGGATGCGACCGACGACATGGATCTCGGCGTGGGTATCGCACTGGGCGCGAGCCGGGCGTTGTGGACGCGCGGCGCGACTGTGCTGGGCCTGGAACTGACGGCGGTCACCGCGGCCAGTGATGCCGATACGACCGTCACAGCCAGGCAGACGCTCGAGACGTGGAGTATCGCGGCGGACACCTGGAATCCGGGTGGCGTGCCTGATCCGGGCACGCTCTCGAAGGTCTCCGCGAATCACGTGGCCGTGGCCAGTCCGGACGTTCTGAACTCGGTGGCCAGGGTCGGCTACGACGTGGACTTGGGCTTGTACACGTTCGGCACGGGGTTGACCCTGCGGCACCAGATTTCGAAATTCTGTTTCGGTGTCGCGACCGGGCCGACGTTCTCGGTCGTCGACTACGATTTCCAGCGTGACAGTTCCGTGACGTGGCTCGGGGGCGACACATTCTACACCGAGCGGCAGCGCGAGTCTGGACTTGCAGTCCGAGCCGGGTGGTATGCGCGTGGCGGGATCGGTTGCGCGCTGACCGAGGCCATTGGTTTGGACGTGCATCTGCGCTACGACTTCATTCCTGTCGACGTCGGCAGTGATGTGGCCGACATTGGCCTGTCCGGGCTGGGGGGGCAGGTCTCGGTGACCCTGCGATTCTGAACGGCCACTCCCAACGGTGGCTCGATGCGGAAGTACGGCAAGGCTCCTGTCTTGCCGTGTAGTCCACGTTCGCGCCGGCCAGCGTCACACCTCACCCGGTCCCCCCGGCCTCACTCCCCGCGCGAGATCTCGGTCGGCCAGCCTTTGACCGCCTCTTCGAGCAAGGCGCTGACTTTGGGGGCAGCTTGTTCGATGAACGTCTTGACCAGCATTTCGCCGTGCTGACGGGTCGCCTCGACCGCGTCCGGGCCGCAGCCGTCGCGCTGCGCGTTCAGGCCGTCCTTCGGGATCCGCGACAGGTCGACGAGGTCTGGCCGGAAGTACATCATCAGCGATGTCTCGTTCTTGCCGCCGTGGTCGCCGCCCTTGACGTTCACCCACGATGCCGGCTCGTAGTCGGTGATGGCCAGGACGCGGACGTAGCGGTGTTTCTCGGTGAACAGTTCGACGGCACGCTTGATGGTCTCGACGTGCTTGCCGCCGTAGTGGCCCATGACGATGACGATCGCCTTGAACCCCTCGTCGTACAGGTTCTCGAGATGCTCGAACGCGTACTGCAGCACCAGGTCCTTCGAGAACTCGAACGTGTGGTGGAACCTGGCCCACGGTTTCATCGTCTGGTAGCCGCAATAGACCGGCGGCAGCACGACGCCGCCGGTGCGCTGGCAGAGTTCCAGGGTCATGTGGTAGGCCTTGAGCGTGTCGAGGCCGACCGGGTTCTGCGGCCCGTGCCACTCGTGCGCACCCCAGACCAGATAGGCGAGCGGACACTCGCGCAAGACCTGATTGATCTCCCGCGGACGCAGTTCTTCGTACTTCATGGTGGTGTTTCCTCCCCGGCCGTTCCTCGCAATCATCGTCGCAGTCACGCCTCGATGGCCGGTAACGGGCGGACACGGGATCGAGACCCGCTTGCGACAGCGATCGCCTTCTCGTCATTCTTCCAACCTGTGCGGGGGAATCCGTCCCATGGCGAGGTGCCTGCCGGGCCAAGAGGCGATCCAGCGCACAGTGGCTCGGCGTGTCCCGCGCCGAAGCGGGGTGCTCGGGCCGGTCCCCGGCCGAGGGCCTCGGGCCGGGACGGCCCCGAGCACTCTGCCGCGGTCCCGGAGGTCCCGCGCCACGGTCCGCCGCTGCGTACAGCCGCGAACGGGCGAATCTTGGCGCACGCAGCTCCGCCTTGTCTCTCTGCGGTTTTCCCCGCACAGGTCGTATTCTGCTTTCATCGTGACGTTGGTACTACCCATGCCCAGTGACAATTGCCGTTACCGTTGTTCAGTCTAGTCACCGAACCGACCGATGCAAGCCGCGTTGAGGCTTTGCCTGCCAGGGTGATGCGCCTATATTGGCGGCACGCCCGAAAGTGATCCGGACCCGAACGGAAAGGACCTGAGCCATGCCCGAACCACGCCCGAACATACTTCTGATTCACGTGGACCAGTGGCGCACGGACTGTCTCGGATGCGCGGGGCATTCGGTGGTGGAGACGCCGCATCTGGACGCGCTGGCCGGCGAGAGCGTACGGTTCTCGCGCGCCTATGCGGCCGTGCCGTCCTGCATCGCGTCGCGGGCGTCGCTTCTCACCGGGTTGACACCGCGCAGCCACGGGCGGGTCGGGTACCGCGACGGCGTGCCGTGGAATTACCCGGTGACGTTGCCGGGCCTGCTGGCGGGTGCCGGCTACCACACCCAGGCGGTGGGCAAGATGCACGTCGATCCGGCCCGGAACCTGGTCGGGTTCCACAACGTCGTCCTGCACGACGGGTACTTGCACTTCCAGCGCAAGCGCCAGCGGGACTTCGGGCTGTTCGACGATTACCTGCACTGGCTGCAGCGTGAGCACGGGCCGCTGGCGGACTACATCGATACCGGGCTGGGCTGCAATGGCTATGCTGTGCGGCCCTGGATCTACGAGGACATGCTGCATCCGACGGCGTGGGTCACGACGCAGTCCATCGATTTTCTGCGCCGGCGCGATCCGAGCAAGCCGTTCTTCCTCTATGCCTCGTACCACCGGCCGCACCCGCCGCTGGATCCGCCGCGCGACTACCTGCACATGTACGAGGGCAAGGACCTGCCGCCGCTGCCGCGCGGCGACTGGGCCGACGCGTTCAATCAGACGTCGTACCACGGGCTGGACAGTCCCAAGCCGTCGTCGCCTGCGGCGATCGCACGGGCCCGGCGGGCGTACTACGCGCAACTCACGTTCATTGATCACCAGATTAACCGCCTGACGCATGCCCTGTACGAGCATGATGTCCTGGCGAACACCTGCATTCTGTTCTGCTCCGACCACGGCGACATGCTCTACGACCACGGGTTCGTGGCCAAGTCGTTGCCGTACGAAGGCTCGGCGGGTGTCCCGTTCCTGCTCCGGCTTCCGACCGCGTGGAAGGTGCCGCGGCGGCGGACGCTCGAGATGCCGGTCGAGATGCGCGACGTGCTCCCGACCCTGTGCGATGTGGCGGGCGTCGCCGTGCCGTCGAGTGTCGAGGGCCAGAGTCTCGTGCCGCTCTGCCGCGGTGAGACCGTGCCGTGGCGCGAGTACATTCACGGCGAACACCCGCGCGGCGACCTGTCGAACCACTGGCTGACCGACGGCCGGATGAAATACGCCTGGTATTCGCAGACCGGTCGCGAGCAACTTTTCGACTTGGCGAACGATCCGCAGGAACTGCACGACCTGGCGCCGGACCGGGCTGCCGACGTCGCGGCATGGCGTGAGCGGTTGGTCCGCGAACTCACCGGCCGCGAGGAAGGTTACGTGCAGGATAGCCGGCTCGTCGTCGGCCGCGCGCCCCTGTCGGTGCTGGCCAGCGCGACCGCAAGAGCGAGTTGATCCCGCTGGGAACGGATTTCGACGGTCTGGTCCGATTGCACGCGGACAGCGCGTCACTTCTGCGCGGACCTGGCCTTGACGATCCTGTAGATCCCGAGTGCGATGAGGACGGCCCCGATGGCGGCCAGCGCGAGGCCGTTGTGAGTCCCTCTGAGGACCAGTTTTCCGGAAAGCCCGCCAGCCACGAGAATGACCCCGAACACAATATTGACAATACCGCGCATGGCCTTCTCCTTCGCGTGGAACCTTCCTCTCTTCGACGGGCGCAGGTAATATGCCGACCGCGTAGCGTCCTGCAAGTTTGTCGCGAGTCTCACGGCGCCGCCCGATCTTGTGCCGCCAGGCCAGCGCAGGGCTGTTTCTCTTTCGGTCTCTCAGGAGTCGGTTCGGTGGCTTCGGCGCGTCCCGCGCCGAAGTAGAGTCTGGAGGCCGGTCCCCGGCCGACACACCCGGCCCGAGACGGCCCGCGCTACGGTGCGTTTCGTCTCCCCAAGGCGAAAAAGAAACAGCCCTGTGTTGCC
>Ga0156531_1337_pt1 | contig 24507 bp, 21 predicted proteins | sample RifOxyB3_FD_111926 | JGI IMG/M metagenome (GOLD analysis project Ga0156531, IMG submission 111926) | Lentisphaerae bacterium RIFOXYB12_FULL_65_16 | reverse complement strand
CTCTTCCCTTTCCCCCGTCCGCCGGCGGCGGACGGGGGAAAGGGAAGAGAGGCGACGATGTGCGGTGTAGTAGCCAACTGAACCCGTTCACCTGCCACACAAGGTGGCAGGGGTCTATGCTCCACCCTTAGCTGACGCATTACAGAGACGCCGCCCCCCGCGTTGCGGGGGCGTGAGTTCGTGCTACATTCAAAGCTCCGGCCATGTTCGGTCGGAGCTTTGGCGTCTCAGGGGTCTGGTGTCCACCAAGTCCACACGTGAGCAAATCGGCTGAACATCCCAGCAGTTCCGGCGTTCTGGTCATCACGCCGGCCTTCAACGAGGAAGCGCATGTCGGCCGCCTCGTGACCGAGATCCGGCAGGTGCTTCCGGCCGCGGAGATCGTCGTTGTCAATGACGGCTCGACGGACGCGACGGCCAGCGCCGCGCGCGCCGCTGGCGCCGTAGTGCTCTCTCACCCCTTCAATATGGGCTACGGTGTCGCTCTTCAGACGGGGTACAAGTACGCCAGAACCCGGGGAGCAGACTACATCCTGCAATTGGACGCGGACGGACAGCACGAACCCGCCTCGTGCCGCGACATGCTGGCCGTGCTCCAAGCCGGGACCGCCGACGTCGTCATCGGATCCCGGCACATGGCCGCGGCCAGCTACACGCCGCCGCTGGTGCGTCGCGTCGCCATGCGCTTCTTCGCCGTCCTCGCCTCGCTGGTCCTGCGCCAGCGCATCACGGACCCCACGTCCGGACTGCAAGGGTTCCGCCGTGACGTGCTCCGCTTCCTGGTCTCGGACTACTTCCCGGTCGACTATCCGGACGCCGATGTCATCATCATGCTGCACCGCTGCGGATACCGCATCGCCGAGATTCCGGCGGTGATGCGGGCCGGAACGGGCAAGTCGATGCACAGCGGCTTTGCCCCGGTCTACTACGTGTTCAAAATGCTGCTCAGCATGTTCGTGTCGCTGCTGAGACGCGTGCAGTGAAGGCAGGCTGTAGGGGATTAGGCTGTAGGCTGTAGGTAAGAATCGCCCAAGAAACCGCGAGACTCGGAGCGGCTGAATGAGGCGTGTGCCAATCCAATCCGGAAACCCCCGGTCCAGGCTCGATGCTCGGGAACCTACAGCCTAACAGCCTACAGCCTAAACAACCTGGTTTTTGCCAGTGATGAGGTGTCGCGTGCTGCTCCTCCAGCAGAAAATGTTCATGGCCATCTTTGCCTTGGTGGTTTTCGTGTTTGTGGTCGAACTGGTGCGCCGCAAGAAACTGGGCGAGGAGTTCTCCTGGGCGTGGCTGCTCGGCGGTGTGGCCCTGGTGGTCGCCGCGTCCACCGAACAGGTGTTCGTCTGGCTCGGACGGCTGACCGGCATTGTGGAACCAACCTCTATTGTGTTCTTCTTCGGCATCGTGTTCCTGATGTTCGTCTGCCTGCAGCTCTCTGCCTGCCTGTCGGACAACCGGACCCGCATCAAGAACCTGGCACAGCAGTTGGCCCTTCAGCAGCAGGAGTTGGAGCGGCTCCGCGCCGAACGGTTACGACCCCCGCAACAGGGCGATTGAGATGCCTTTGTGGTCTCAGGATCAGCGGCTTAAACTGGCCATCTCGGTGCTGGCGGCGCTTGTCGCGGTCTATGCCGTCGCGACCCACCGCCGCAACGCCGTGTGGCAAACCGACCTGTCACTCTGGGACGACGCGGTTCGGAAAGCCCCCGGCCACGCCAGGTCGTACTGGGGACGCGCCCTGGCCTACCAGGCACGCGGCGAACATGACAAGGCGCTGCAGGACTACAACCGCGCCATCGAGCTCTGCCCCTGGGCGGACCAGGCCTACGTCAACCGTGGCACGCTTTACGAGACCATGGGCGAAACGGAACTGGCGTTCCGCGACTATGCCCAGGCCATGACCTGCAATCCGAGACTCGCTGAGCCTCATTACAACCGCGGCGCTCTCTACCTGAAGCTCGGCCGCCCACAGGACGCCATCGCCGATCTGGACCGAGCGGTCGCCCTCAGTTCGTTGAGCCCCGGCACCTACGTCAACCGCGGGCTGGCGCATCTGGCCTTGGGCGACCGCGACAAGGCCATGCAGGATTACGACCGGGCCCTCGCGTTCGACCCGCGGTCGGCAGCCGCTTACAGCAACCGCGGCAGCCTGCTCGAACTGCAGGGGCAGACGTCACAGGCGCTGGACGACTACACGCGCGCCATCGCGTGCGACCCGGAGTTTGCCGACGCGCTGTACAACCGCGGAACACTCCTCCTGAAGCTCGACAGGCTGGCGGAAGCTCTGGCCGATCTGGACCGGGCGTCCAGACTGCAGCCGGAGCGCGCGGCGGTCTTCATCAACCGCGGTTCGGCCCATCTGAAAATGGGCCGGCTCGGCAACGCCGTCGCCGATCTCAGTCGCGGTCTTGAGCTGGATTCCGGCAACGCCGGGGCCTATCTCAACCGGGCCTTGGCGTACCTTCTGGCGGGTAACCGGGAAGCGGCTCAGGCCGACGCGGAATCCTGTCGGCGCCTGGGCGGCGACGCGTCGGAATTCGAACGAATGAAGGGCGTCCTGGCAACCGGAAAGCCGGCCGTGCCGCCGGATCGGAAGTAGGGCAAGCCTGTCCTCCGCGCGGCCTCCGGGCGGTTCTGTCCGTGACCGCCGATGGGAGGGGCGGGCGGGGGGTGCCGCACTTTCCACAACGACACACTCCACTCCCCTTCACATCATCGGCGTCAGGACGGGCCCCACCGCCTTGTACAGGCGTGTCACGATCTCTTTGTGGGACAGCGCGCCGTCGGCACCCGGGAAATCCCCGGCTTCGCGGTAGTTCCGGTAGAAGTCCGGGTGGCCGGGTGCGACTTCCGCGGCGCCGGGCAGCAGCTCGAAGCTGGTCGTGTTCTGCAGCGGCCAGGCATCGACGGGCGTGAGGTTCGAGAGCCCGTCGACGAGGCGGTTGACGACGTCGAGATGCAGCGGCACCTGGCGCTTGGCGAGGACCCAACTGTTGCGGGCGCTGGCGTCGGCCAGAATGTCACCCTTCAACTCGCGGGCAAACGCCGCGTCCTCGACCAGGAGCCCGACCTCGGTGTTCAGGTTCTCCGAGCGCGGGTCCAGGTTGTACGACCCGACGAAGGCCACCCGGTCGTCGACCACCAGCGACTTGGCGTGGATGCAGAGAAGCGGCAGGCCCTCCTGCTTGCCCTCCGCCTGTTTTCGGGCTGCCAGTGCGTGCAGGTCCGGGTACTGGGGAAAGACCTGGAGCAGGTCAGCCGGCAGGGCCCGGTATTCGTGGACTTCCAGTCCCAGGTCTTCGACATAGCGGCCGCGCAGTCGGTAGTTCGCCGAGTAGGCCAGGATGTTGTCGGTCGATGCGAAGCTGTTGGTTGAGACGACGAACCGGAGTTGCGGCGACTGCGCCTTCAGGCTGCGGAACAGGTTTGCTGCCGCCGGACTCAGGACCAGGTATGGCGACTGGATGACGACCGACTCGCGCGCCGAGGCGAGCACGTCGGCCAAGTCCCGGGTGATGCGGCCCTGGCCCCAGAACAGGAACCCCTGGTTCTTGCCCGGCTTGTCGGCCAGGAACTGAACGCGCGCGACGGGTCGCAGCCGCGACACAAAGCGAGACTGAATCTGTGGCGCCGAATCGGCCTGCCGCGTGAGTTCGCCGAAGAATGGGCCGAAGGCGAAATCCTCCCACGTCTCGTACGTCCGGAACGTGCCGGCCGCGATGGCCGCCGCCACGTCGGTCAGCTTGCGGCTGCTGACGCTGTGCCGGTAGTCCCAGAACTCCTCGAACGAGTCGCGCGCCAGTGCCACGACCGGCCCCACGGCCAGAACGTCGCGGTCGCGGAAGTTCATCGCGGTCGAATGGTTGAAGTAGGTGTTTTCAATGTTGCGCCCGCCCGTGATCAGCGCCGCACCGTCCACCAGCATGATCTTGTTGTGCATGCGCTGGTTCATGCTCTTGGGCGCGAACACCCCGTGCAGCAGTTGGGTGAACCTGGATGTCTTCAGTCGCTGCGCCGTGGGACGGTAGTGCCGGATCTCGAGGTTGGGGTGCACCGTGGCCAGAAACGCCACGGTCTGCGGGTCCTGATCGGAAAACAGGTTGTCGGCAATGATGCGGACCTTCACGCCGCGGCGGGCGGCGGCGATCAGCTCGTACATCATCAGGCGGCCGCATTCGTCGTTGGTCCAGATGAACGTCTGCATCCCGATGGACCGCTGCGCGTTCCGGATCAGGTGCACCCGCAGCAGCAGCGCGTCGTACCCGTTGTCGATGATCGCCAGGTGGTTGCCGCGTGAGGCGTCGCCGACGGTGGTGAACGCCGGGCTGTCCCGCCCCAGTACGGCAGCGAACGGCGACCCGCAAAGCGGCGTGCCGCCGCCGACCGTGACGGCTCCGTTCAGAAGGCAGCTACAGGCACAGAGCAACCAGGTCAGACGCGTGAACGGCGCAGTGTACATGGCAGCGACTGTCTCCCCTGCCCAAACCCCGCACGACTCGTCCCCGGGCCTGGTTCACATGGGCCATTGCGGGCTCGAGGGCAACCTCGGAATGTAGCGACCTGTGCGGGCAAGTCCAGCCCTGGCAGCCCACAGCAGGTTGACCCGCACCAAAGGTGTGGCAGATTTCCTGACTTTCGGGGACGGCATGCCAATCTGCCAACGGAGACACCCCATGGGCAACACACACGATTCGACGCCCGACAGCGGCGAGCAGGACGTGTTCCACCTCCGCGATCTGTCGAACGCCGAGTTTCTGGCGCAATACGCGCAGCCGGGCCGTATCGGCCTGGCCAGCGGCCTGACCGTGGTGGACAAGGCCATCTGCCTGGCCGAGCGGCACCTGGATGCGAAAGGTCAATGGGGGCAGTGGTCGCATGCGTTCGTGTTCGAGGGCGAGCGCGTGGACGGGCACTCGTGGGTGATCGAGTCCGACCTGCAGGTGGAGCACAAGCACATCCAACTCGGCGCCCAGGAGAACCGGGTCAGCAAGTACTACGACGAGGAGTTCTACTCCAACCTGGCGATTCTCGATCTGGGCCTGTCGCAGGAACAGACGAACCTGGTGCTGAGGCACGGACTTGACCTGGTGGCCACGCACAGCCGCTACTCGCTGCGCGAACTGCTCGGCGCCTATGCAGCACTGCGTCGGCGCGAACTGCGCAGCAGGGCTAACGCCCTGTCGCGGGAGAACAGTTTCTTCTGCTCCGCGTTCGTGGTCCACCTCTTCCGCCAGGCAGGCATTGATCTGACTCCCGGCGTCAATGAGAAAGCGTCCGCACCCGAGGACATCTTCCGCTCGCCCGTGCCGCACCGCACGTTCCTGCTGGTCCGGCACCGGGTCCGCAGCGCCGCGGCCAAAGCGGTGCGGCAGGTCCATCGCCGCATCCGGGCCGGTGTCCGCCACACCGCGCGTCGGCTCAAACGGGCCAGGCCGGATCGCGATTGACGGTTGCCCGCCGCTCGCTTTCCGGCGGCTTCGCGACCAGCCCTTCCGGAATCACCACGTCCTGCCCCGTGTGCCGCTCCGCCTGGCGCAGCACCTGCAAAACCCCGGGCAACGGGCGGCACACCACCATGAACTGGAAGGCGAACAGGGGCGGCCAGGCATAGGCAAGGACATGCGCAATCCGGTCCAGTACGCGCCCGAGGCCGCCGGACATGACCGCCTCGAACGGGACTTGGACCGGGATCACCTTCTCGACCCGGTACCCGCAGTCCCGCAGCATGCGCAGCAGCGAGGCGCGGGTGAACAGTCGCTTGTGCGTGACGTCCAGAATGCCGCGCTCGGCGTAGTTGAACCGACCCAGCAGCAGATTGAGCCGGACCGCCGCGAAAGCCACGTTCGGAACACTGAGGATGACCGTGGGCGATGGCTGCCCCGCCTGCAGCGACCGGCTTTCGTTGCGCAGCCGGACCAGGAATGCCTCGGGCTCGGCCAGGTGCTCAATGACATCCAGCAACAGCACGGCGTCGTAGGCGAATGGGTCGACAGGCAGTGGGTCCTTCTCCAAGTCGAGTTGCCGGAACTCACTCATCACCCCCGGTTGCGGCGCTACCCGGTCCAGTCCGGTGACCCGGCACCCGAGCGCCTCGCAGCGCTGGGCGACAAACCCCGGCCCGCAACCCACATCGAGCAGCCGCTTGGGCAGCGCTTCCTCGATGAGTCCCAGCGCCAGGGCGTGCGACGAGTACCGCAGGTGGCCCTTGTCCGGGTATCGCAACGGACTGAGGTTGCGGTACTTCAGCGAGCAGACCATGCCGCGGCGGTGCATGGCATACCGCGCTGTGGCCAGAAGCACGTTGATCCCGTACTGGACGCTGTTTACGTGGCAGACCTCGTCGCCGTAGTGTGTCGGGATGTCCAGTTCCTCGACGCGCGCGCCGACGTAGTGCGCCTGCAGCAGGATCTCGGTGTCGAAGTGGAAATCATTTGTATTCACCTCGAACGGCACCGCGCGCAGGAGTCGCGTCGAGTACGCCCGGTATCCGGTGTGGTACTCGGAGAGGGCCTGGCCGGTAAGGCGATTTTGGAACCACGTCAAGGTGCGGTTGCCGGCAATCTTGTACAGAGGCATGCCGCCGACACGCGCCTTGGCCACGTACTTCATCCGCGACCCGAGAATGACATCGGCGTCCGTACGCCGCCACGTGTCGATGAAGGAGGGGAGCATCTCCGGCGCGTACTGTCCGTCCCCGTGCAGGAGAATCACCAGGCCGAAGCCCTGATCCACGGCGACGCGGTAGCCGAGTTTCTGGTTGCCGCCGTACCCCTGGTTCACGGGGTTCCGCAGTACGGTGATGTTGCGGATGGCGTGCGCCTCGACCCACCGAGCCAGGATGTCCGCCGAGCCATCGCCGGACGCATCGTCAATCACCAGGAACGCGACGTCCGGGGCGTTGAACAGCGGTTTGGGGACGCGCTCGAACACGCTGACAATGTGCTTCTCGGCGTGGTAGGCGACGACAAAGACCAGAACCCGGCCAGCGTCTAGAACAGGCTGTCCTCCGTTGGCCATTCGTTGCTTCCCTTCGCTGTCGCGTCAGGTGCACCCCGTTCCAGCAAGAGCATTCCGTACCGCGCGTCAGGCACCGGTCGCGGCGCCAGGCACGCCTTGACACGGTAGTTGGCGTGGAGCCACTCCGCAAGCGCTTGCCCGAAGTCGCGGCCGAAGTAATCCGCCCCGAAGTCGGTGAACTTATCGTCCTGGAACACCAGGAAGTCCGGCGGGGTCCCTTGAAAGCTGGGGAGGATTACCCCCCCCGTGCGCCGCGGAATGGGATCCCCGAAGGGGCCAGGCGACAAGCGGGCATGGGCACTGTAAAATAGGGCATACGCGGCGGGAGCGTCCGAGCCCGGGGCAGCCCGGCAAGATGAGGGCCACGCGGAGCGTGGGGCCGTTCTGAGACTGGAATACGAACGCCGAACACTGAAGTAAGACCGGAATGTCGGTAACGCTTGCTCATATCGTTCGACGTGGCCCGGCTTCACTCCGAGGTTCGGCGCTCTCTGCATTGGGTGTCATTCGGGTCACGCCCGCCCGGTCGCGCTCATTAGGGTTCTGTCAAGCAGAGCCGGCGCGCGAGTAGGAGTAGAAGCTCAGGAGCCCAGTTCATGGCATTCCGGGTCGCCGATGCCGTTACGCGAGGCGAGATTGACAATCGCCGTCGCGGCCTGGTCACGGGCCGGCTTTGGCTGGTCGGGCAGGCGGAGCCGGTCGTGTTGGAGCTCAAAGGTGACTGCCGGCGCGACCTGGCGGGGTGTCTGCTCACGTTCGAAAACCCGCGCCCCGTGCCCGCTCCTCCCGCTGCGGACCTCGCACTCGTGCAGGAGGGGGTGACGGGAGATATGACCGCGTCGCGGAAGGTCCGAGTCGCCGCCGTGCCCGCCGCCACGGCCGTGGAGATGGCATGGCGCGCCGAGACGGTTCCGGAGCGCTTTGCCAACTGCCTCTACCTCGAATGGTACAGCGCCGCCAACGGCCGCGTCGTCATCGAATCCGTCGACTGCCGGATCTCCGTCTCCGAGCCGGAATGGACCTTGACCGCAGGCGAGGATCAGGCCCTCGGTCTGGCCAACAGCCAGACCTTTGTCCAGTGGATGGAACGGCTGGCGCGGGGCCTGCAGTCGCAGGAAGATGAGACTCCCGACGAGGATGACATCCCGCCCCATTGAGCACGACACCCGCCGAGAAGACACGCCGGGCGTACTGGGGCGCATGTCACTTCCGCAGGGGCGGGCGCCGTCAGCGTGCATTGTGCCTGAGTCCCGGCTTCAGCCGGAAGCCTCGGCGAGCTTCAGCGAGCCGTGCGTCGACCGCTCGCTGAAGCTCGCTGCCACTTCCGCCTGAAGGCGGTACTCTGGCGGGAACGCGATACATCGGATTGACGCACGGCAAACCCTTGAAACGTTTGACTTCTGCAATAGCGTAAGAGCGTCTTGTCTCGCCACAAAGAGAATCCCCTGCAGAAGTGACATGCGCCCGGCGTACTGGCGCCCAACTGAACTTCCGGCAAACCCCGGCTATAGTACACGCCGCCGCGCGTCGACTGTGGCGATAGGTCCGATTCGTGCGATGGGGCGATGGTCTCATCGTTCCGATCGGGACGTTCTCTTCTCTTGACAGGAGTTGGCCCGTGTCCGAATCACGTCAGATCGAGGTCCTGCAGGACAAGTGCGTTGGCTGCAAGCTCTGCGTCAAAGCCTGCCCGTTCGGCGCCATCAGCATGTGCGAACGCAAAGCCGTCATTGACTACGACAAGTGCACGCTCTGCGGTTCCTGCGTGCCGGTCTGCAAGTCCGAGGCGGTCCGACAGAGCGCAGCGACAGCGGCAACGAAGCGCCAGGCGACCGGCGAAGTCTGGGTCTTCTGCGAGATTGACCCGGAAGCCGGCCGGCTGGCTGGCGTCTCCGTCGAGCTGCTCGGACTGGCCCAGGAACTGGCCGCGGCCCTGAACGTCAAGGTTGGCGCGCTGCTGGCTGGTTGCGACCTGGCCGGGTATGGCCGTGAGGCCGGCGCGCAGGGCGCGGACCGCGTCTACCTGATCGAGCACCCGGACCTGGAACACTACGACGACGAGCGCTACGGCACGGTCATCTCCCGCCTGGTCACGGAGCGCAAGCCGGAAATCCTGCTCGGCGGCGCCAGCGCCGTGGGCCGGGCGCTGCTGCCGCGCATTGCCATCAAGGTGCACACGGGCCTGACCGCCGACTGTACGGAGCTGGACATCGACCCGACGACCGGGCTGCTGCGCCAGACGCGGCCGGCATTCGGCGGCAACATCCTGGCCACGATCACGTGCGAAAACCACCGCCCGCAGATGGCCACCGTGCGGCCCGGAGTGCTGCGGCGCAAGCCTGCGGACCCCGCGCGCACCGGTGAAATTATCGCCTGCCCGCCGCGGGCGGAGGAGTTGCGCTCCTCGCTGGAATGGCTCGACTTCAGGCCGCGCGGCAAAGGCGATGTGGACCTGCGCGAGGCCGAGATCATTGTGGCCGTCGGATACGGGGCGGGCAGCCCGGACGGCGTGCGGTTGGTCGCGGAACTGGCCCAGGCCCTCGGCGGCGCCCTGGGCGCCAGCCGCTCCGTCGTGGATGCCGGCTGGATCGAGTACCCGCACCAGGTCGGCCAGACCGGCACGACCGTGCAGCCGAAACTCTACGTCGCCTGCGGCATCTCCGGCGCCATCCAGCACATTGTCGGCATGCAGAACAGCGAGACCATCGTCGCCATCAACCGCGACCCCGACGCACCGATCTTCCAGTATGCGGACTACGCCCTGGTCGGCGATATCGCCGACATCGTCCCGGAACTGCTGCGGCAGATTGAAGGGAAGTCATAGGGGCGGGAATACCGCCCCGTCAGGGGGCGCCTGGATGTCCCTCCCAGAACGTTGTTGCGCCAGGTGGGAGTCGCGGCATATTACCTGAGACGAATCCCGACTCCTCGGCTCGTAGGGGGTATTGCTCCACCGTGGATGCATCGAAACCACAACCCGTTCCGAAACGGTACATCGGCCTGCACGTCGAACGCCACTTCCTCAAGTTGCAGGGCAAAGCGGAACGGGAGGAGCTGTCCGAAGAAGAGCGCCAGGCGTGGATGCATATCGTGGACTGCACCGATTACCAGCGGCTCTGTGCCGACCGCGCCCGTCCCTTCTATGCCGAAGGCGTCGTCCGCAAGAGGAATGCTGCGGCCGAAGTCTTCGTCGAGTGGGAAGACGGTGAGACGGAATGGTTGACGGGCAGTGTGCCAGGCACACTGCAGTGCCTGAAGGACGGCGACGTGTTCAGTGCCTTTGTCAAGAGGGACCACCGGGACAAGACGGTTCGGGTGGAGAGCGTGTCGTTTCTCGGCGAACGTGAGACCGTCTATGCGGAGTTGCCGCCGGACTGGCCACCGGCACTGCAGGTCGCCGAGGGGACTCGCCGTGAGACCGTCTGCTGAGTCAGCCCCGAGGCGCAGGCCACGAGGAGACGTCTCTTTGTTTGGGCGTGTGATGTCGAGTTGCGCCAGGCGAAGAAGGCGACTACAATACTTGATGCTTGCCTGATGTCGGCAAGCGTGGCGGCAGGACTGTCCACATGCGGCGAATCCAAGACAAGCGCACGAACGTCGTGCTCCTGGGTCGATTCAACCCGGCCATTTTCCAGCCGGCTTGGTTCGTCCGTCACGGCCTTCTCCGCCAAGAGGAGGGCGTCGACGAAGACCAGCAGCAGGGCGCCGACGTGAGGGTAGTACATCCCGAGGTGACGGAATTCGCCACAGAATGGCTTGTCGTTCAAATCCTTAAGGAACGTTTCCAGGCGCGTCCAACCCGCGACGGCCACGATGAAGAGGTCCGGGACTTGGTTCTGGGGACCTTTCGGTTGTTGCGGCATACTCCTGTCGAAACTCTGGGAATCAATACGACCGCACACTGGGTGATGGATTCTGAAGAGCAGTGGAACAGGCTTGGGGACGTGCTCGCGCCCAAGGATGTGTGCTGGGGAGAGGTGATGGAGAAACCGGGACTGCGGTCCCTTATTATGCACGGAACCAGATCGGAGGGGCCCAAGGGACACGTTCTGGTGCGGGTGGAGCCTTCTTCGAAGGACCGCTTTGGCGTCTTTGTTGAGATCAACGACCACTACGAAGTCAATGCCCCGCAGGAATGCCTTGGCGCGGAAGAGGTCCTCGGTCTGCTGGAAACACGGTGGAGTGCATCGCAGGAACAGGCCGAACGGGTAATCGCCCGCTTGGTTGGGATGCCATGACGGAATCACGACCAGTCAGTTTGCCGTTCGCGGTTGACCCCGGGGAACGCCCGGAAGGTTGGCGCCGAACTTCGGCGGATATCGAAGAGAGTCTGTGGGGCCCGGACCTTGGCCACGGGCGTGCGGGGGTGCCTGTTTCGGTTGGGACTTGTGGCGATGACACCGGCCTGTCCGAGTTGGCGCTTTGTTCGCCCCGCGGAACCCCCCTCTCCCCGCCCGGGTCGGGGGGCCAGCCCCCACCCGTCGACATCCTGCTTCGCAGCGCGGCTCGGTGGTCCGTGAGAGAACGCTCTGTGTGCCTTCAGAAGTGGGAAGGAGTTGTCGTGTCGTCTGGATCTGATTCCTTCTTTGCCAGGTTGGTCGATCTGACGGGCGATACTCCAGACGAGGAGGTCGAGATTCCCCGTGAAGAGGTCTCGGCGAGCGACTGTGCACTCCTTCGGGAAGGGGCGGTTTTCTACTGGACGATCGGTTACAGCGACAGCGTGAAGGGGCAGCGGCGGCGGGTCTCCGAGATTCGTTTTCGGCGCCTGCCAGCCTGGACGGAAGAGGACATCCAACGAGCCGAGCGGGAGGCGGAGGAATTTGGCTTTGTCCTCGGATCCCGATAGGGGGTTGACTCCGCCTCACCCGGATGAACTTGAGGTCTCCGTCTTCGGGCCCGGGTACGGCGAGTGTGTTCTCGTTCATCTTGGCGCCAACCGTTGGCTCTTGGTGGATTCGTGCCTCGATGTTCAGAGTCGCGAACCTGCCGCCTTGGCTTACCTCCGGCAGATAGGCGTGGACCCCGCGACGGCTGTCGTGCAGATCGTCGCCACGCACTGGCACGATGATCACATCGTGGGGCTGGCGCAGACCGTTCAGAAGTGCCAGGTGGCAACGTTGGCGATCTCGGAGGCCCTTCGGCCTAAGGAGTTTATGACCCTGGTCTCCGCTTATTCGCGGACCGGTGGATGGGAAACGGGGTCCGGCGCGAACGAGATGGCAACGGTTTTCCGGGAACTGAAACGCCGGGCGGGAGGGGCGGGCAGTGTCCGTTTTGCCCTCGCGGACCGCCGTCTCTGGCGAGGCGATAGCCCCGCCGCCGAGGTCTGGGCACTCAGTCCATCTGACCGGATGTGCACCGACGCCCGACTCTCGTTTGGACGACTGTTGCCGAAACCCGGCTTGGCTGTCGGCCGGTTGCCAGACGTGACACCCAACGAGGCGTCTGTGGTTCTCTGGCTTCGGATCGGGTCGGCCAGCGTGTTGTTGGGAGCCGATTTGGAGGAGCACGGCCATCAACACTCAGGCTGGTCTGGCGTTCTGTCATCAACGACCCGTCCTGAAGGTGTCGCCACCGTGTTCAAGGTTCCGCACCACGGCTCCCACAACGCGGACCATCCGGAGGTCTGGCGCAGGATGCTGGCGCCCGAACCCGTCGCCGTTGTGACGCCCTTCCTGAGAGGCGGCGTGGCGTTGCCGACGGAGGAGGACAGAGACCGAATCCAGGCGCGGACTCCGAACGGGTTCGCTACCGGGATCGTCCTGAACAGAGTGAGCACGCGTCGAGACCCTGCCGTGGAACGGACGCTGAACGAAGTCGTCCGGCAGCGACGGCCGACCTGTGCATCGTCGACCGGCCACGTGCGAGTTCGGATGGGGACCACCCCCGGATCGGGAACGCCAGAAGTGCTCCTGCGCAACGGTGCGTTCAGACTCGGAGCGACACTCGGTTCTCGTCCCGGGACTCGCATACGCTGACACCCGAGCCGGAGCCAACGGAGGCCCATGGCCCGTTACGATCATCTGAGCCGCGAGGAACTGGTCCGGGTGCTGGAGGCGCGCGACCGGCGCGACGCGGCCGGGTTCGGTTGATGCCAGGCCTCGCAACTGACGACGACGGCGGCCAACCGTCCCATGACATCCAGGAAAGCAACCCTCAAATGAGCACACTCTGCGTCGACCCTGTGACCGGCGCGTCCGGCGACATGATCCTGGCAGCGCTGTTCGATTTGGGCGCGGACCCGAAGCAGGTCCAGGACGTCGTGCGTCGCAGCGGCCTGAAGGACGTGCGCATCGTGTTCGAGCGCCGCGCGGACCGGCACCGGCTGGTGTGCGGGTTCTGCGACGTCCGCACCGGACGCGCCCGGAAGCCGGCCCACGGGCACAGCCACGGTCACGAGCACTCGCATGAGCACCACTCCTCGCATCGGCATGATCACGACGGGCAGCACCGCGAGCACCCGGCGCACCGGCCGCTGAGCGAGATCCTGGACCTGATCGGGAACAGCAAGGCAGCGGCGCGCGCCAAGGACCGGGCCGGGCGCATCTTCCGGCGCCTCGGCGAAGTCGAGGCCGGCATTCACGGGGTCGATATCGAGGCCGTGCAGTTCCACGAGGTCGGCGCGGTGGACTCGATCGTCGACGTGTTCGGCGCCTGCATCGCCATGGAACAACTCGAGGTGGACCGCCTGTACTGCGCCGAACTCAAGGTCGGCAGGGGCACGGTCCGCTGTGCGCACGGCACGCTCCCCGAGCCGGTGCCGGCCACCGCCAAGCTCCTCGAAGGTTTCCCGTTCCGGCGACTCGATATCGAGGCGGAACTCACGACCCCGACCGGCGCGGCGATCCTGACGACACTGAGCGAGGGTGACTGGTCGGAACTGCGGTTCACGCTGCGACGCTGCGGGGTCGGACACGGAAACCGCGACCTCGAGCAGGCGCCGAACATCCTGCGCCTGTTCCTCGTCGATGAACCCGTCGCCACGGAACGCGCCGAACTGCTCGAAACCGATATCGATGACGAGTCGCCCCAGGTGCTGGGCACGGTCGGCGACCTGCTGCGCGAGGCGGGTGCGCTGGACGTGGTCCTGGTCCCGGTCCTGATGAAGAAGAACCGGCCGGGAACGCGCGTCACCGTGACCGCGCGGGCCGGCGATGCGGCGCGGCTGGCCGGGCTGCTGTTCACGCACACCAGCACCATCGGAGTGCGCGTACTGCCGGTGCGGCGCTACACACTGCCGCGCAGCACGGCCGAGGTCGAAACGCCGTGGGGCAAGGTCAAGGCGAAACGGATCGAGCGGCCGGACGGGACTGAACTGGCGCCGGAGTTCGACTCGTGCCGGACGCTGGCGGCATCCGCCGGCGTGCCGGTGCGGCAGGTGCTGCGGAGTGCGCACCGGTGGACGCCGACGCGCGGGTAGCGTGGGATGCGCAGGGGGTTTCTCACCCCCTGCACCCCCGACCAAAGGGAGTCAGTGACTCCCTCTGGACTCCCTCGGGGTTGCCACGGGAAACGCAGGAGCGCCCCTGAGCGGGCGCTCCTGCGTTTCCCGTGGCGAGGCCGTCCGGCGTGCGGAGTCCGCGACTGCGGACTCCGCACGCCGGATGAACGCGAAATGGCAGGGTCAGTTACGGCCTGTCGTGAGGTCAACTCGGTTGTGGCGTAGGTGCCGGTGCGAAGCGAGGAACGAACTCCATGTCAAAGCATTGCGGTCACACGGCTCCGGTCATTCCGGACACTGAGCGTGAACATCGGATCGGTTTTGCCGAGGTGATCTACTGCCCGGGCAAGTCGGATGCGCAACTAGGCGTGGCGGCCAAGGCGCTGTTCGCCGCGCACCGCAACGTTCTGGCGACGCGCGCTACGCCGGAGCAGGCCGCCCTGCTGCGGACCGTGGACGCCGGCGTGCAGTACAACGAGGTGGGCCGGGTCGTGTTTCTGCACCGCGACCGCCGGATCCGTGGCCGCGGCACGGTCGCGGTGGTTTCCGCGGGGACGTGCGACATTCCGGTGGCCGAGGAAGCCGCCTGCACGGCCGAAGTCATGGGCAACCGCGTGGAGCGCATCTATGATGTCGGCGTGGCCGGATTGCACCGGCTCATGGGCCGGCGCGACGCCCTGGAAGCCGCGGAGGTCCTGATCGTGGTGGCGGGCATGGAAGGGGCGCTGCCGAGCGTCGTCGGCGGGTTGGTGTCGCGGCCGGTCATTGCGGTGCCGACCTCGATCGGGTACGGCACCTCGTTCCAAGGCGTGTCCGCCCTGCTGAGCATGCTGAACTCCTGCGCGCCCGGGGTCACGGTCGTGAACATCGACAACGGTTTCGGCGCCGCGTTCGCCGCCAGCCGCATCAACCGCCGGAGAGTGCGCGGGTAACCGCGGGACCAGGGGTCCGGCCCGGTTTGTCTACCGCCTGCGCTTTGCCGAGTGCGTACTCGCACGTCGGCAACAGCGACCTCGCTTTTGCATTTTCCGCCTGGTGCCTGCAGAGCGGTGACCTCAAATGCCCTCGCGGACCACGACACACGCCATTGACCGGGCCCGGGCTGGCAACCGTTTGCCACCGGTCGACACGAGAACCCAGGGTGACGCTGTCGCTCTGCCCTGGGCTGGTATACGTTGCCCCTTCAGGGCAAGCCGATGGTCGCCTCGCGGCGGGCCTGATTCTGCGGGTTCCGCTGGCGCTGTTCTCGGCCCCGAACGCTGTTTCTGACTCCACAGCGTCTGGGGCGAGTCGGGTGTAGTCTGCCATCTTCCCGGACGACAAAGACCGGAGATTAAGACTTGAGACAAAGACCCGAGCCTCGGGTCAGGTGCAGACCGGCGTTCCGAATCTTTGTCTGCTGGTCTTCGCCGCCCGTCTTTGTCTTCGCCGTCCCCCGCCCACCCACCCACTCACATACCCGTCCGCTCCGCTCTGCTTGGAAACGTCGACCCCGCGTGCCATATTCCGAGCGCAGGAGTCCAGAGGGGCTCTGCCGGGAGGACGCGTGCAGGCATGAGAGAGACGGGTCAAGAACTGCCCTACACCGACTATGGGCCATTCCTGCGCCGCCGCTACGGCAAGTCGATGTACCGTGTGCCCGTCGATCTCGGGTTCGGCTGTCCGCACCGCGACCAGACCGGCAAGGGCTGTATCTACTGCGGCGACGATGGTTCGCGCGCCATGCACCTGCGCGCCGGAATGCCGATTCGCGAGCAGGTCGAGGCTGGGGTCCTCCTGGCGCGGGAGCGGTATGGTGCGGACGGCCTGATGGCGTACTTTCAGGCGTTCACCTCAACGCACGCTCCGGTCGAGAGGCTCCGCGCGCTCGTCGGCGAGGTGCTCAGCCTGGCCCCGTTCGAGGTCGTCATCGTCGCCACCCGGCCGGATTGCCTCCCGCCTGAAACGATCCACTACCTCGCATCACTGAAGAAGACGCACGATGTGTGGGTCGAACTCGGGGTGCAGACCGCCAACAACGAGACCTTGAAACGTCTTCATCGCGGTCACGATTTCGCCTGCAGCGAGAAGGCGGTCCGCAGTTTGGCTGCCGAGGGCATCAGCGTGGCGGCCCACGTCATTCTCGGGTTGCCGGGCGAGACTCGGGCGGACTTTCGCGCTACGGCCACGGCTCTGCAGCAGTTGCCGCTGGCCGGCATCAAGATTCACAACCTGCACGTGGTGCGGGATACCGTCCTGGCCGAGATGTGGAAACACCAGGAAGTTCGGGTCTGGGACGAGCATGAATACGGCGAGGCACTGATGGATTTCCTGCGGCGCATCCCCGCCGCCTGGCCGGTCATGCGCCTGGTCAGCGACACACCGAAGGACCACCTGCTCGCGCCTCTGTGGTGGATGGACAAGAGCCAGTTTCTCGAGTACTTGGCCAAGCAGATGCGGGAGCGCGGTTGGAAGCAGGGGGATCTCCTGGACGACAAAGGCTCTGACGGCGCCGTCGCACCCAGGCGCGCCCGGGCGGTGGCGGCAAACGCGATTCATGACCAGACCGCTATCTGGCTGCCGCCACCCAAGCCGGTCACTCGGCCCGGCGTTGCCCTGCCGCAGGAGGTGGACCTCATCGCCCGAGGTCTGCTCGAAGCGGCGCAGTTCCAGGCGCGAATGGAGAAGGGCAACCTCGTCCTTCTTGACATTGGCTTTGGTCTGGGCTGGGGTGCGTTGACGGCCGTCGAACAGGTGCCGGACAAGTCCTCGAACCACCTGCGCATCATCGGCCTGGGCACCGAGGCCAGCGTGCTGAGTGAAATGCGCGAGCAGATGCCAGACAGCACCAGGCTGCGCGGTCGGTTGATGACCATGCTGGAAAGCACCCGCGAGGTCCAGGGCAACTGGGGCAGCGTCAAGCTGTACTGGGGCGATCCGCGGCGGACGTTGTTTCGGATCCGTGGCCGCGCCCAAGTGATCCTCTTCGAGGCGCACCACATCGACAAGCACGTCGAACTGTGCTCGTACGACTTCCTGCGCCGGCTGGGCATGCTCCTGACGCCGGACGGCGTTCTGGTGGCGGCAGCCGGGTCGACGGCGTTGCGCAACGCCCTGACCCGTGCCGGGTTCTACGTCGGCAAGTGCGATCCAGACCTGATCCCCGGCGGTGGCACCGTGGCGGCGCACCAGGAATCGCTCCTCCGCTTCCCGCTCACATCCCGCGAGCAGCGCATTCTGAAGCGCAGCCTTTCAGCCGTGCCCTACCGCGACCCACGCCTGATCTGGACCCGCAAGCAGATTCTGCAGCACCGCGAAGCCGTGGTGCGGCGCCTGCGCGGCCGCGGTTGGCAGCGTCGCATCAAGTTCTGGGGCAATGCCGAATGAGCCCCCAATGACCACTATTCCTCACACCAAGACAGAGTTGCTCGTGCTGCTGGCCGAGCTGGAGCTGCATCCGCGCCGGAAATGGGGCCAGAACTTCCTGACCGACCCTAACATGCTGGACGCGATCGTGCGCACGGCCGCGCCGGCAACCGGCGAGGTCATCCTGGAGATCGGCGCCGGCACCGGGGTTCTGACCGAGCGTCTTTTAGCCGCCGGTGCGCGCGTGACGGCCGTGGAAATCGACCGGCGCCTGGCCGGGCACCTGCGCGCCGCGTTTGGCGGTCACCCCGGACTGCGGCTTATCGAGGGTGACGCCTGCGACCTGGACTACGACGCGCTGCTGGGCGCGGAGCCGTATCGCGTCGTTGCCAACCTTCCCTACGCGTGCAGCTCCGTACTGGTGGCGACGTTCGCCCGACTGCGAACTCCGCCGCGCGACATGCTGCTGCTCCTGCAGCGCGAGATGGCCGATCGCCTGGCCGCGTCGCCGGGCACGAAAGACTTCGGATCCCTGACGGTTTCAGTGCGGATGACGTACGATGTGACACGGCTGCGCGCCGTGCCGCCCGGGGTGTTCACGCCGCCGCCCGAGGTCGACTCCGCTCTGGTCCGCCTCACCGCGCGGACGCCCCCGCTCAGCGTGGCCGAACGCGATCGGGTCGGCGCCGTGGCCCGTGTCGCGTTTGGGCAACGGCGCAAGAAACTGAGCAACGCGCTGAGTGCGCACTTCGATGCCGTGGCCGTACGCGAGGCGATGCTGCGTGCCGGAATCCCCGCCGATGTGCGCCCCGAGCAGGTGGATGTGTTGGGTTTTGTCCGGCTTGCCGCTTGCCTACCCGCGGAATGAACCGCATATTTGGTTGTACACGTTGTCGAACCCGTCGGGCGTTGTCCGGTGAAGTGTGCGAGGACGTGCCTCGCACGGACCGAACGCGTCGACGAAGGTTTGCGCAGAAGCACGAAGGACGGCAAGGATGTTTCCACTCGCAGGCATTCCCACCGGTGTGGTGGTCTATGCGTTTCAGCAGAGCGACACGGTGGGCCGCGGCATCGTGGTGCTGCTGTTCCTGGTCTCGATGTACGTGTGGATCATCATTATCGAGAAGGGCACGATGGTGGGGCGGGCACGGCGCGGCAGTCGGCACTTCCTGCGCATGTTCGACCGCACCGTGTCGCCGCTGGACCTGGCGCTGCAGATCGAGCAGTTCCACGGCCCGATGGCCCGCATCTACGCCGCGGGCGTCGAAGAGGTGATGGACGTGCTTGAGGTCGATCCGAATCTGGTCGAGCAGCACTGCCGGCGTCGCACGCTGCCGCGCGCCCTGAGCCCGTACGAGATCGACAAGATCCGCAGCACGCTCGAACACGCGGTGGCCGCGGAGATCACGGCGCTGGAAAGCCGGTTGGGCCTGCTGGGCACCGCCGTGACTTTGAGCCCATTCCTCGGCCTGTTGGGCACCGTGTGGGGCATCCTGGCCGTGTTTGTCGGGATTGCGCAGCAGGGCCGCATGGAGATCGTGGCCATTGCGCCGGGCATCAGCGGCGCCTTGCTCACCACCGTGGCCGGACTGACGGTGGCCATTCCGGCCGTGATCGGGTTCAACCTCATCGGCAGTTCGATCCGGCAGACCACGGTCGACATGGACAACTTCGTCGAGGACTTTCTCGCTCGGCTCAAGCTGCAGACCGGGCAAGAGGAAGGAACGGCGGCGGGTGATACGCCCCGGCGTTAAGGCATCACAGGACGACTCATGGCGCGTCGACGCTATTCAACCTCGCTTCAGGGCTTTTCGGAGATCAACGTCACCCCGTTGATGGATCTGGTTTTCCTGCTGCTCGTGGTGTTCATGATTACGGCGCCGACCCTCGAGTACCGCGTGGACGTGTCGCCGCCCAAAATGACCGCGTCGCGGATCAACGAACCCAAGAGCGTGATGGTCAACCTCACGGCCAAGGGCAAGATCCTCTACGAACGCGATGAGATCAGTGCGGCCGAGTTGACCACCCGGTTGCGTGCCGTGAAAACGAAGAAGCCCGAGACCGCGGCCCTGATCCGCGCCGATGGCGGACGGCCGTACCGCGAAGTGATCGATGTGATGAAAGCCGTGCGACTTGCAGGCTTTGACAATGTCTCGCTGGTGACACAGTCTGATGACGACAAGAAGTGACGCGGCGGCGGCAGGGATGGTGTCAGGTGTCGGGGTTCGGGCGAATCCTCCTGGATCCTGGAAACTCGGGTTGTGGGGCGAGTGTCGGGTGTCGAGGGAACGCGGCAGAGGTGCCAGGTATCGGATTCAGGCAAACGCCGCCTACCTGAACCCCGAACCTCGAACCCTGACCGTTCCCAGGCGCATGTCCGGGCAGGAGATAGATACGACGGGGACAGTGAGGCGCAGCCAGGATGCGACGTGAACCACGCATACCGCGGGTCCCGATCCGGTTGACGGTGACGTTCTGTCACGTCGCCGTGGTCGTCCTTTTGGCGTTGCCGGCGTTCACGCGCGTGCTGCGGCCGCCGCCCCTGGAAATCATCAACGTCAGTCTGCTCGGGTTGCCGGGGGCCACCCCGATTGAGGAGGCGGCCGCCGTGGAGCCCGAACCCGAACCGGCGCCGGAAGAGCCTGCTCCGGAGCCAACGCCGCCGGAACCGGTCAAGGAGACTCCAGCGCCAGAGGTGGTCAAGGAGACGCCACCGCCCGAGCCGGAGCCGCTCAAGGAACTGCCGCCCGAGCCGACGCCCCCGAAGGCGGTGCCCGTGCCGCAGCCCGAGCCGGCGCCCCCGAAGGCGGTGCCTGTGCCGCAGCCCAAGCCGGAACCGGTCAAACCGAAGCCGCCGGTTAAAGCGGTGGAGAAGCCGCAGCCCAAGCCGGAACCGCCCAAACCCAAAACGACGATCAAGCCCACGCCCCTTCCCCCGAAGGCTGAGCCGGTCAAGCCGAAGAGTACTTGGAAACCCAGATCGGCAGAGGACATCCGCAAGAGCGCCAAGCTGACTCCGATCAAGCCGTTGCTGCCGAAGGGGCCGTCGATCGACCCGAACGCACTGGCCAGCAAGATTCGCAACAACATAAAAAACATAAACATAACCCCACTGCCAACCGGCAGTTCGGGCCGGCCCGGCAGCGACAACGGCGTCGCGTCCGGCAGCGGCCCGGAAGCGGCGCGGTATTTCGACCTGGTCAGCGCACGGTTGCACGAGATGTGGGACCAGCCGACGCGGGCCTCGGTGGGCAACGGTCAGCCGCGGGTCACCGTGCACGTCACCGTGTTGCCGGACGGCCAGGTGACCGTGACGCGTGTTGACCGCAACAGCGGTGTCGCACCCATGGATACGTCGGTAGCGGCACTGCTGCAGAAGCTCCGCCGGTTGCCCGCCTACCGTGACTTCGGCATCACCGCGTCCAAGCTGAGCATTGAGGTCGTTTTCGAGCTGGACTGAGTTCGGCCAGACGGAAGGGCGCGGGGGGGGGCGTAGGGAGTGGGGGGGGAGTGAGTGGGTGAGTGGGTGAGTGGGTGCGGAGACTGAGGTGGTGGGGTGAGGTCCACAGTCGGTGGTGACAATGGGGAGAGCACGATGAGAACGATCCCAGAGCCTTTGCGTCGAATTGCCTGGATGTTGATGGGCCTGTCTTTGTGCGTCGGCAGCCGGGCCGCCGACCTGCCCGAGGGTCGCTCCATACTGCGCAACGGTGACTTCTGCGAGGATGCCGAGCATCCGGTCGGCTGGGTCACGCGCGACAGCGGCAATCTGGGGCGGTTCTCGCTGCTGCCGCCGGAGGCGGGGAGCAAGTCCCGCGTCCTGTCCTGCGAGGTGACGCAGACGTCGGCGCAGCCGTGGACGATGGAATTGCGGCAGGCCCTGACTTTGGCGCTGGCCAAGGGCGAGACGCTGTACGTGGCCTTCGAGTACAAGATCACCGCCGGCTACGCCTTCAACTGTTACTGGCAGCAGGACAGCGATCCGTGGCCGAAATTCCTCTCCGTCCGGCTCGACGACCCCGTGGACCAGTGGCACAAGTGCACCATGAAGGTCACGGTGCCTGAACACTTGCAGCCGCGGAGTACATCGATCTCCTTCCATCTGGCAGAGAAGACCGGGACCCTGAAACTCCGCGATTTGGAGATCCGCGCGTTCCCGGCACACATCGCGACGGACCTGATCCCCACCAACACGGCACCGGCGATTGGCGGCGACTACAATGACAACACCTGGCGCGACGATGCCCTGGCGCGTCTGAAGAAGGTGCGAACGGCGCCGCTCAAGGTGCTGGTGCGGCGCGGCGGCCAGCCGGTCGAAGGTGCGGTCGTGACGGCGCGGCAACGCAGCCGCGGCTTCTCGTTCGGGGTCACGCTGTTGCTGCCGCTGCTCGACGAGACCGTGCTGCAGCTTCCGGACTCCGAAGCGCTCCGCGAGCGGCTGCAGGGCACGACGGAAAAGCTGGGAAAATACCGCGAAACGGTGTTGGACAAGACCCTGTTCGACACCGTGTCCCTGGCCGATGCGTTGACATGGAAAGCCGCGGTGGCCTGGGGCAACGCAGCCGCCCCGGCGGCCATCGACGGGCTAATCGGGCTCGGGTTCCAGGTCCGCGGCAATGCCCTCTACTGTCCCTCCTTCCGGTTTGCCCCGCCTGAAGCCCGGACGCTGGGCAAGGATGCGTTGAAGCAGGCCTTTGAAAACTTTGTCCATACGCAGGTTGCCACCTACAAGGGCAAAGTGGTCGAGTGGGATGTGTTGCAGGCGCCGTTGACGTACGAGGAGATCTACGGTGTCATCGGCGAGGACAGCCTGGTCAACGCCTTCAAAATCGCCGAACAGGAAGACCCCGCGGCAATGCTGGTCTGCAACGCCGACCAGGCACTGACGGACACGTCGGACGAGCGCGTGCAGGAGTTGATCGAATTCGTCAAATGGCTGCGCAGCGGCGGGGCTCGTGTCGACGCCGTGGGGCTGGAGGCGGAACTGAAACCGCCGTTTGTGGCGCCCCAGGCCATCGAGCAGCGACTGGCCAAGATCGCCGAAGGCACCGGGCTGCCGATCGTCATCACGTCCCTGAGCGTGGACGCGCCCAAGGAGGACATCCAGGCGAGCACTCTGAAGGACCTGCTGACCGCCTTTTATGCTAACCCTGCCGTCCGGCGCGTCGTCTTCTCGGAAGTGTGGGATGCCGCAACCCCGTTCGGGCGCACCGGCCTGTTCCGCCGCAACTTCGCCATCAAGCCGGCCGGCCAGATGCTGCGCACCCTCCTCACGCAGGAGTGGTGCACGAACGAAACCGCCAAGACCGACGCCCAGGGCACGGCGGCGATCACCGGATTCCAGGGCGCCTACGAGGTGACCGTGGAATTGGACGGCAAGCAGGTGAAGAAGGAAGTCACGCTCGCCGACGCCACCGGCGCCGCGCTCACCCTCGACCTGCCGGAGTGAGCCGGGGACCGGCCATGCTGCCAGGACTCTCGATCTGCCGAATACACCTGCCGGGCCGCACGGCGACGCAGGGCAAGGCTCCAGCCTTGCCGAGTGCCTCCCGCCGCCACCGGCCGCTGACCGCCACAAGGTAAAGCGGCGAGGTCGGGTGTGAAGCCGGTTTCAGGCAGAGCCGGACCGGGCAAGCGCCATCTCCCCCGGACAAGACTGTGCCGCAGAACACCCCCAAGCAGTAAAGGAAGGAAGCGAGGTTCCCCCCGCTGACATTTGTGGCAGGGCAACCGGGTCAGATGTCGAGATCGTCGATATTCTGGGCGTCGATGACGGCGAGCAGGAGCGCATCCAGCTTCTTGACCGAGTCGATGGCCTGGACCTGCTGTTCGCGCACTGCATCGACGAACCGGAACTTCCGGCGCATCTGCATCAACAGGGCGTCGCGCTTGGCCTGGACCATGCCCTCCCTCATGCCCTCCCTCATGCCCTCCTTCATGCCCTGCTGTCTGCCCTGCTGCATGCCCTGCTGCATGCCCTGCTGCATGCCCTTCTGCATGCCTTTCTGCATGCCGCGTTTCTCGTAGACGGTGATCATCTTACCCACCTTTGCGTATTTTTTGTCGGCCTTGATGATAGTTTCAAAGCGGTGTTCCTGCTGCGCATCCAGCGGCGTGTAGGTCTCGACGAAATCGACCAACAGGCTCCGCCGCGCTGCGTTCACCCGACAGCCGGAGATCATCCGCAGGAAGTCCGCCTTCATGCGACCCACATCTACCTTACTGTACTTCATTTTCGCCGCCAGGGCAAAAGCCAGCGGATTGCGTTGCCGGAGAAATGCGCGAGCGTCGAAGTCCCGCAGTCGGATCAGGTGGTACCGGAACGCCAGGTACGTTTCCGTGCCCACGCGGACATTGAATCCGTCCGGCAGCCGCCGGCGCCACTCGCGGTCGTCGGAGAACAGCGCTATCGGCACGATCGGCTTGCCGTGGCGCAGGAACAACTGGCAGTAGTACTGGCACATCCGACGCGGGAACTCCGCCTCTTTCTGACTCTGGAACTCGGTGTGCACCAGGATCAGTTCGCGACCGCCGCCTTTGAGCCGCACCTGCACGACCAGGTCCATGGCCCGCTTGCGGCCGCGCGGCAGGTCCAGAAACTCCTCCTTGTCCAGGAACTGAATGGACCGGAAGTCGATGGTCGCCGCCTGCTCGGGCAGGAACAGCTCGATGAACTCACGGAAGAACGCGCGGATCAGCGT
>Ga0156531_1216_pt1 | contig 25359 bp, 12 predicted proteins | sample RifOxyB3_FD_111926 | JGI IMG/M metagenome (GOLD analysis project Ga0156531, IMG submission 111926) | Lentisphaerae bacterium RIFOXYB12_FULL_65_16 | reverse complement strand
CAACCCCGCGCCATCGCAATGACGTCCGCGCGACCTCAAGTGTGGGCGTTCAACTTGCGCGACACGCGTGCTCACTTCGGTGAGGTCTGGACCAATACGTCGGGGCGCGGCCTGGCGGAGTACCGCTATCGACGCAAGGACGGCGTCTACCGCTGGTTCGCCGACCACTACACCATCACGCGCGACGCCACCGGCCAGCCCCTGTACTGGGTCGGCACGGTCCGAGACGTTACCGACCTCAAACAAGCCAGGGAAGCACTGCAGCGGTCCCTCGATGACATGGACTCACAGGTACGCCAGCGCACGGCCGAACTGCGGGTCGCCCTCGACAGCCTGCAGAAGCGGGAAGAACTGTTTCGCCAGATGGCGACCACCATCCGCCAGGTCTTCTGGGTCGAAGATGCGGCTACGGCAAAGATCCTTTACGTGAGCCCCGCCTACGAGACAATCTGGGGCCGAACCTGCGAGAGCGCCTACGAGGAACCGACCTCGTGGCAGCGTGCCATTCACCCGGACGACCGGAACCGCGTCCTGCAGTCAATGGCCGTCAAGCGACAGCAGGGGGACTGCGAAGATGAGGAATACCGCATCGTGCGCCCGGATGGAACCGTACGCTGGGTCCACGACCGCGGGTTCCCGGTCCGGGATGCGACCGGCAAAGTCTTCCGAATCGTCGGCTGCATCGACGACGTCACGGAGCGCAAACAGTTGGAGCGGGAGATCCTTGAGGTCATCGATCGAGAACAGCTCCGCATCGGCCAGGACCTGCACGACGGGCTTTGCCAACTCCTGGTGGGCGCGTCTCTCATCTGCGGCGCTCTGGGACAGGAACTGACCCAAAGCGGTCATCAGGGAACCGAAAAGGCCAAACGTCTCGATGAACTGCTCACCGAAGCCATGCTCCAAGCGCGATCCGTGGCAAAAGGCCTCAGCCCTGTGGGGCTGAAGGAAGAAGGCCTACGCATCGCCCTTCAACTGCTCGCCCAGAATGTGAGTTCCCTCTTTGGAACCCCCTGCACATTCTCCGGGCCACACCCGGTAGCGATCGGTTCCGCCGACGCCGCCCTGCACCTCTACCGGATCGCCCAGGAAGCGGTGACCAACGCCATCAAACACGCACACCCCCGGCATGTCGGGATCGAACTCCGGTCGCAGCAGAGCAAAGTGACGCTCACGATAGAAGACGATGGAACCGGCTTCACCGACACGCCCCCAACTGACCGCGGCATGGGGATGCACATCATGAGGCACCGGGCCTGCATGATCGGGGCAACCCTTGAGGTCCGCCGCCGCAGCGAGGGCGGCACGGTCGTCCTCTGCTCGTGGCCCATCCCGCAAACAACCGCGGCAGAACCGGCAGCACTCTGAACCCACGGGAAGAGAGCCCCGGACCGCTGGTGCCGACGGCAACCAGTTCGGCGCCGGATGCCCAGCCGCCGAACACTTCTACCTCAACGCCCACAAAGAACAACACGGAAACCCAGGAAGTTGACGGGAATCCCGGGATCACCCATGCAGCGAAACGCCGACGGGCCAAACATGGCAGAGTTACACCACGAACCGCCGCGCATGACGCGACACTCACCCGCCACAGGCCCCGCCGGGTCTGTGACCTCGCCCGCCGGGTCGTCTATACTGTACCAGTCCTGGCACCACTCAAACACATTCCCGACCATATCGTACAGCCCCCAGGCGTTCGGCTCAAACGAGCCCACCGGCGCGGTGTGGCTGAACCTGTCGTCGTGCGCCGGGTCCTTGATCACCGACGCGTTCGTGCCGTCCGGCAGGTCGCAGGACTTGTCGCGGTAGTTCGCGAACCGCCAGAGCGCCGCGGCGTCATTGCCGAAATAGAACGTCGTCGTGGTTCCCGCACGGCACGCGTACTCCCACTCCGCGTCGGTCGGCAGCCGGTAGGCGCAGCCGTCGGGCAACCGCCCGGCGGCACGCTCGCGCTCGGTCAGCCTGGCGCAGAACGCGACGGCCTCGTTCCAGTCCACTTGTTCGACCGGCAACCGCTCGCCCTTGTTCTCGCTCGGGTTGATCCCTGTCACCGCCAGGTACTCGGCCTGTGTAACCTCGAACTTGCCCAGCCAGAAGGGCTTGGTCAGCGTCACCAGCGTCGCCTTGTCGACAAGACCCTCGCGCAGGAACTTGCCGGGCGCAATCGGGACGAACTGCATGCCCAAGTCCGGGATGGTCCACGACCGGCCGACGACGGGCTTGGCACAGGGCATGGCCTGCACCAGTTCGAGCCCCTTCGCGATGTTCGCTGGCGTGTAGCGCAACGATTCGAGCTTCAGCCCGGCAAGGGGCGTGAGGTCGGCAACCTTGGTGTCGACGATGTCCAGCACCTTCAGCGGCATGCCCGCCAGGGGTGCGAGGTCCGCAACCGCGGTGCCATCGAGGTACAGTTCCTCCAGCGGCATGCCCGCGAGCGGCGCCAGGTCTGTGATCCGCGTCCTGGCCAGGTTCAGGCGTTCGAGCGCCAGGCCCCTGAGCGGCGCGAGGTCACGCACGCTGCTCAGGCTCAGGTCCAGGTCGGTAACCGGCGTTTTGGCCAGGGCCGTGATGTCCACCAGCGCGGGGTCGTGACAGGCAAAGCGAATGACGTCGCGGCCCAGACTCGCAGTCCCGCCTTCAGGCGGTCCGGGTTGCGCGGGCGGTTCCACCACTTCCAGTTGTTCGGGCTTCAGTCCCGGATTGGCGGCTTCCAAGCCCTTGGTGGCAGCCAGCATGGCCAGGTTCGCCGCCCCCGCCGGGTCCTTGCCGCTCTCCTCGAACAGTCGCGCCGAAACCAGGTACTCCCCACACTTCTGCAGCTCCTTGGCCAGGGCATAAGCGAGATCCTTGTCCGAGACCGGAGCCGTGCCATGCGGCGGCGGGGCGGTCGGAGTGGCGGGGACAACCGGAACGGACCCAACGGACGAAACGGACGGGGCGGACGGGGCGGATCCGGCCGCTGCCGGGCTCGGCGGCCTGGGCCTGGCGATCGCCGCGCACTGCTTTGCCAGGCTGGCGTAACGCTCGGCCTTGCGTCGCTCGGCCTTGTTGCGGTCCTCGTCCGTGCCGGGCAATTCCAGGCTGGCTGCCTTGTCGAACGCCTCCTCCGCACCGTCGAACTGCTGCGCGCCCAGTTCGAGCAGGCCGCGTGTGAACCACGCGTCGCGCAACTGCGGATCGAGCACCGTGGCCATGCGCGACACTTCCAGCGCCGCGTCCCACTGCTTCAGGTCCATCAGCCGCTGCGCCTCGCGCAGAAACTTCGGCGCCGCCTGCTTGCTCAGCGCCACCTGGGCTTCGCGCGCCGCCTGGGCCGCGGCCGCGCTCTCACCCGCCGCGTCCCGCGCGGCGACCGCCTCGCGCCGTGCTGCCACGGCGGCGTTCTTTTCACCCGTGACCTGGACAAACGCGACCCCGATGATCACCGCAATGACCACCAGTGCCGCGGCCAGTAGCGCCGCCTCAGCCTTGTGCCGCTTCACCAGCAACCGGAGCTGCGTCCACACGCCGGCCTCTTCCGCGGCGGTCGCGAACCCGCTCAGGTATGCTTCCACATCGGCCTGCAGATCACTGGCCGTGGCGTAGCGACCCTCGGGTTTCCGGGACAACGCCTTCATGGCCACCGCGGACAGGGCCGCAGGCACACGCTCACCCGGCAGATGCCGCAGTGCAACCGCCTTGCGCAGCCCGATCTCATTGTCGGACTCGGAAGGGCCCGGCGCCGACGAAGAGCCTGACTTCGTGCGTTTGCGGACCGCCGCCGAGCCGGGGTTGTAGTCCGTGGGCGGACGGATCTGGCTTTCCAGGGCCTGCCAAAGCATCTGACGCGCCGTACCTTCCACGGGCGGATGCAGGACCAGGATCGTGTACAGCAAGCCACCCAGAGCGTAAATGTCCACCGGGGTCGAGATCTCTTCGCCGTCCGGATCCGCCTGCTCAGGGGCCATGTACGCGGGGGAGCCCAGGATGTCCCCATACAAGGTCAGGCGCCCCGCACTGTCAAGCGCGTCGGTGACGGTGTTGATCCGTTCAGCCAGCGCAGCTTTGGACGCCGTCTTCCGCGGCTTGCTGCCGCTCCCCGGGGCCGGAACGGAGTCAGCCGCGTGCAGGACTTTGGCAATCCCCCAGTCCATCACCACCACTTCGCCGAAATCGGCCACCATGACGTTCTCCGGCTTCAAGTCGCGGTGGATCACGCGCCGGGAATGCGCAAACGCGACCGCCTCGCAGATCTTCATGAAGATCATCAGCAGACGCTGCAACGGGTAGTCGCGAATGGCCTGGGGCTTCTGGGCGCGAAGGTCGTCCAGAATCTTGGCCAGGGTCACGCCCTTGAGCAGCTTCATGGTGTAGAACACCTGCCCGCTCCGGTTCACCCCCAGGTCGTACACCGGCACGATCCCGGGATGCTCGAGCTGGCCGGTCACCTGCGCCTCCAGAATGAACCGCAGGACTTGTTCGCGGGGGGCATATTCCGCGCCATGCATCAGCTTCATAGCTACGGAACGCTTGATGTTGAGATCGGACGCCCGCCGCACCACGCCCATGGCGCCCGCCGCCACATCCGCTCCCACTTCGTACACCCGGTCATCGCGCGCCGTCAGAATGCTGGACAAATCAAGTGTGTCGACAGCCTCCCCGACCCTTTCAGGCTCAGCCGCTACATCCTCCGGTCGCCAGGCGCTGGCCGAGGTGGCATTCGGATCCGGGCTGGGGGAGGCGTTTTCGGGGCTGCTGTCCGATGACATGGGCTCATCCCTCTGCTGTCCTTCAACGCGCTTGCGGAAAACGCGACCGCCGCAGACCATCTCGGGGGCCATCCGAAGTAGCTGCCCCGAGTTACGCGTAACAGTAGAGCGGCCAAGGGCGCCTGGCAAGGCGGCAGCACACCGCACCAGCGGCAACGGGTTTGCAGTCCCCGGTTCCCGCGAGTAAGGTTCTGATTCGGCGAAACGCGGCACGGTGCCCACTTCGCATTTCCCCGAACCCCCAACACTGAACCCCGAACCCCGAACACTGAACACTGAACACTGAACCCCGTCCGCCGCCCCGCGCGGACACCAAAGGAGACATGGCATGAGCATCCAGATCGCGGCTGTCAGCAGCAACTTCGAGCGCGAGCCCCTGATTCGCCCGTTCGGGTTCAAGGGCGGGTATGTGTCCGAGATCTGGCAGACCGTCGCCGGCCTGAAGTCCACCTCCGGAAAATGCACCGCCGCCCTGAACACGCAGAGCGTGCTGTGGTCGGATGCCGACGTGTTCGCGCGCTGGTCCGAGTCGGCCGGCAACTGCCTGATGTTCGGCATGACGGACTTCGCGCTGCGCCAGGCACAGGGCATGACGTTCGAGACCCCCATGGACCTGCTCGACAAACTGCTCGAGCCCACGCACGAGTACGGCAAGAAAATCACCGGCAAAAAGGACCTGCGGCTCACGTTCGCACTGAACGCGCTGGTCGGCGTCGACGCCGCCGCCTGGATCCTTTACGCCCGCGAAAAGGGCATCAAGGACTTCGATGCGCTGATCCCTGCCGCCTATCGCGCCGCGATTGCCCACCGCCACACGAAGGTCGCCGCTATCCCGCTCATGGCCTACGGCATCCCCATGCCCGAAATCGTCCAGGCGGTCAACGACGGGTATTTCTTCCTCAAGGTCAAGATCGGCTCGGACCCGGACAAGGACGGCGACCGCGAGAAGATGCTGCAGTGGGACATGCAGCGCGTCGAGGCCATCCACAAGGCGATCGGCAATCGCGAAACACCGCACACGCAGAACGGCAAGATCCCATACTACTTCGACGCCAACGGCCGCTACGACAGCATCGAGCGGCTGCAGCGCTTCCTCGAGCACACGAAGAAAATCGGCGCCTTCGACCAGATCGCCATCATTGAGGAGCCGTTCCCGGAGGAGTACAAGAAGAACGTCAGCGGCCTGGGTGTGCGCATCGCCGCCGATGAGAGCGCGCACTGCGACCATGACGTCGAAGAACGCATCTCGCTCGGGTACGGCGCCATTGCGCTGAAACCCATCGCCAAGACCTTGAGCATGACGCTGAAGATTGCGAAGGTCGCACACGACGCCAAGGTCCCGATGTTCTGCGCCGACCTCACCGTCGGCCCGATCCAGGTCGACTGGAACAAGACCTTCGCCTGCCGCCTCGCGCCCCTGCCCGGCATGAAGATCGGTGTGGTCGAAACGAACGGGCACCAAAACTACAAGCACTGGGCCGACATGCAGTCCTATCACCCGGCGGCCGGCAGCAAATGGATGCAGACCAAGGGCGGCTGCTTCGAGTTGGACAACGACTTCTACGCCCGCAGCGGCGGCATCCTCGAGGACTCGGAGCACTACCGCAAGCTCGTGTTCGCCTGAGGCCCGCCGTCCGGAACGGAGCGTCTGGTCCGTGTCGGCAGCATCCGGGAGGCATCCGACGGAACACCGCAGCCGATTGCAGCAAGAGCCCGGGGAAGGATCCACCGGAGCTGGGAATGCACATGCTCCGGACGCGTGGTGAATGGCCTGAGACATCGTACATAGTTTGGCAAAACGTTGACACCGGCAGGCACCCAACCGCACGCCACCGTGGACGGTGCCGTGCACGTTTGCCCGGTGTCGGTGCGAAATGGGGGAACCTATGACAGCACTTCTTACCGGCAAAGGCGCAGTTCAGCGGGATAAACCCTAGCGGAAAGTTCGCCACACCGAACGACATCGCTGGTGTGGTCCTCTCCATGTTCACCGGGAAGGCTGGCGTGTCCAGCGGCAGCGCCGTGCTGGTCGATAGCGGCGGGGCGGTTCAAAAGGTGCAGCCGTTCTCCGCGGCAGCACCAGAACCGGCGCAACGGTGAACGGATTATGCTCGTCCGCCAAGACAATGCGGCGGCGGACGCGCTAACCCCGCGGTCTGCGCTTGCCCGCAGGGCCGTTGCGCACCGGGCGTATTCCGGTCGTCTCGGTTGCCGCGGGCGCCGGCCCTGCCGGGACCATGATCGGCAGCGTCAGGCCGATTCGGGTGCCGGCGCCGTGCCCAGACTCGAGAGTGAATGTTCCCCCCAGAACTTCCGTCCGCTCGCGGATGCTGAACAGACCGAACCCGAGCACATCGTCGCGGCGTACATCGAGGATTGCAGGGTCAAAACCTGCGCCCTTGTCCGAGACCTCCATCTCCACCGTCTTGCCCCGGTAGCGCAACCGCATTGACGCCTGGCCGGTTCCAGCGTGCTTGAGCACATTAAGCAGCAATTCGCGGGCGGCGCTGAACAGCAGCACGGTCAGCGTCTCGGGCAACTCCTTCATGGTCTGCCCCACCCGAACGGTAACCCTCAGGTTGTGCCTTTTCCGCATGTCCCGGCCCAGCCACTGCAGGGCGGCGTCCAGATCGAGGTCCAGGAGGATGGGCGGGGTAAGATCGCGCGTGACGCTCCGGCTCGATTCGATCGCCTCCTGCAGCGTTCGAGTCAAGACCTCGAACCGTTGGCGCCGCACCGGGTCGGGCTCGCCGTCCTGGAGCGCCTCGGCGTGCAGGCAGGCGCCCACCAGCAACTGCTGCAGGTGGTCGTGCAGGAACTCAGCCAGGCGCCGACGCTCCCGGTGCTCGGCCAACGTCAGTTCAGAGGCGAGCCGAGCGAGCTGGCTCGACCGCCGCTGCAGTTCCTCGTTGCTCGCGTTCAACGCGGCGGTGCGTTCTGCAACGCGGTGCACGAGTATATCGGCGGCGCGCTTCTGTTCATCGATGTCGGCCGTGGCGCCGAACCAGGCGGTGATCTTGCCGTCCGCGTCGTACAAGGGCAACGCACGCCCCAAGTGCCAGCGGTACTCGCCGTCACTCGCGCGCCGCAGACGGTACTCCGCATGATAGGGCTCGCCAGCCGTCACCGCCGCGGCCACGGCCTGCGCCACTCCGATCGCATCGTCAGGGTGCAGCGCCCGGCTCCAGCCTTGCCCCCGCGCCTCGGCCGGGGTCTGACCCGTGTACGTGCACCAACGGCTGTTGGCTTCGATCATCTCCCCGTTCGCGGCGCAACGCCACGCCATCATCGGCACGGCTTCCGCCATGAGCCGATAGCGCGCCTCGCTCTCGCGCAGTACGTCCTCGGCAGCTTTCCGCGCCGTGATATCTCGGACTATGCCGCAGATGGCCGAGACGGTGCCGTCAGCGGCCCGAAGCGGCACTTGGATCGAGTGCAAAACATGGGTGCGCCCCGCCAGAACCAGCGTCCGTTCCTCGCTGAAGGCGTTCCCGGCAAAGGTCGCATCGTCCGTCTCTCGCACGATCCGGGCATTGTCCGGGTCGTAGATCTCCTCCGGAGTCTTGCCCAGGAGTTCGGCCGCCGGGCGGCCGAGAAGGCCCACGGCCGCCGGGTTCAGAAACGTGTACCGGCGGGCGGCATCCTTGACGAAAATGGCGTCCTCTGCGGTGTCCGTTATGGCGCGCAACAGCGCCTCGCTGGCGCAGAGTTTCTCCTCGGCCTGCGGGCGCGCCGTGGCGCCGTGCGCAAGCCCGACCTGCAAGCCGCCGCCGGACGCTTCTGGAACTCCGCTGACGCCTGCTGCCAGGCCGCCGCGAAGCCGCGCTTTAGGCGGCATTCTATCCTTGCGCATGGAACGTTCCCTCGTTACTGGGATGCGGATCCCGCGGGAACCGCGTGCTGGCCTGCGTCCTGTACGCGCAGTGTTCTGTTGTCAGGGTGTCGATTCCCCGACTCTGGCACCGGACTGCTTCTGGACCGTTCACCATAGCGCTTCACCGGGCCCCGCCGCTCGTCGCCGCAACCGCGTCCGTCACGTGCGCACTCTGCCCCACGGACACGTCATCGCCCACGCCATACTCGTAGATGGCAAACTCCGGTTGCGCCTCGAACTGCTTCTTCAGTGTGTCCGCCGGGACCTTCTCTGCCAAGTGAACATGGTTCGTGCCGGCAATGTGGAGATTCGCCCACGCCTGGTACGGGAACCCAATCACGCCGCGCACCTTCAGCGACACGCCCGGGGTCCCGTTCTCCATGTGCCCGCCGGAATGGAAACAATCACTATAGTCCAGGCGCCCATCCTGCATCTTCACCAACCCCGCAAAGGGCAGGTTCACCTTCGGCCCGTTGAGAATGACACCGTCTTCATACCCGACGGCCAGCCCCTCGCTGAGCACCCCGTTCGAGTCGAGCGTCAACCGGGTCCTGCCCTCGCCGGCCGGCTCCGCCTTGCAGATGGTGTAGGAACTGACCCGCTCGCCGTGGTTGTCGATCATCAGGCGCCGGCCCGCCAAGGCTGCGGGGTCGCCCAGCGCACCCTCGATGGTGATCTCGCGCTGGCCACGCGTCACCGCAACGATCTTCCCGCGCGGCGGCGCCGCCGGCAACGTGACGCGGCGCTCGCCGTACTCGAGCAGCGTGCCTTCCGTCAGATGCATCTCAATCACCTGGCCGTTGCGTTCGCGAATCACGCCGAACCGGCCAAGGAGCCGAAATCCCTCACCCTTGACCTCGCCCTGGACATCCCCCGTCGCCAGCAACAGGTCACGCCCGTCCGCAAACGCCACCTCCAGCGCCACCGGCGCATACCCCGACGGATCAGCGCCCGTGACTTCGAGTCGACGGATACCGCGGATCAGACGGCTCTCCCGGTATGGCTCGAGCAGAGTGACAAACTGCGAGCGCAACCCGGGCTCACCCGCGGCATGCTGGAACGCCCACTGCAGAACGTCCTTGTCCGGCGCGATCGGCGCCCCGCCATCGGCGCGGATCAACTCAACCTCCGCCATCGGCACGAAGTTCAGCCGCAGATGAATCGGTGCCGCCGTCTCGGGTGCCCACGTAGCCGCCGTCACCGCGCCCATAGGACCGCGAGCCACGTTCTTGAGGTGACAGTAGGGGTCGCAGTGATCCGCACCTCTTGCGTCCTTGTAGTGCTGTCCGTACGCCACGTCCGGCCCGGCCAGAGTCCCCTGCCCTTGCGGAGTCAGCACGACCCCCTCCACCGCAACCGGCTTGACCGTGTACGGACCGTGCCAGGACTGCAGGTGGTCACTGCCGCCCACGACCCGAAAGATGTCCACCCCGTAGCACTCGTCCGGTGCGGCGCCTGGGATCTTCAGCAGAACCACCATGCGCCGGTAGTCGGTCACATCCGGACCGTTCTCGCCACGCGGTTCACTCTTGCGATAAGGACGCTTGGACGCTTCCATCACCTGCACCGTTGACCCGGTGTCGAACACCCGTAACGACCCGACCACCGTCGAACACGGCGTCTCGTTCCGGTCCACCGCCACAGTCATGTGGGTTATCAACGACCACTCCCAGGCGGCAGCAAAGCTCCACGACTGCGGGTACCCGATGTTCGGCAGCAGGTCGTACCCGATCGCGTGGAACCCGATGAACAGCGGGTCGTAGTGCGCGTGGCCGCGCAAACCACCGTAGAACAGGGTCGCATCGCACTCGTCCGGGGCGTCGCGCAGCACCGCCAGCCCGTACCCGTCGAGGAACTCACTGGGCCGCACTGGGCCGCCACGCCCCGGCGGAGTCTTCGGAACATTCACCACGCCGCCCGCGTCGCCGACGGCGATCAGGCACCGCCCGGTCGCACGAATCGCCGCCTTGTAGTCCCGGAACCGCTGCAGTTTCTCGTTGCCCAGGATGTCAGGATAGCGCTGCTCGTCGTACGGCACCGGTGCCAGCGCCTTGGTTCGCTTGACCATCTCGCCGACCTTGAAGAACGGCTCGCGCATGTCGTTGTAGCCGGTCGACTCGTAACTGGAACCGTCCTTGAGAAACTGGTTGCCCAGAAACTTGAGCTTCCCGTCCTCGGAGTAGTAAAGCCAGTCCATAATGTCGGGCGTGTTCGGATGGCGGTCAGTGTAGTCGTTCAGCATCAACGCCATGGCCGCCATGGCGTGCTGCCCCCACCCCACGTTCGGCCGGATGTTCTGATCCATAATCGCCTGAATTCCCGGCCGGAACAGATTGTCTTCGATATACTGCAGCACTGTGTCCGTACTGTCCAGCCCCGGAACCCGCGAACTGGCGAACGCCACAAGCTCCTTGTCCTGGCGCAGCATCTCGATCGTCTCGTCATAGGCAAAGGCGTAGGTCAGCAGCGCGCCCGAACTCCAGACCACGTCCGTGATCATGCCGGAGCCTTTACCGTAGCCTGGGATGTAGGTACGGTTCTTCCGATCCGTGCTGTTCGGGTACTCGGTGGCGACCTTCAGCAGGAGCACGCCAGTCTTGTGCGCGTACCGGGGATCCCCCGTCAGCGAGTAGGCACGAGACAACGACCGAACCGCCGGCACCACGCCAGTGTTGTAGGCGTGGTGCGAGTACAACCCGATGAAGTAGTACCGCTTCCCGTCGACCACGCACCCGGTCCCGTCGTCGGGATACGGCCCCGAGGTCAGGTCGCCCGCCTGAAAGTCATTGGACGGGTACGTCTCGCCGCCTATCGGGCACTTGATCTTGCCCGGCAGGTTCTCGCAGTCCACAACCCACGGATAGAACGCGTTAGTGGAGTAGATCGCCGCGCCGTGAACCGGACAGCCGAGTTTGTTCGGGTTGAACGGATCGTTGCCGACCGTATGCGTGCGGAGAATGCTCGCGGGCAGCATCAGCTTCCAAAGCCACTCGTCGTCCTTCTCGACCCACTTCGCGGCCGGGCGGTGCCCGACCGCGGCGCAGAACGGGCTGGAATCCCCGTTCATCATCAGGTTCCGCATGCCCGCGTCGCTGCGCCAGGCAGCCATCTCCTCGTCGGTCACCAGCGTGCGCGTCGTCTTCACCGGCCCGCAGACAGCCACCCCCGCACACAGGGCGATGGACACCGGCACGGCAATCCTGACTGAGTACATTGAGACGCTCCTTGTGCTGCGGGCTTGGCGTGCCCCATCGCGGCGACGAATGCAGGCCAACTCTCCCGGACCACCATCTGGATGTCATGCACTTCATCCCGCCACAAAGATAGTGGACTGCGCCGGCCTGGGCAACCCGAACAACGAAGGCTCGCCACACACACTTGACAGCGCACCTCCACGGTGGCAGTTTAGGAAAGGTTGCTTCACTTTGGAGGGAAAGAGGCATGCAGCTTCCGCTTCCGACTCGTCAGTCCGTGGCCCCTGACACCGCGTCCACACCCGCCGCAGAGTCCCGGCAACACACGACTCGGCCGCGACGCCAACGCGTGACCTTCACGCTCATCGAACTCCTGGTCGTCATCGCGATCATCGCGATCCTCGCCTCCATGCTCCTGCCCGCGCTGCACAAAGCCAAGGTTGCGGCCCACGCCGCCCTGTGCGTCGGGAACCTCAAGCAGATCGGCACCGCTTCGGCGCTCTACAGCACCGACGACCCCGACTACCTGAGCTACATGTGTTACTTCTCCGACGGCCAGTGGAACTGGAACGACTGCCTCGTGGACTACCTCGGCAGTCCCCTGACCACGGCCCAGAAGCTTTCCTCCGACCCCACCGCGTTCATCTCGTCCGCGACAGCGGAGATCTTCCGCTGCCCGTCGGACACCGCCACCGGGGCGCTCCCGGCCGGGCACACCCCCTGCACCTACGCGGGAAACTACCTCGGCAACAGCATCATCAAGTGGCGCCACCACACGATCGTCCCCGGACCCGGATTCCCCGCCGCCGCGCAACGCAAGGAGTTCCCTGCGCCCGCCGAAACGCTCGAGATTACCGAATCGTCGCGTCTCAGCGCCTCAAAATTCATCGGCAGCATAAATGCCAGCCCGATCCAGTCGCCCCTCGAACAGATCGCGCCGCCGACCGGCATCTGGCCCGACCCGGAAAACTGGCGCCCCCTGGGCCACCTCCCGAGCCTGTCGTACCTGCTGCTCGACGGCCACGTGGCGCGCCTCATTCCGGCCACCACGAAAGGAACCGGTTCGCTCAGTTCGCCCAAGGGCATCTGGACCGGCGATCCCAACGACTGACAGCCCAAGTTGCATCTCGCGCCGCAGCGGTCATATTACATGCCGCTTTCTAACGGTGGGTGTAGCTCAGTTGGTTAGAGCGGATGGCTGTGGCCCATCAGGTCGCGGGTTCGAGCCCCGTCACTCACCCCACCAGCTCAACTCCCTTTACTCTTGCGAACCATTTTCCCTCTGGACTGACCGCACCCTCTCAATACCTGCCCTTCTCTGGTACATGGGCAACGCCTTCTGTTCAGCTACGCCCCACGTGATTGATACTACGCCCGCGGCGGTGGATGGTCACCATCTCGGAGGGCGTGCAAGCGCCTTGGGCGCCATGGTGAATCCAGTACAGAATCGAGGCTTGGGTGGATGGGCTGAACGTGACCCCATTTGCCGGCATTTGTCATCGAAAGGCCCGGGCGGGGACTCTCCCAACACAATCCGTGCCAAATCCCTTGCCTCCGCAACACTTCCGCTCTATCTTCTCCCCGTCGTCGGAAAGTCATTTCCTATCATTTGAGGAGGGGTTGTATGCGACCCTCGTTCTTGCGGCTTCATGCACCCTATCTCGCGGCCATCGTTGCGGAGGCAACACCCGAACTGACCATCGCCAGCATTCTGAACGGCGAACACGACGGCGCCGAAGCGTTCGCCGTGGATCTGTCTCTCTGGGTGCATGGGGCCCTTACACGCGAGGCGCTCTCGCGTGTCTTCCATTGCACGGGGCGGCCGATGATGCCTCTGTGCTACCGTGCACGCAATCTCTCCACCGAAGCGATGGACGACGACGCGCGCGCGAAATTGATGCTTCTGGCGATTGACGCAGGCGCAGCCGCCTGCGACGTCATGGGCGATATGTACGCCCCCGCGCCCCGTGAGCGGACGCGCGACAAGGGCGCGATCGAGAAGCAGAAACGCCTGATCGAGCGCATGCACGCGATGGGCGCCGAGGTGCTTATGTCTTCGCACGCCACAAACGAGTTCATACCCGCCGACGATGTGCTTGAGCACTTGCTTGACTTCAAGTCGCGCGGCGCGGACATCGCCAAAATCGTTGTGCGCGCGGATGACGAGGATGAACTGCTCGAGGCGTTCCGGACGACCGTGCTTCTCAAGAGGGAGCTCAAAGCGCCCTTCGTACACCTGTGCAGTGGAAAGTACGGCCGCCTGCAACGCTATGTTGCGCCGATGCTCGGAGCGGAGCTCACCTTCGGCGTACGCGGGTACTCGGAACACGGAGTGCAGCCGGTCGTGCACACGGCCCGATGCGTGCTGAACGAGCTCAACTGGCACAGGGACTATCCAGAAGACAAGTGATGTCTCTCCGCCGCGCCGTATGGGAGGCGTGGTGATACGGTTCCATCTGCTGCGGCACATGGAGGGTCGCCCCCGCCGCCCCACCAGCACCAGACCATCGCTTGGCCGTGCCGCGATCACGTCATCGTCAGACCTGAGACAACCACGATGCCGGCGTCTATCCCTGCGGAGAGGGCAGCCTCCCTCACGGCCTCGACCTCGCCCTGGCGCATCGGAGGCTTGTCTGCATAGCTCCAGAGCCGCCCCATCTTCTCGTACTTGCTCCTGCACGCGCTGTTGAAGGTGCAGAACTCCCACCGTTCGACCACATCCGACAGATCGTTGCGGATGAACAGGCCGATCGCGTGGATGTTCTCTCGCGTGGCAGTGACGCCGGGAATGAGCGGGGTGCGAATCCAGAGCTTCATCCCGCTGGCCACGTTCCGGATGTGATCGGCGACAAGACTAAGGCTGCCCAGAATCGTCCCGTTCGGCTGCCCGGTGTGCGTTTGGTGCAGACCGGAATCGAGCAGTTTGATGTCGAACAGCACATGATCCGTGTGGGGCAAGACGGCAGCGAAGGCGGACGCCGGCGCCAGTCCACAGGTGTCCAGCGCCGTATGGACACCCGCTTCGTGCAGCCGCCTGAAAAGCTCAACAACGCCGTTGACCTGATTCAGCGGCTCCCCCCCCGAAACCGTCACGCCCCCGCCGAACGTCTGGTAGTAGTCCCGGTCCTTGAGCGCTTCCTTGACCAGTGCCTCGATGGGCCAGTCCCGGCTGTTGAATGACATTGCCCGGGAGGGGCAAGCAGCCACACACGCACCGCAGCGCGTGCAGGTCCGCCGATCTCGGAGGAGTCCGGCGTGGCCGTCGGTCAGCGCGTTCGTGGGGCAAGCATCCAGGCAGGCCAGACAGCGGATGCACCTGCGACTCTCCCACCAGACCTCCGGCTCGGAGTTCAGCCCTTCCGGGTTCTGGCACCACGCGCAACGCAACGGGCAACCTTTGAGAAAAAGCGTCGTTCGCACGCCAGGGCCATCGTGGGTCGTCCCGCGGATGATTTCGATGACTCGCACCTTGAGTTCAGCCACCTCTAAAAGCCCTCGTAGTTCACCCGCCCGACGAACTCCTGCTGGTACTCTCGGGACAGGCAGATGAAGCGGCTGGCGTAGCCGGTCACCCGGACGATGATGTTCTGGTATTCGGGCTTCTCCGGATGGTCCATCGCGTCCCTCAAGGTATTCAGATCCATGATGTTGAGATTGATCTGGATCCCCCCCTTTCTGAAGAACGTCTCCGAGAAACCACGCACGTAGGTCCAGATATCGTCCTTGCCGTCAAAGAACTTGGGCTGCAGTTCAACCTGCATCGTGCCGCCCTGGAACTTCCGCTGATCGATCTTGGCGATGGAGTTGGCGGTGGCCAGTAAGCCGGTGTTGTTCCTGCCAACCTGGGGATTGATGCCATGCGCCAGGTACTGGTCAGCCAACCGACCGTCGGGTGTCGCCCCGATCGCGGCCGGGTTCAGATGTCCCTGGAAGTGAAAGAGCGAGGCTCTGAACGGCTGTCCGCGCAGGTTGACCATGCTGCCCAGCACGTCGGACAGCGTCTCGGTAATGCGCGTCAGAAGTGCGTCCACGTCGTCCAGGTCATTGCCGAACTTGTCCTGGTTCAGGAAACGCTGGCGCATGGGCTCGCGCCCTTGCCAGTTCGTCTCGGTGGCAGCCTTCACGTCGGCGAGCGTATACCTGTGCTCCTCGAAAACCAGCCGCCGGATGGCGTGGAATGAATCCGCAACATTCGGGATCCCCAGGATGTTGACGGACGTGTATTGGTAGTCGACACCGCGCGGCCCCACCATGTCGATGCCGTGCTCGATCGGTCCGTGGCTGTTCATGGACGTGAACATCTCGGGCCAAAGGTCGCCCAAGCGCTCATACTGAGCGTTCTTCCATGCGCACAGAGCCCGGGCCGTCGTGGTGAGTTCCTGCTCGAAGATGGCATAGAAGCTCTCGAAATCGTCGGTGCCCTGCGCGATCCCCGCAGCGATCGTGCGCTTCATCGGTTCGAGCAGGTCGATCGAGTTGACGTCCTGGTCACAGAACTCTTTGCCAGGGATGCAGAACCACTGACACCCGCTGTAAGCGACCTTCCAAGCGTCCTCCTCGGGGATGCCGGAGCGCATCTGCGCCTCGCGCATCAGGTCGTAGTTGACCAGCACGGGAATGCTTTCGCCGTGGCGGGCCAGCACGTCGCAGGCGTAGTCATAGAACTCCCGGTTGATGTCGGGGTGCCACATCACCCCCAGGTTGTTGTAGTCGCCGATCAGGTCATACGCCTCCAGGACCACAAAGCTCATCTCGTTGGTCGCATCCTTGAGTTCGGCATCGCGACCGCCCAGGCAGAAGAAATGCCCGCGCAGTTTCAGGAACATCTCCGACAGGTATTCGCGCGCTTCCTCGTCAGGCAGCTCGCCGGCAGCTTTGCTCTTGCGGTATAGGTCGATCAGGTACAGATCCAACCGGCCATAGCCGTTGCCGTGCCCGACCACGCGGTCCAACAGCACGGCGAAGTGGATCCACTGCACGCCCTCGTAGTAGGTGCGCGGCGCGTTCAGAGCGATGTGCGCGCAACAGTCGGCGACGCGCTCGTAGGTCCGCTTCTGCCAGGGATCGGTCGCGGCTTGTGCCAGCTCGAGTGCTTTCTCGGCATGGCGTTGGATGAAGCGGATGACGGATTCACAGATCATCTGCAGACCGTGCAGATACGAGGCTTTCGGCCGGTTGTCGAGCCTGAGGTACTTCTCCCGGCTCTGCTTGATGCGTTCCAGGATGCCGCCCCAGCCCTGGGAGAGACCGATGGCCAAGTCCGGACAGGTGTGCCCGCTGCTGACCCCGCTGGCGCCCAGGGCGTGGGCTCGTCGCCCCACGGCCAGCACCTCCTCGGGCCAGACATACTGCCTGACCATGTGCATTTCCCAGTGGATCTCACCGACGATGCGTTCGTCCTCGTGGAGATCGATCGGAAAATGGTCCACGAGAAAGGCATAGTCGCGCCCCCAGCTCTCCCCCGTCGCTTCATAGCGGTTCGCTCTGGACGGCAGTTGGTCCAGTTCGGGAAACGGGCCGATGTGGATCCAGCAGGCGTGGTCACCCAGCGGCATTTCCGCCGAGCCCAATCTGCGTTTCCCGCTGATCGCCAGTTCGCGGCTTCTTTGCGCCAATCTGCGGATGCGCGGCGACTGGGGGAATTTCGACGCGACGTTCATGCCCACGCGATGAGTGATCACATCGCCGGAAACGATCTCTTCGGTGCCGGTGTCGTTCAGCATTGCGTGCTCCAAAGATTTGTCCTAACTAGCCGAGGAACGGGTGTCCTCGTGAAAACAACCTTGCCTGGCCGCAGTCACAACGACTGGGTGAACAGCAACTTCTCCACTGACCGCTGATTGACCATGTCCACTCTCAATGTAGCACCCCTCCTGCTTTAGTTCCTGGATGGCCTATAGAGCAACGCCACAGTATGTACGGAGCGTGGACGAGACCCGAGTCACCCGCCGCACCATGAGCACGCCAAAGGGCCATGCCCCGACGTGCTCAAGAAACGGAAGTTGCGAAGTGACGTGTAATGCGTCAGCGAAACCGTTGAGGTCGGCGACAACTGGCGGATTCCGAACTGGCCCGGTGGCTGGAACGGCGACGTCCGCTGCGTGCTGGCGCCTGCCGGCTGGGGCGCCACGGACTACATGTACAACTGCGCCAATGTCCACACCAACATGACCCAAATCCTCTGGGTCGACGGCCACGCCAGCTCGCATTGGCGTGAGTACCTCCTCGCCGGCGGCACTGACAAGTTCTATGATCTGTGATGGTCAGACCCTACCTCACTGCCATTTCCACGGTTGTGAAGGCCCACGGTTGGCAGGGCCGAGTATTAATCGCAACTACGGTGACCGACAAGAAACTCGGCGCCGACCAGAGCTGGCAGTTCTGGGTTACCGATCCCGGCGGCGTGCGCATCGAATTCCATCAGCACACTGAGAACAGCAGCCAGCGGACCGGCAAGGACTGCATCGTGACGTGGTGATGCCAAGTCGCTGGCAAGCCGATCGTAGCAGGAACGCCACCAGAAGGTATCCCCGAAATGAAGTGTAGAGTCGATTGCGGGGCGTGCTGCATCGCGCCGTCCATTTCGTCACCCATCCCCGGCATGCCGCAAGGCAAGCCGGCGGGCGTGCGCTGCGTAAAGTTGACGCCGGACAATCGTTGCCGGATCCACGGTCGCCCGGACCGGCCTGACGTCTGCGTCCGGCTCCGTCCCAACGAAGAGATGTGTGGTCAGGCCGCCGCACAGGCACTGGCCTGGCTCACGGCACTGGAGGAAGCGACACGCCCGGAAGCGTCGGGCGAAGACTGAGTCCTCTGGGAAATGGCCAGTCCGTGGAGCGGTCAGTGGCGCGGGACCTCCGGGACCGCGGGAGGGTGCTCGGGGCCGTCCCGGCCCGAGGCCCTCGGTCGGAGACCGACCCGAGCACTCCGCTTCGGCGCGGGACGCGCCGAGCCACCGCGCGCACGGCCGGCGGGTCGCGGTCAAGCATTGCCACCCGGCAAGACTGAGCGGTTCGCGCATGCCCCCCCCTTGCCGACCCGCCTCCGGCGTCGTATTGTGATAGTCGACGCAACGAGGTCAGAAACGGGGAGAAGCCACCATGAAACGTCTCGCACTCACCGCGTTCCTTGTCATCGCATTTGCCGCCGGTGGGCATGCAACCTGGGAGGACCTGCCGCCCATCTCGCAGCAGGTGCTGCTCCAGGAGGCGGAGTTGGAGGTCGACGCCGGCCAGACCTGGGCCAAGCGCGTAGACGTGCCGAGCTTCAGCGATACGGAACGGCCCGTGCTCGCCCTGCGTGCTCGCGTCCAGACGCCGCCGGGCGGCGGCTGCAACGTGGTGCTGCAGGTCCTGCTCGACGGCGTGCCACTGACCGAGTCGCTGCTGCGGCCGCGGCTCCTGAACAAGCCACCGGACTTCGACCCACCAGGGACCCAGTATCACTTCCAGTGGTACAGCGCCACGCACCAGGGGTGGATGACCATTTTCAACAACAACTACGCCGGGGACTGGGGCGGCACCGGCCGCGATTTCGAGTTCCTCTTCGATCTGACCGGCTTGGTCGACAGCGGCCAGTTGACAACGCTCTCGTTCGCCTACCTGAACCCCAGCATCCCGAAAGCTCTCAAGCTCGACCGCGCGCCGTTGGTCGTGGACCGTGTCACACTCGGGCTGATGAACGCCGCCGATGTGGACCGGCTCCGCAGTGAAGTGCTGAAGGGACAGACGCTCACACCTGTTCCGGTAGAACCCGTCCTGCCCCCGGACGCCAAGCCCGGCGACCGCGCCTACGAGGTCGTCTGGTCCGGGCGCAAAGAATCCCCGCCCGCACAGGTCGCGTTCGACGATCTCACCGGCTGGACAGCGAGTGTCCGCGGTGACGCGAACGTGTCACTGGCCGCGTCTGTCGAGCACCTGTTGTGGCGTGACCGTGTCGCCAAGCTCTCCTATGGCGGCGGCAAGACCGCGACCATAGCGCTGCTGCGGCCGCCCCAACCCATTCCGGTCTCCGAGACGTTCGATGCCGTGAACCTGTGGCTCTACAGCGCGGCGGACCGCATGAAGGACCGGCGCCTGCACTTCGTCGCGCTGCTCGAGGACAACCGCGGCCGTGAGTTCCAGGTTGACCTCGGCTCGCTCACGTCCGGCTACTGGAACCTGCTGCACGGTGTCGTCGACGCCAAGGCTGCCGCGCGGCTCCGGTTCCCCGTAAAATTCACCGCACTGCTGATCGAGAACTGCAACGTGCCGGACGCCCAGCGCGCCATCTTCCTCGAATCGCTCACGTTCCACCAACAGAACCGCAAGCCGTTCGCGACGCTCGAGACTGCCGGACGCGCCGTGTTCCCGACCTCCGACGACGGAGTCCTGCCCGCACCGCCGAAAAACGTCAAGACCTCCGTCACCCAACTCCCCGACGGTGCGGAGTTCGCCGCCACGACGCCCGACAGCGTCCTGCGCTTCCGTGTGCGTCCGGCCAAAGGCTGCCTGCACGGCATCACGGCGCAATGGAACGACGGCCCGGAGTGCCGGCCGACGGACGGCGGCGGCATTACCCTCGACCCGCTGTCCGGCAACCCTGAATCGGCAGTCTGTGCCGCCACGGAACTCAAGGGTGAGTCGCTCACCGCGCGCTGGCGCCTGACGCAGGGCACGTCGACCATGGAGTGGGACGCGGTGTACTCGGTGCACGGCCGCACCTTGGTGGTCGATGTGAAGTGCACCGGCGGCTTGGCGACCGGCCTCGCATATGGCCAGGTTGCGGGTCTGCCAAGTCCGCGCGGCATCGAAGTCCCGTACCTGATCGTCGGCAGCGGGTGCGGGTTGTCGATCGGCTGTGCCGCCGGACTGTTCGTGTCGCTGCTCCCGGACTGGTACCACAGTGACTTCTCGGGTGCCGACGCCACCGCCACGTCGCCCGCCGGCGACCGGATCGGGCTGATGAAGGGCACCACCTACACGCCGCTGACCGACGGTCGGCGCAATGACCTGCGCGAACGCCTGCTCATCACCGTCTCGCCCGAGTTCGCCGACACACTGCCCGGCATCCCCAACCCGCCGTCGCCCAACCGCGAGCGGCTCGCACCGTACGCGTTCTACATGGGCCGGGCCTCAGCCGTCAAGTTCTACACGACCCTGAAGCGTTACGGCATCGACCACCTCATCGCCAGCGACTTCGCGGCCGTACTCATCGATGATTACTCCGAAGGGTTTGCCGGTCGCTGGCGGCCGCATCCGCTTCTCACGTACGAGAAGGTCCAGGAGTTCCGCCGCGCCATCCAGTCGCTCGGGTACATGTTCAGCTTCTACATCGACGCCACCGACTATTTTCCCCTCAACGAGTGGTTCGACGAGAACAAGGTCTCGCTCACCCCCGAAGGCGACCTGCGCGACGGCTGGTACGGCAACTTCATCATCAAACCGAACGCCATGCCATGGCTCGTCCGCAAGGTTGGCGAACGCGTGAAGGAACATTACGCCGCCGACTGCGTGTACCTGGACGTGCACACCAACCGCCGGCTGCAGGCGCTCGACTTCGAAGCCGGCGTTGAGGGAGCCGGCATGGCGCGCCCGCAAGTCCTCGGCAATGCCGACTGCATCCTCGAGGCGCGCAAGTGGTACGGTTCGACCGTCAGCGAGGGCATCTGCCGCTGGCTGTATGCAGGCGTCTGCGACATGGACTACGCAAGCTACTTCACCCCCACGCCAATGTCCGAGATCCCACCGCTGGTTGACTTCGACCTGCTCAAGATCCACCCCCTCCAGCACGGCACCATGATGGGGTACGGCCCGAGCGCGTTCTTCGGCGAGAAAAACGTCGGCGCCCTCTACAAAGACCCGGGCCACGGCGCCGCGCCGCTCGACTTCTACAGGTACGTCTCCGCCAGTCTCGCGTACGGACACATGCTCATCCTCGGCTACGGCTACGCACCGCCCCTGTCGCGGTTCATCCACTACTACGCCATCATGCAGGGCGTGCAACGCGAGTACCTCACCGACACGGCCGCCGAAATCACCTACCACGACGGCACGGACTTCCTGCCCACCAGCCGAGCGTTGATCGAAAACTCGCAGAAGCTGGGCCGCGTGCGCGTCCGCTACTCACGCGGCCTGACCGTTCACGTGAACTACAACGCCGAGAAACCGTGGATCTTCGAAACGGACGGACGCCGCTTCGAACTGCCGCCGTTCGGCTGGCTCATCGTGAAGCCCGGCGAGATCCTCGCGTACAGCGCCTTGGTTAACGGCCAGCGCGTGGACTTCGTGAAATGCGCCGAGTACATCTACCTCGCCCCCGGCGGCGCACCCGCCAGCGAAACGCCCATGGAGTCCGACGGCGCGGTCTGGCTCAAGCGTGAGGGCGACGCGTGGCGGCTCATCCCCTGCGGCGACCTCGGGACCTGGAAGATCTCTAACCTCCCCGGCCTGACTCACTTCTGCACCGACCAGGAGCTGGTCAACACGCCCGCCGACCGCGGGTGCAAACGCATCATCCTCGACAGCCGGGCGCTGCTAGGCAAACCGGCCGGCGAACTCCGCGTCACCGCGCGGAACGAGGCCGGCGAGACGACAACAGCCGACGCGAAAGTCATCGAGGACGGACGGCTGCAGATTATCCCGAGTGCGACTGCTGTGGACTATCTGCTGCAGTAGCAGGACTAGTGGAAGGCCCCACCGCCCGCAGCATCGCAATACACCCCTCTACCCAACAAACCAACACAAGAGGATATGACAGGAGAGACAAGACATTTGTGATGAATTTCGGCAAACTGATGATTTCGGCGGCATGGGCTGATGGGGTCCTGGCCGACGACGAGATCAACGCCCTGAAAGATTTGCGTTTTTGCCCTCGGTGATGTGTCAACCGAAGACGGGGCGCAACTCAAGATTTACTTTGTAGGACAAGCGCATTGCGCGCCGAGCGCCGGAGGATACGGCTCGCACGTTCGCCGATCCTCAGCACTGTCGTTCACGCGACGTCGGCGTCACGGTCAGCTCGGCGGCGGGTCCGCGTGCGCTGCCGGTACCAGCAGCGCCCGGAACGCCTCGATCTGCCTGTGCGTGCCCAGGACCAGCAGTTCGTCGCCGGCCAGAAGCCGCTCATCTCCCGACAACGACAGAAGACGTTCCGTACCCCGTCGTATCCCACCGATCTGAACGCCAGCCCTGCGGACAAGGTCCAGTTCCTTCAGAGGTCGGTCCCCCAGCGGGCTTTCCGCCGGAACGGTCACCGTTTCCATGGTCAGCTCATCGAAACCTGTCCGTTCGCTCGCGGGAGCTCCGGGCCCGCCCAGTTCACGAGCGGCCGTGGCCAGTTGCTGGCCGGTGCCGAGCAAGAGAAGCTTGTCCCTGGGGTACAGCACGATGCCCGCACCCGGATTGATGATGCCAAACCCCTGGCGGTCGATCCCCACGACCGAACAGCCGTAACGCCGCCGCACCGCGAGCTGATCCAACGTCTTGCCCGCGTGGTCGGTGTCGAGAGAGAGCGCGACTTCGTCAATGTCCAACTCCCAATCCGACGAGGGTCCCGGCAACGCCAGGGACCAGGCGGATGCCGAGGTCGCCTGGCTGGCCCGCTTCAGTTGCTCGCCAAACTCGATCTCCAGCCGGCTCTGCAGGCGCACCAGGCGCGGCCAGAACGCGACCGCCACACCGCCCAGCACCAAGCCCACCACCAGCAGCACGCCCAGGATGGACAGGGCCGACGGCAGCAGCGCCAGCAACCAAGCCCCGAGCACAACGCCACCGACGGTGCGCAAGGCCACCTCCAGCAACGGCCGGAGTTGCGCCTGTTGCCGCGCCCCCATGGTGGCGCTGTCGGCCAGGATCATGGCCAGGGCTTCGACATTCCGCCACAACGCGATGAGCGGTGCGAGCAGAACCACCCCGAAGACGGACCAGAAAAGGATGGGCAGTCCGTGCGGGAACAGCCAGTCGCGGCCAACCAACGCCATCACCCGGCCATACACGGGGTTAGCCAGCAGCACAGCCGCGGAGGAGAAGAGCATGAGCACCCCCACTTGCAGCAGACGTTTGCGCGTCAACCGCCATAGTACACTGGCGTCCTGGCGCCGCAGCAACCGCGCCAGCCAGTCCTGATAGAAGGCGCCCCACTTGCGCACGACCACAGGCGTTGCCCCCACGACCCGCCGACTCACGTGCTCCGCCCGGCGCGTCAGCACCGGCGCCAGGACCGATGTGAGCAGCGACGCCCCAACGGCAACCGGGAAGAAACTCGGCGGCAGCACGCCGCCCTCCACGCCAATCTGCGCGATGATGAACGAGAATTCGCCCAGCGGCGTCAGCGCCAACCCCGCATGGATGGCATCGCCGGCGGGGCTGCCGACCGCGATCAGGCCGGCGGAGCAGGCCAGGGGCCGGAGAACCAGGGCCAGAACCGTGACCAAAATCAACAACGGCCAGACGCTGACGAGCAGATGAAAGTCCGCCAGCATTCCCATGGCCACGAAGAACACGGCCCCAAAGATCTCGCGCACACCCCAGAAGACCTCCTCCACCTCGCTCTTCTGGCGCGTACTGCCGATGATGGCGCCGAGCAGAAAAGCGCCCAGCGCCATCGAGTACCCCATCCGCACCGCCAGCCACCCCAGCGCCAGCAGCAACCCCGCCACCAGCAGGGCCCGCACCTCTGGTCCCGCGCTCCGACTCAGGTGCGTGAGCAGGTTGGGAACGATCAGCAACGAGATCAGCACCACGAATACCACAAACGCGCCCATGGCGCTGACCGTGGGCAACAGTGCCGGATGCCCGCCCATCCCGAACTGCACCACCGAGGTGAGTAAGGTCAGCATGACAACCACCACGGCATCCTCTACCACGGCCATACCCAGCGCCATTTGCCCCGGTCGCTCGTGGGCCAGGTTCAGCTCATCCAGGACTTTGCTGACAATGGCCGAACTGGAGATCATCAGCATGCCCGCCAGAAACAGCGTCCGCGGCATGTTCCAGTCCAAGGCCAACCCGACAAGCCGGCAACCGTTGAGAATGAGGATCGCCTCGATCACTCCGGCGATCACCACGGCAAACCCCAGGCGCCGCAACCGGTTGATATTCAGGTTCAGCCCCATGAAGAAAATGATGAACACCAGGCCTATCTGCGCCAGGGTCTGGACGCGCTCCGAGTCCGCGACGAGCGCGAACAGCGGCGTGTGGGGGCCGATCGCCGCCCCGGCAACCAGATACCCCGTCACGACCGATAACCCGCAACGCCGACAGACGTACGCCGCGGCCCCGGCCACGATCATCACCACCGCAAGATCTCGGATGAAGAAGTCTCCCGACATGCCCAAAGTCCCGCCTGCACATGGAATTCCATCACGATGCCACACAACGCCCGCTCGGCTCGGCAAGATAATGTCACCGAACACGACCTGCAAGGCCGCGGGCGGCAGTCACAGGGCTGTTTCAAGATTCGTGACCGTCGCGGGCCGCGAGTACCCCCGGCGTGTCCCCACGCCGGGGGGGGCGGCCTGAGGACAGGCCGCCACGCCGGGGGGGGCGGCCTGAGGACAGGCCGC
>Ga0156531_1246_pt2 | contig 25688 bp, 13 predicted proteins | sample RifOxyB3_FD_111926 | JGI IMG/M metagenome (GOLD analysis project Ga0156531, IMG submission 111926) | Lentisphaerae bacterium RIFOXYB12_FULL_65_16 | reverse complement strand
CGCTGGAGCATGGACCATGGTCCATTGTCCATAGTCCAGAATTGCGGGGGAACTTGTGGCGGACGAGCACTAGTGCCGCACTCGGACGACCCACTGATCTGCGACCGAACCGCCGCTGCGAACACGCGCCATGTGCCCATCCCCGTAGAGAGCATTGAACCCGTACCCATGGTGCAGGCCAACATCGCGGTACCCTGAACCGGCAAGCGTTGTCGGGATCGGCCCGTGGTCGGTCTCTGTCCAATAGGTGATTCCCGTCATGTCGCTGTTCCAGCCGACATTCGACGCGTACGTCGCCGGACGCTGCAACGTGTCCATGATGTAAAGCTTCTCATCCGGGGCTCGCACGGACTGCACCATGATGGGAGTTTCAGAGCTTGTCCCCCAGCCACTCGAACAGGTCGGATCTGATGTGATCCCCGATCCAGCCCAGTTCGCACCACCCTCTCCTATCGTGTTCATCACGTAGGAAGAATCTGGAACCACGGCGTGCCCGGCGGTGTCAAACGCGCGCGGCGTGTAGAACTCCGTCTTCTTGAACACGGGGCAACGGTACAGATCCACGTGCGTCAGCGAGGTCGTGTTCGCCAGGTAGTTCACCCAACCGACCTCGTCTGAGCCGCCGTTGAAGCGGAACACCGAGGGCATGATGACCCCATCGCACTCGTCACAGTACGTGCAAGCCGCAAAGCCTATCTGCCGCAGGTTCCCCAAACACTGGATCTCCTTGGCCTTGTCCATGGCGCGAGTCAAGGATGGCAGCAGCATGCCAGCCAGAATGGCGATGATCGCGATGACCACCAGCAACTCGACGAGCGTAAACGCCGCCGCGCCCCTCACGCGCAAGGACTCTGGCGGCGCAACCCCGTGAACCCCGTTCCTGCCCCGCCCGCTCCATGCCTGCCGGCAGGCAACATCTCCCCTTGCCCACGTGCGACACAAAAGCCGCTCGCCCACGTCTTCCTTTCCGCTGCCCTGCGGAAACCGCGCGTTCCCCCACAGCAGCAAGACCGCCCCGTCCGGCATCCACGGCGGGACGGCGCACACGCGCACATCCGCCGGTGCAGACGACGCAATACTTCCGGGTGATTAAAGGGGGTCCTCCCTCACAAGAAAACCCCGACCGGTGCCAACTATAGCCACGCGTCATCGCGGGTTCAATTCGTGGCCGACAGGAAATGTGCGGGATGGGGACGAGGAGCGACCAGGCTCCTCTGGCAACGTCCGCGGGAAGCGCGGATCCGGTGGGAAAAGCCGTGGCTGCAGACGCCGCGTATGCCGTCGTAGCCGACGCACCGCATTGCCGACGAGTCGACACCCGTGGTGGCGTGCATTTCACGGGCCGCACGACAGACAAACCGACAGCGGCTTTACACGCCACCCACGGGGCTTCCCCAGGCGAGAACGGACCTGTACCCGCACAACATCGGGGTTGGCTGTCCCCTGTCCCGGTCGGGCCTCACCCCATGCGCACGACCACATCACCCCCCCCGCCCGCGGGAACGACATTCCCTTCAACTCGTCGACCGTTGAGGGTCAGTTCCGCGACGCCCTTGCAGACGCCCTTGGACTTCACAATCGAAATGCAATAGGTGCGGTTGCGAAAAACGCGCGTCACCCGCGCCGTTTCCCAGTCCGACGGCAGACATGGGTCGATCTCGAGCCCCTGCCCTGACGACAGACCTTGTAGAGCATGTCGTTCCAGTCGGAGGTGAGCATCAGAGGGAAACCATTGGCCCCGAGGTGCGCCTGCGCAAACGCCACGGCTCGGAAGAGGTGGTCGTACACCGTACCCTGGCCACCGTCGAAGAACGGCACCTTCTCCTCCAGGAACTCGGCGCTCCCGGCCTCCATCACGCTGTTCCACACCCCAAGAATCGGCCAGATGTGATTGTCCGAGTGCAAGCGCTTCAACGGGTCCCAGCCCTCTGTCGGGAAGTAGTAGTGGTTGGTGTGCCCGTCCTGGTACTGCTGCCCGAACAACTCGCGGAGTTTCTGTTGTGCCGACGGGTTGTCGAGCGGGGTCTGCGCCAGCACGTCCTGCGCAGTGTCCCGGAACCCCACACCCCGGAACGTACCTGTCGAGTAATAGGAGATATTCCGCGAAAACAGGAAGTTGCGCTGCGCCTGGCACGGGTTCCAGATGTTGATCTGCCGCTGCGCTTCCGCGTCGGGGATGCCGCAGGAGAAATGCGCCAAGTGCCGGTCCCACCAGCTCTTCAGCGCGTCCGATGAGCGGCTGACAAAGTCCGGTCGCCGGCAGGTCTGCAGCGCGGCCCGGACACCGTCCATATCTTTGGCCGTGCCTAGAAACACGTTGACCGTCGCACCCTGCCCCGGTGGCAACGAGATGCGCATCTGCAGCGCGCTCCAGGGATGCACCGCCCTCATGGAATGGCGGCGGACACCGCACGGTTAACAGAGCCGTAACCCGACGAATGTAGCGGCAGGGGCAGAAACTGCCAAGAGGATGCGTCGCGATGCGTGGAATGCGTCAGCTAAGGGTCGAGCACAGACCCCTGCCACCTCGTGTGGCAGGTGAACGGGTTCATTGGCTACTTCGCCGCACCTCGTTCCCTCTCTTCCCTTTCCCCCGTCCGCCGCCGGCGGACGGGGGAAAGGGAAGAGAGAGGGGACACGCACGTTTGGCGGGCAAACCCGATTCACCCGTGGCACAAGGCCACGGGGGTCTCACGCATGGGCCAGCACGCAGTCGTTCCACCCGCGACTCCCATGAAACTGAAGGCTCCCAGAGCCCGCGAGGACGCGGGCGCTCCACGGTCTGGCACGAGGTCTGACTTTGGAACGCCCGCGTCCTCGCGGGCTCTGGGAGCGTCGTTGCCAGTTTCACCTTGGTATGACCGGGCGGTCTGCCGCCCGGGGGGCGCTGACGCATTGCTGACGCGTCAGCCATTCCCGGGCGGCGACCGCCCGGTCATATCAAGCGGTTCTCCCGGGACAGACGGGGCTTCTCGACCTCACTTCTGACTCGCACCCATCGTGCGCACCAGTTCGGTTTCATTGATCTTGAGCCGCAGCGGCAGCGGCTCCTTCCAGCCAGCCTTGAAGGCAAACCCCGCCAGAGCCCACAGTTCACCCGGGCGGCGCTCGAACAGATACGGGTAGCTGAGCTGCCCCCCTTTCTGCCGGGCAATGACCAAGGGCTCCGTCCACGTCCGGCCATCGTCAGTCGAAAACGCCAACGAAAGCTCCTCCCGGAACCACGACGCAACGACCTCCGAGGCCGGGGTTGGTTTCATCTCCAGCGCGGAGAGCGCCCGGCACAGCGGCCGGCCCGGGTCACTGCCCGCGGCTCGGACCCGATTCCAGGCCAGGGCCAGACGCCCGCTGCGCAACCGCAGCAGATGCCCGGGTGAACTGCTGGCGTCGATCTGCGTGGGCTCGATCGTGCGCCAGTAACGCCCGCCATCTTCCGAGAAGGCTTGCCAGAACCGGTCGAGATTGGTACGAATCAACATCAGCAACCGCCCGTCACTCAATTCGGCAAGGGTCGGTTCCGTGGCGCCATCGTGGTGCCCGTGCCCGCCCACATCGATCAGGTTGCTGCGCTTCCAGGTCTTGCCCGCATCCTCCGAAAACAGCGACAACGCCACCCAGTGTCCGGGGTTCGTGACCAGGTGCTCGACACACGCCACCAACCGGCCCGTGCGCGTCTCGATGAACCCAAAAAAGTTGGCGTTGTATCCGTCGAGGACTCGCTGCCGGTCTACCCACGTTTTGCCGCCGTCCTCGCTGCGAACCACCCACAGTTCCAGGCGGCAGTCGTCCTTCGGTTCACCCACCGCATCGTCCCAGCTGAACTTCCAATTCCCCATGTCAAGGTACAACATCACCAACACACCGGCACGCGTCCTGACGACGTAGTGCGCTGCCGGTTCCGTCGGAGGCACCCCCGCGCACACAGGCGTGGCGTCCGTCCACGTGGCGCCTTCGTCGCGGCTGCTGCGCAGCCCCTGCTCATCAATAGTTCCCAGACTCCCGTCGGACAGTTCCACAAACGGCCCGTGTCGGGTGGCGGCCAACGGCTGGCACAGCGGGTGCACCCAGCGCCCGTCGTCCTCCACAGCACCCAGCCCCGCACACACCAACGCATGTGTCAACGTTCGCATCTGAAGTACTCCCTTGACTTGTCCCCGCCTCCCGCACTCCCAATGACATAGCCCACCATGGTTCACCTGGTTAACCACATCAACCACAGGGAATATGCACGCGCTCCGCGCGCTTGTCAAGGCTCGATTGCGCCGGAAGGCAAGGCCCCCCCCCAATGCGGGAGGACAACGCTATTGGCACCCTTTCCCCCTCGTGCGCCGTCACGGCTCCGATCGATTCGCCTTCACGTAGGCCGCGATGTTGGCAACCGTGTCGAGCCAAATGCCGTTTGCGGGGTCCGCACAATAGGCACACAAACGGTCAAGAGCATCAACGCGTGTGCACTGGCTTCCCCGGTCCCCGACCTCGTGCCCGGCCAAGACCACCCAAAACCCCTTGTCCATGGCCCGGTTCAGGATACCCAGAAGCCCGTCAAAATCCAGTCCGTCCATCTCGGTACCACCCACCTTGGCCAGGTCGCAGATGGTCGGGGCATTGAGGTATTCATCGCGAAACCCGCGGCCGGCCAGGAAGTGCTTCGCAACGACCGGCACGTAACTACGCCGTTCGAGGCCGCGCCCGACGAAATCCTGGCCGCACGGATAGGCAAACGTCCGGGGCGCGACGCCGAACAGACTCTCGATCTGACGGCTGGCCTCAACCAGTTCCGATTCCATCTGCTCCAGAGTGTAGTTCTCCAGGACGTTGCGCGCACCCCACACGAAGTTGGCGCTGCACGCATGGCGCAGGCTGTGGTTCGCGATCTCATGGCCCGCCGCGGCCGCCGCACGCCAGCCCGCGAGCCGTTCCTCCAGCCGGGAGAAGGCCACGTAGAACGTGCCCTTCGCGCCATGCCGGTCCAGGACCGGGATCCCAACGTCAACCTGGGAGATGCGGGCATCATCGAACGACAGACTCACCGCCATCCGCTTCCCGGCCGGCCACTGAAACGCGTTCGTCTCGCTCATGAGGTCAACTCCTCTGTGTCTCTCCCCGCACCGAACGGAGTGCCCGGGATTCCGCTGCTCGGGCGTATCTGCGCGCCAACCCGCGAAATGCGCGAAGATAGGCCGCGGTTCAGTAAATGCAACCGTGGCCCGCGACGGCGCAAGCTGCTGCAGACGTCAGCCGCTTTCCTCTTCCGCCTTCCAGCGCTATGGTTTCGGCTGTTTCGGACAACGCCAACTAGTGACCGCGGCCGCAATTTTCGCCCGAGGTCACTAACCCACCCGCTCCATGTCGAGGGAGACCGACCAGCAGCTATGGGGATTACGGCGTCAAGGAGCAGTTGCATCAGGCCACAGACGGCCGCGACGTGGGCTACGTCCCGGTCATTCACACCGAAGCCGATGCCGACCAGATCCAGACGCCCAAGGTCTGGTTTGACCACGAGGCAACCGAGCGCAATTGCCGGACGCTCTGCGAGGTCTCGCCCGACATGCACGAGGAATTCGCGCTGCAGTACGAACGCCAGACCCTCAGCCGCTACGCTGACCGCCTCGCCGACCTGGTCGCCAACCGGAAACTCGCGGTACTCAAGGCACGCGCAGAGGTGTAGCTGCCAGCCAAGCGGACCGCCCCAACCCCCGCAATCGGTCCGTTTGGCCCGTTTGGCCCGTTCCCCCAACCCAGGAGCCACACCCCATGCAATTCACCCACCGCCAATACCTGCAGAAGATCCTCGCCGGCGAGAGAACCGACTGGGTCCCCAACTATGAACTCGGGTGCTGGGGGCAAACGGTCGCGATCGAGAAGGAGCTGTACTCAAGACTGCCGCCGCTACTCGATCAGGGCGGGTACATCCCGCACCTGGACCACACCGCGCAGCCGGACATCCCCTACGCCGACTACATGTACTACATCGAACTGAAGCTGAAGCTCATGGGGCGCTGATGCGCCGTTTCTGCCGGCGCCATTTCTCCGGGATCAACCCCGTTTCCGCCTCAAACACGTGCCGCAGGCGGTACGCACTCGAAAACCCGCACTCGACAGCAACCGCCTTCAACGGCACGCGTGGGTCGCGCAGCAATGTCTTGGCTTGCTCGACGCGCACCCGCCGCATCTCTTCGGCGGGTGAGCGCCCGAGCTTCTCGCGAAACAGTCCCTCGAGCCGGCGCCGTGACACCGCCACGGCCTCGGCCACATCGCGCACCGTCAGACGTTCGGCGAACCGCTCACGGATGATGCGCACCGCCGCACCCAACTCCGGGGTGCGCGCCAGGGCCGTGGCCGTCGACTCGCGCTCGGCAATACCCTCGGGCGGCACCAGCAACGGAGGCGACCCGTCACCGCACGGCTCGCCTCGCAGGCGCCGGTGCAGCATCTCGGCCGCCAGATACCCGCAGCGGCGGTGCGACGCGATCACACTCGACAGCGTCGGCAAGGCCAGCGCACACAGCAGTTCGTCGTTATCGACTCCCAACACCGCCACCGCCTCGGGCACGACGACCCCGACCGCACGACATACCGCCAGCAGTTCCAGCGCCATCCGGTCGTTGAAGGTGAGAATGCCGACCGGCTTGGGGAGTCCCCCGACCCAGCGTCGCAAAACGCCCCAATCCGTGTGGTCCGGATCGATCGGCGGCGGCGGAAAGCAACCTTTCCCAAGTTCGGCAAGGCGTGAGGCAAACACGGCGAGCCGCTCCGGAACGTACGGGTACTTACGCACCACTTCCGTTCCCGTGTAGAACGCGAAGTGCTCGGCGCCGCACCGCCCGAGATACTCCGCCGCCAGCCGCCCGATCGCGGCGTTGTCAATCTCCACACATGGCAGCCCAGGCGCCGCCGTACCCCCGAAGGCGACGGCAGGAACGCGCCAGCGCCGTATGTCCGCCGCCCACTCCGCCGCCGAACCGGACACCAACAGCACGCCGTCAGCTGGCGGCCGTGACCGGCGTGTGGGACGGATATCGGGCAGGAACGGCAGCAGAAGGCCGCCGCTGTCCCGGGCATAGTCACCCACGCCCTGCCCGACACTGCGGCAGTACTGGTGTGCAGGATCCAGCACCAACGCCACGCGGAACACCCGCTGCACCATCGCAACCCCCGTACGGCATCAGTCGCCCGTGGACAGATACACGGGCCCGTTCTTGAGGTTCAGCCAGTAGGCATCGCCAGCCCATAGCCACTCCCCTGGCCAGACGGCAACGTAGACGTGCTGTGTCGCGTCCCAGCGCCATGCCGGACAGAGGAACTCCGCAGCGTACGGCAAGAGCGTGTCACGAACCGGGGAGATCAGGTTCCAGCCCGTATGGAGCAGTACCCGACCGTCCGCCGGCAAACCTCGCACGGGCCGTGAGTCGGCTGGCGCCGGCGCGTAGACCCAGTAGCCGCGCTCCGCGCCCAGCGTCTCCGTGCCCGACGCCACGCGTTCGCGGTCTCCATCCAAAACCCACACCGGCCCCAACTTTATCGAACCACCCTGACCATCGCTGAGCACTGCCGCGATGCTGCTCAGGCTCATCAACGGGGTACCCGTGAGGTTCCAGCCCGCGGCGAGATTCAGTTTCGTCTCTTCCGGCACCGCGTATGCCACCTCGAACACCGAGTCTGCGGTCACAGTCACAGAGGACGTTGTCGCCATGTCAACAGGAGCGCCGACCGGCTGCTCATCCTCGAGCCGCTGCAGGTACATCGCCCTGCCAGGCTGGACGGTCTGCAAGGTCCAGCCCAGCTCGCACGTGCCCCGTCCGCCCACCGGCACCGCGACGACCAGCCGCCAACGCGTCATGGCGTCGGCACTCGAACGGAAGTCGGAGGTCAGGCACCGGTCTCCCGGCCCCGTGGCCGCCGCATTCACGAAGCAGGCGTAACCCATGGCTCCGGCCGTCGGTTCCGGCACCACGACATCGAGCCCCTCATCGACCTCGTCCGTGGCCGCAGTACGGTTCCCAAAATACAGTTCCGACACGGCGGAATTGCTGACCGTGAACGTAAAGAGCACCTCCTCGACGTACACCCACGCCGTGGCCACCGCTGCGCTGGCCACGCCCGGCGTGCCGACGTCCGTGGCCGTCTCCACCACGCGCACGTACCGGCCCGCGTCGTCCGCGACCAGGTTGTACGTGCTCTCGGTTGCCCCCGGAATATCCAGCGCGTCAGAACCTTGGTCGTCAGTGGCACGCCGCCACTGGTACGTCAATCCAGGCGCCGCGTTCCCGTCCTTCGCGTCGTACCACACACCCGGCACCGCGTTCAATGCGCCGTACAACCGGTGCGCGCCCGTCACCCCAGGGGCCTGCGTGTTGACCGGCGGGTCGTTCTGCGCCCTCACCGTCACATTCACCGTGAGCGAGTCCGTGGCACCCAGCGCGTCCGATACCTGCACCACAAAGCTGTCGCTCCCGCTCCAATCGGCCGCCGGTGTGTAACCGACAGACTTGCTCGCACCCGTGCCCACAGCCGTGGTTGCGCCATGCGCGGCCGGAACCGTGACGCTCCACGTCAGCGTGTCCCCGACGTCCGGATCGACCACGTGCAACACCACGCTGAACGCGGTCGGGCTCGAGTCCTCATCCATCGTCACCGCCTGCGGGTCGGACTCTGCCAAGACCGGCGGGTCCGGACGCGGGTTCACCGTCACGTTGACCGTGATCGTGTCTGTGCCGCCCAACCCATCCGACACCTGCACCACGAAACTATCGATGCCGTTCCAGTTTGCGTCCGGCGTGTAGATGAACGTCGTCGGTTCGGCGCCCTCGCCCTCAACCGTCGCCGTGCCGTGTCCCGGCCCGCTCAACCGCGACCAGGTCAGCGTGTCGTCGTCCGTGTCGGTCGCCGACACCGTCGGCACACTCCATGCGGTCGGACTGCCATCCTCGTCCATGATCCGCGACACACTGCCCTGCCCGATCACCGGCGCAACGTTCCCGATCAGTGTCCAACCCGAGGTAGCCGACGCGCTCTGCGACAACGGCAACCCCTCGCCATCGTCCGAGGCCGTCACCCGCACGCCGACGAACTTGCCCACATCCGCGGCCTGAGCTGCATAGCTTGCGGCCGTAGCATCGGCAATATCGGCGGCGTTTGCGCCGCCTGCGGAGTCCGCACGCCGCCACTGGTAGGCGTAAGCAAGCGCGCCCGGCGCCCGGTCTGCATTGTCGTTCCACGTTCCCGTTGTAGCCGTCAACAGATGCGTCCCACTCCACGTGGGCACGGCCGTGTTGGTGGGCGGATCGTTCCGCGGACGGACCGTCACCCTCACCGTGATCGTATCGGTGCCGCCCAGGCCATCGGACACTTGCGCCACAAACGCGTCATCCCCGTTCCAGTCCGCGTCCGGCGTGTAGCCGAACGTCGCGGGCGATGCACCCGTGCCACCCACCGTCGCGGTGCCGTGCCCGGCCGGAGAAGCGACCGACCAAGCCAGTGTGTCACTGTCTGAATCGGTTGCCAAAACGGTCGGTGCGCTCCAGGCCGTCGGAGCACTATCCTCGTCCATCGTTACCCCGACGTCATCCCCTTGGGAAATCACCGGCACGGCGTTCGCCACCAGCGTCCAGACGGTCGCCAATGACGTGCTCTGCGATGCCGGTTCGCCCACACCGTCGTCCGTCGCCGTCACCGCCACGCACACGTACGTGCCGTTGTCCGTGCCGGTCAGCGTGTAGGTCGAAGCCGTCGCACCGTCGATGTCCGCCGCGTTCGCGCCGCCCGCGGAATCCGCACGCCGCCACTGGTACGCACAGGTCAACGTCGAGGTCCCGCTCACCGACGTGTCCGTGGTGTCGTTCCACGTTCCCGGCGCCGCCGTCAGCACCTGACCAAAGTGATGCGTCCCGCTCACGCTCGGCGCAACGGAGTTGGCCGGTGCGTCATTGCGTGCGTTCACCACCACGTTCACGGTGATCGTATCCGTACCGCCCTGGCCGTCATCGACTTGGACGGCGAAACTGTCGCTCCCGTTCCAGTTCGCGGACGGCGTGTACGCGATCGCCTTGCTCGCACCGGTCCCGTCAGTCATGGCCGTACCGTGTCCCGCCGGGGTCCCCACGCTCCACGTCCGCGTGTCGTTCTCCGCGTCGGTGGCGTTCAGCGTCAGGCCGAACGTGGTCGGGACCGAGTCCTCGTCCATCTCGACATTCACACTGCCACCTTCCGTGATGATCGGATTCGAGTTGGCCGTCGTGAAATTCCACGCTGTGGTCGTCGCTATCCCGGCATACTTGTTCCCCGCCAGGTCCACCAGCGCGGTCGCGGATATCTGGACGTAGAATTCGGTGTGCCCGGCCAGGAGGGCAGCCGGCACCACGACCACGCTGGCGCCCGCCACAGTGACCGCCGCGTCCGTCACGTCGATGGATTCAACCCATCCATCGCCGGACGACCGCCGGATCGATATGGTTCCTACGCCTTTCGCCATGTTCTCCGAGAACACCAACTCGAGCTCGGCATCCAGTGCCACCTGCGTGGCCCCATCCGCAGGCTCCATGTCCAGCACCACTGGCGCGGTGCGATCCAACGCGTAGGACTGTCCAGCGCCGTAGTCCGCGACGATGTCGTTGCCCGCAACGTCCGTAATGGCAGCCGTGCCGCCGAGCACGTCCAGCCGCAGCGTCCCATCGCCAGTGCCCGTGAGGGCCGTGACGTCGTAGTTCGACGCGTCAACCTGGACTGCGTCCGCGACCGACTCGTCCGAGAGCGTGCCGGACTCATCAACGAGCGTGAAGTCTGCCGCCGCGACCGTGCCCGGTTCCACGGCTTCGCTGAACGTCACGCACCAGGTCACGCTATCCGCGTTGGTCGGGCTCGATGCCGGATCCAGCCGAACCACGCTGCTCACGGTCGGGGCGGTCCGGTCCAGCACGTACGTTTCGCCATCGGCGGTGTAGTCCGACGTCAGGTCGTTGCCAATGGTGTCGTTGATGGACGCCGTGGCGCCCAGCACGTCGAGCCGCAGCGTCCCGTCCCCGGTCCCGGTGCTCGCCGTGACGTCGTAGGTCGATGCGTCAACCTGAACCAGCCCCGTGATCGACTCGGCACTGATCGTGCCGCCGACATCCACAAGGGTGAAATCGCCCGCCTCAACCGTGCCGGCGTCCACCGCCTCGCTGAACGTGATACGCCAGGTGACCTCGGCAGTGTTGGTCGGACTCGATGCCGGCCCGCGGCGGTTGACACTGAGAACCGTCGGCGGCGCGCGGTCAATGGCGAACGTCTCATCACCCGCATGATCCGCCGTGATGTCGTTGCCTGCAATGTCGGTCACGGCGGCACTGGCGCCGCTCACGTCCAGTCGCAACGTCCCCTCGCCTGAACCGGGCGCCGCCGTCACGTCAAACGTCAGATCATCCACCTGGCTGACACCCGTGAGCGACTCGCCGGTAAGCGACTCGGACACGTCCACCAGCGTGAAATCGCCAGCCTGGACCGTACTGAGGTTCACCGCTTCGCTGAACACCACACGCCACGTAACACTGTCAGCGTTGGTCGGATTCGAGAGGGGCGTCTGGCGCGTCACGCTCGCAACCGTGGCCGGCGTTTTGTCGATGACGTACGTCGCGCCGCCGGTGTAATCCGCGGTAATATCGTTTCCTGCTACGTCCGTAACCGCGGCGGTGGCGCCCAACACATCCAACCGCAACGTGCCGTCGCCTGTCCCCGTACCCGCAGTGACGTCATAGGTCAACGCGTTGACCGGCGTGACCCCCGTGATGGACTCGCCGCTGAGCGTGGAGGACACATCCACGAGCGTGAAGTCACCCGCCTCGACCGTGCCGCTGTCCATCGCTTCGCTGAACGTGACACGCCACGTAACGGTAGCCGCGTTGGTCGGAGTCGACGTGGGCGTCTGACGGACAATGCTGACGACCGTCGGAGCGGTGCGGTCGACGGCGTATGTCTCGCCGGCGGTGTAATCCGCGACAATGTCGTTTCCGAGCGGGTCGGTGATCGTTGCGGTCTCGCCCAGGACATCCAGCCGCAACGTTCCCTCACCGGTGCCGCAATTGGCGGTCACCACTACGGTTGTCGCATTCACGAAACCAACACTTGCAGGAGACTCGCCGGTGAGCAAGTTCCCCACGTCCACCAGGGCAAAGTCACTCGTCTGCACAGTCCCGCCATCCACCGCCTCATTGAACGTGACGCGCCACGTGACACTGGCCGCGTTGGTCGAATTGGATGGGGGCGAATGGCGCGCCACGCTGACGACGGTCGGACCTGCGGTGTCGTAGGTTCGGCTCAGTTGCGTGGCGGCGGTGTTCGCATTGCCGGCCCCGTCCTGGGCCACACCGCCGGCCACGTCGGCCGTTACGGCGCCTTGCCCTGTTGGCGTGATGTTCGCCGTGTACTCGCTCGGCCCCCCGGCAAAGTCCCCGGCTGCGCCGTTTCCGACCGTGATGTCGCCCACTACGAACCCGCTCACCGCTTCACTGAACGTGACGGTCACCGGGATCGGAGACACGTTCGTCGGGTTTGCAGTGGCCGAGGTGATCGTGACCGTCGGCGCCGTCGTGTCGATCACCAACGCCTTGTTCGCGCCCAGCGACCCGACCGCGCCCGGGGACGCCAGCGTCAGCTCAGCATTGTTCCCGGCCGCGTCCTTGATCGTGCCGCCGTTCAACGCCAGCGCCGACGTTGCCGTGTAGTCCAGGTCAACGCTGTTGTGCCCTGCCAGCACCGTGTACTGGAACGTCAGCGTCGTGGTGCCGCTGCCGCCCGAACAGTCCAACGCAGAGCCCGCACCGCCGGTCGCCAGCGCCAACCGTGGCGTGCCGCCCACCGTCACCGCCTCGGTGAACGTCACCGTCACATCCATCACCGCGCCCGCCTTGTACGAACCGTCGGGCCTGGGCGAGGTCACGTTGGTCACCGTCGGCGCGGTCTTGTCGATGGCATACGTCTGGCCGCTGGTGTAGTCTGCCGTGATGTCGTTACCCGCCACATCCGTGATGGCCGCGGTCGCACCGAGCACGTCCAGTCGCAGCGTGCCATTCCCTGCCCCGGTACTGGCCGTCACGTCAAAGGTCGTCCCGTTCACCTCTGCCACGCCGGTGATCGACTCGCCGGTGAGTGAACTCGACACATCCACGAGTGTGAAGTCGCCGGTCGCCACCGTGCCGCTGGCCATGTCTTCGCTGAACGTGACGCGCCAGGTGATGCTGCTGGCGTTAGTGAGAATCGAGCCCGGCGTCTGACGGTTGACGCTGGACACGGTCGGCACGGTCCCGATGCCGCCGGCCGTGTGTGTCGCGCTGTTCACGGCGCCAATCCCATTGCCCACCACGTCCTTGACGTCGCTGGTCACCGTGATGGTCACGTCGCCGGCGTTGACCATCTCGCCCGCATCCCACGTCAGCGTGTAGGTGTTGCCGCCTTTCAGCACAACACTGTCCGGGTTCGCGGTAAGCGAACCGCTGCCGGCGCCCGAAATGGTGTAGTAGCCGGCCGTTGACACGCCGGCACCCATTGCTTTGCTGAACGTCACGTCCACGGTCCGGCCCGTCTGCACGACAACCGACGACACGCCCGGTGAAATGTCGTCGTTCAGGATCGTGGCCGTGTGCACCGTGGTGGCGCCCTGCAGCGCGTTGGTGGGGCTGCCCATGGTTACGATCACCGTCTCGTCGTCCTCGCTCATGGCGTCGTCATTCACCGTGATCGTGATGTCCGCACTCAGGTTCCCGGCCGTGATGGTGATCGGGCTCGCGGTGATCGTGTAGTCCGCGCCACCGCCCTCCGTCGCCGTACCGCCGAGCGTGAACGGCACGGTCACATCCATTGTCGAACGCGCCGCCAACTGCGCGGTGACTGTCAGGGTCCCGACGCTCTCCAGGGCACTCTGGCTGGCAGACGTGAAGCTGACGCTGTTCACCGTGGTCACCCCCGGCGGGCCGTACTTCTGCCAGGCACTGTTCGCATACGCCCGTACCTGGTACGCGTACTGGCCGCGACTCTTGCCGGTGATGGCCTTTGACGTCCCCACCACGTTGTTATCGACCGTTGTCCAGCCGCCGTACCCGGCAATCTCCGTGTTGCTGATCTGGAAATCGTCAATAGCCACGCCGTACGACGGCCACGACGTCGAGCCCGAAGCGCGCTCCGCGTTGTAGACGAACCGCACAATGCAGGTGCTGTCCAACCCCGCTGCCGCCACGAGTGCCGCGTTGTTGATCGTGATCTGCGACCAGGTGGCGTTGCCATTGTACGTGCCGAGCGTGGACCACGTCAGTCCGCTATCGGTGGAAATTTGCAGCTTCAGGTAGCCCACCGTTGCGCCTATCCGGGACTGACGGTAGAATGAGATAGCCGTCGCGTCAGTTACCTTGAACGGAGTCTTCTGCACGAGTTGCTGAACGTTTGAGTACCATCGACCGGTACTGTTGTCGTAGACTTGGAACACATACGAGTAGCTCCCGGCCTGAAAACCACCGTTCGAGCGATGCGCATCGCCCAGGATGTACCAGTTCGCGTACATGTCGTCTTCAACCTCGGCACCGTCGGAAAGGCTGGTCAGCGTGGTCGAGGAACCCTCCTGAATCTCGTACTTGGTCGCGTTCGTGCATGCCGGCCAAGTCACGGTGAAATCACCGCTGCCGACCACCTGGTCCACCAGCGTCGGGCACAGGGTCTGAGCGTCGTAGGTCATAGTGGCGCCAGACGCAGAGAAGTTCGAGAAATTGTTGTAGGTGTGGTACGAGGTGTTGTTCGCACGACTGTAGTACCCGGCCTGGTAAAGCATGCTGTTCGAGGTCGCATTGCCAGTCCCGTCGCGGAATCCCCCAGCCAGCCCGTTGGTGCTACGCCAGGAGTCACCGGGTTCGATGTCCGACGCAAACGATGTCCCCAGCGAATCGTCGCCGTCCGCCTCTTCGAGCTTCACGAGCGGGTGGTCCCACGAGCCAAGGTCGTTGTTGGCGCTCTGGCTGTCGACATGCCAGATTAGGATGCCCGGCGAACCGGCCGACGCGATGTCCGCGTCGAACCCGGTCGCCTGCCGGTTCTCGATCAGGAAATACTCGCCATTCGACATGCCGTCGCGAAGCATATGCACGGCAGCGTTGTCTTCCACGAGGGCGAGACTGACTGAGTCGAGAGAGTGGACTTCGGTGGGCTTGACGAATCCGAGCGAGTACTTGCACCACGCGCTCATGTGCACCGGCCGCTCGGCCGTGGGAAAGCCGCCCGAGTAGGTTGCACCCCAGCTCCCCCCGGCCATGATGCACCAATTGCCCGCGCCGTTGAAGGTGCTGCTGTAGTCATACAGGTCCGGCAGTCCGAAGAAATGCCCCATCTCGTGACAGATCACGCCGATCCGCGTAATCCCAGTCGTACTGGAAAAACGCATGGCCGGCGCTGTGTGGTATCTGGCCGTCCTGACACTGTCCTTCGTCTGCTCCGACACCGAGCCCTGGTGCGACCAGATGCAGTTCACCGAGTTGCTCCCCCACGACTCGTCCAGCCCGGAATGGACAATCGTCAGAACATCCACCCAGCCGTCGCCGTCGCTGTCTCCCTGGGAAAAGTCAAGCCCTGCCGCGTCGGCAGCGCTGATGGCATCGAGAACCATCTGGTCGAGGTCCACATCGTTCCCCCACGCGTCATTGGCGCCGTAGTCCGCCTCGTTGCCCGGTAAGTGTACCCAATCAGTGACAATGCTCTGAATGGTGAGTTTCCCGTACGACACCTCGTTGTAGTAGTCCTTGACCGACCCCGCCGCCCCGTCGTCACTGTAACCGACGTCGTTGAACAGACTGTCGTACTCGCTGGGAGACCGGCCCTTGGTCGCCAACGCGGTGCCTCCAACCCCATCCCAATGATTGTTGAAACAAGCCAGAATGACGATGTTGCGGACTCCCCCCCCTTCCGCCGGGATGCGGGCAGGGGACTGCGTCGGCCCGTCGGCGGGAGCGCTCTGCGAGTCCGGTGCAATCGGGCCGGGCGCAGGCAACCGCGCCGCTGCCGGCACGGCCGCCTGCTTCACCCTTGCCTGGCGCAGCAGGTGCCGCGCGGGCAGGTCGTGCTTGTTCAACCCCAGCGACCGCGGATTGACCTTGCCGACTCTGGCCTCGAGCTTGTCGAACCCGGCCCGGTCGGCGCGCGGCACCGCATGCTTCCACCAGTTGTCGGCTTGATCCTTTTCCACGACATAGCCGTCGTCCGTCTCATGCCAGTGAAAGAACTCGTCCCCTTGCTGGCGCACGACGATCTGCGTGCCGTCCGGCTGCGTGACCGTCCGGCAATGCCCGTCCGCCGGCACGCTCCAGGCGCGCGGCACAAAAACGGACAGGAAGGCTGCGACAAGAGGAACGGTCAGACCAGGCCGAAAAACCCACCATGCTGGCCAACGCGCGGGATGGGACATCGACACACTCCGTCTGGCTGTAGACATGCAAGCACTCCGCCTTGCCGATGCGCCGAGGCCGAAAGCACCCGACAAGTTACGCGGCCTGCAGTTTACACGCAGCCGGTGTTCATATCAAGGACGGGCGCGAAAGAGCGACGCTTTGCGCCCGCGCGGGGCGTACTGAAGTGGCGCCCAAACCAGTAGGAGGCAGGGGTAAGACGGAAGGCGATGCCATGAGCCGCATCACCGGCCGGCGGATCGGCGCCGACCGTGGGACTACTTCGTGACCTTAAAGTTCTTCTCGGTGGTGACGAACCCGAGGTTCTGCGCCTCGACGTGCCCGTCGCAGAAGCCGATGTTCGCCTGCGAGATGTGCCGGATGTAGACGCAGTAGTTGCTGTCGGGCGGCGGCAGCCCCGGGGCCGTCCAGTTGATCACGTACGCCATCTGCTGGCTGGCCGCGCCGGTCGTGGTGATCCAGTGCGTGCCGCTGTCACCGTTCAGGATCGTCTCGGACGGCTTCGTGATCTTGGCCATCGGGCAACCGCCGAACTGGTAGCACCCGGGCTGCGAGTTCGGACTGGGGTGCCCGGGCCAATTGACGGTCAGGTACTGGTAGTTCACTCCGTAGCTGAGAAACTCGGTCATGTCCGTGGCGCTCGGACATTTGTAGACCTCGCGGTTGTTCACGTACGAGGTGATCCGGGCCGCCCAGTATGCCCAAGGCTCACCCCAGATATACGACGGACACATGCGCTCTTCGTAATCGTCCGTGTACAGCAGCATGCCCAGGGCGAGCTGCTTGATCTGACTGGAGCAGGTCGCCTGACGCCCCTTCTCCTTGGCCTGGTTCAGCGCCGGCAGCAGCAACGACGCCAAGATCGCGATGATCGCAATCACCACCAGCAACTCGATCAACGTGAATGCACGCTTCGGTTCGGTCTGCATGGCACTGCCTCCATCCGCCGTCACACCGGCAATCCGTTTCGCCCCGCCCTGACAATATTCCAACTCTATGGTTGGGATTATACCGTACAGTAACCCGCGCAGAGGCGAAACGCAACCGGTCAGGCCCTGGGTTCAGGTGGGACCGGTGTCGGGGGGGCGGGGGTCGGGGGGAACAACACTTGCGCTCCCTCCTCCCTGCTCCCTCCTCCCTGCTCCCTGCTCCCTGCTCCCTGCTCCGCGCTCCGTGCTCCGTGCTCCGTGCTACCCCATCCGCAGACGCTTGCGGATGAACCATTCCGCGCCGAACAGCAGCACGACCACCCCCCAGAGCCAGGCGCGATCCCACCGCGGCACCGCCGTGTAGCGCGTCTTCTCCTCCTGCTCCCGTGCCGTAACCCGCAACAGCGCATCCAAGTCGCCCTGACCCTGAATGACCTTGCCTCCGGTCGTCCGCGCCAGTTGCGCCAGCAACTCGGGGTCCGGGTTCATATCGGCGAACTCCTTCGCGCCTTGCGGAATATGGATCAGAATACGATCCTCGCCCAGCGACTTGCCCTGCGCATCCGCCGCGACGAAGACCACCGCGATCTCCTTGCGCGTCAACTCGGAGGGCAGCTTGAGTTCGCCGCAGAACTCGCCCTTGTCACGGTCAAACCGCAACGGCACGCTGGGCGTGTTGAGTTCGTCGAACTGCGCCGTGACCTGGCACGCCTCCATCGTCTCCTGCGCCGCGGGGTTGAGGATTCGCGCCCGGACCTTGACGGCTTCCCCCGCGTGGTACGTCACCGCCTCGGTATTGCCCAGCACTTCAGTGCGCCGATGCGCCGCGCTGTTCTGCGTCAGCCACCGCACCGCGTTGATCCAGAACTTGCGGTAGTACCGGTTGTCGTGGTCCCCCTCGCCCCAGCGCGTCTGGTAGTAGTCGCCCCAACCGCCCGCGGCATCGGACGTGAACGCCAGGGTTCGGCCCCGGCCGTACGCCTGCACACTGATGATCGGCATGTCCCGCTTCGGGTGCAGTGCCAGCACGACCGCGCCCGGCTTCGCACGGTTAACCAGGTTGGTGCCCTTGAACGGCGGATGCGCGTCCAGAATCCGCGCGTTCTTGTCCGTGTCCGTGTCGATCTGCCAGATGGCGTGGTTCCGCACCGCCTCCGGAATCTGCGGCGTGAACTCCTCCGTGACGTAACCCTCGCTCTGCGTCTTCATGTCCATGGGGATCATCTGCTCCCAGCTCGTGCGGTCCCAGCCGCCGGCGCCAAACGCCGTGTAGCCGCCGATCATGCAGAATCCGCCGCCGCGGTCCGAGACCAGTTCCGCGGTCCACTGGAGTTGGTCGGCCGAGAACAGCGAACGATTGATGTCGCTGCAGATGACCAGGTCGTACTGGAACAGCTCGTCCCGCGACACGGGGTAACCCCGCGTCGGATCCTGAACCCGGAAGAGTTTTCCACCGCTGACCACCTGCTGATCCACGGTCAGCACCTCCACCTCGATGTTGCCCGTTTCCAGCAGCGCCGCGGGAATGTACTCGTACTCCATCTTGCCCCACACCACGTCCTTGTGGTTCGAGCCTTCCATGTAGAGCACGCGGATTTTCGGGTCCACCACCTCGACCTTGAACTCGAACGTGTTGTCGGCCAGCGTCGTCTCGTTCGCGACCGGGCTCAGGGACAGCACGTACTCGTCGGTCCGGTTGCCGAGTTCAAGAATCAACTCCTGCTCGGCAAGCCCCTCAACGGCCTCGAACCGCACCTCGCCCAAGGCCCGCCCCGACTTGCTCTTCAGCGTCAGCGCCAGGTTCGCGCCGGCGGCATTCTGCACCCGGATCAGCACCCGCAGGGGCACACGGCTGCCGGGCGGCGCATGCCGTTCGACCAGACAGTTCTGTATGGACACATTCACGATCCGTTGCCCCGCGCCGGCCGCGTACGTCGAGACCAGCACGCCGCGCTGCCGCGCCAGACGGATGGCGTCGCCCAGTTGCTCGCGGTCGTGAATGCGGCCGTCACTGAAGACCACGAGATGGGCCACGCCCACCGCGTCCGTGGCCTGGAGCAGGCTCACCATGGCCTGGCCTAGGTTGGTCGCGGTGCCGGCAGGCACGACCGGCAGGGCGTCGGTGTGGACAGCCGGCAGACTCAACGCCGAGTCGAACTGGTACAGACCCATGCGCGGATCGTTCCCGGCGTTCCCGGCCACTGCCTGAATGAGCTTGCGGACCTCGCCCAACCGCGCCTGGGGCGTGCCAATGCCCATGCTCGCCGAACTGTCGACCAGCAACAGGGTGTGATCCCGCACGTGTTTCGGCGTCATTCTCTCGACATGCACCGGCTCGCTGAGGATCCACAGCAGGATCGCCAGACCAGCGCCGCGCAGCAGCAACAGCAGGAGGCGCATTCGCCAGTCGCGAACCTGGCTGCTGCGCAACACCAGGAACGCGAGCAGCAACACGCATGCCCCGACCAGCGTGGCGTAGAGAAACGTGTGTGAGCCAAAACTGAATGGCATCAGTCGTCCGTTCGGCACGGGATTTGTCGGCCACCATGTCCCCCCAATCTACCATGACACGGCAGGCAGTCCAACCGTGCGCCCGCCACGGCGGCGAACGTCGGGATCCAGCCGCGGTACTGCGTCGGCTGCGGAGCGGCAGTGGCGCGGGACCTCCGGGACCGCGGCAGAGTGCTCGGGTCCGTCCCGGACCCAGGCTCTCGGCCAGGGACCGGCCCGAGCACCCCGCCTCAGCGCGAAACGCGCCGAGCCACTGTGCGCCAGAGCCGCCGGTGCGCTACATTGCCTCTGCGTTCGCCGGCATCGGACGACTTTGCCATGCGGAAACTGACTCTTGACCGCTACTCGGTTCTCGGCCTTGCCCTCGTCGTGGCCGCGGGTGCGGTTGCGCACTGGGGGCCGGGCTGGACCCGCTCCCGGACGACCTCCGCACGCTGCTGCCGCAACTCCCCGAGTTCCGCGACAACGTCGGCACGCTGATCCGCCTCGCCCGCGAGTGTGGCGTTACCTCCGTGTTCTGCACCCAGCCGATTCAGACCATACCCGACGAAGTCGGCCGGCACGCGCCCGGCGTGAACCACCAGCGGAACGTCGAGTTCGACGGCCGTCTCGTAGATCGGGAACATCCGCTTGTCGTCCGGGTAGCACCGACACTTCGACGGGAACAGCTTGAAGCCGCACATGTGGTTCTTCCGCACGTGGTCGCGCATGTGCCTCCGGACGGAGCGGTCGGCCACGTTGACGTCCGCCGTCGACTGGCACTGGGATACACGGCCCGGGCTGACTGACTTCGACCTCCTCGCGATCCTCGACGGCGACCGGCGCAGCATGGGTGTCCCCCCGACCGCCTACCGCCAAGGCCGCATGCAGGAACCAACCGTGCGGGACCGGCGAACCCGGCATCGGGCGTCCAACGCGTCTTGACAGCCACGGTGCAGCACAGTACAATCATCGCCAGCAGGGCCCGCGGAAACGGCCGAGTCCATGGCGAGCGTCGCATGCCGAATAGCCGCCAGGGCTTCGGAACTCCCGGTGTTGGCCACGGACCGTGTCGTTGTAGATCACAGCGCCCACTTGACGGATGATATCAATAGTAGTATCATAACTATGCCGAGAGTTGATGAAATCCTGGAGCGGATGCGTCGGAAACCGCAAGGAACCCGGTTCGAGGAACTGTGCCGCGTCTGCGATCGGTTCTTCGGACTCGCGCGTCAATGCAGTTCAAGCCATCGGGTGTACAAAACCCCGTGGCAGGGAGATCCGCGAGTCAACATCCAGAACGCCAAAGGGATGGCCAAGGCCTACCAGGTTCGCCAAGTCCTCAGGGCCATCGACCGCTTGAGAAACGAGACCGACCGTGAACAATGACCACTACACGTACCGGGTGACTTGGTCCGAAGAAGACGGGGAGCACGTCGGTCTGTGCGCGGAGTTCCCCAGTCTGAGTTGGCTTGCACCGACGCCCGAAGGCGCGCTCAGGGGCGTCCGGCGACTGGTTGCCGAGGTCATCTCTGACATGGAAGCGAATGCCGAGGCCGTTCCGCAACCCCTCGCCTCCCGTTCGTTCAGCGGCAAGTTCGTGGTCCGTGTTCTCCCTGAGGTCCACCGCGACCTGGCACTGAAGGCAGCGGAAGCGGGGGTCAGCCTCAACCGCCTGGCAAGCCTGAAGCTGGCGCGGTGAGGAACGTCCCGGATACCGGGAGCACCACCATCCCCTCTCACTCCCGGATGTCGTCGGACAAGGCTTTGAAGTAGCTGTCCACGAGCCGCGTGTACTTGTCGGGCACGCGTTCGTCGCGGTTCAGGAGCATTTCGCGCTGCACGATCTCGTCGATCATGGTCTGCAGGCGCTGCACGGCCGGCGTGAGTGTTTTGGTGCTCACCTCTTTCGGGATCACCTTGCCGGCGGCGGACTTGCCGCGCTGGTTCTGGGGCCCCACCTGTTCCATGAGCCGGTTACCGAGCTGTGCAAGTTCGGCATCGTTCAGGTCCTTGAGTTCCTCCGCCAGGTCCTGCAACCGCGCGGTCGTTTCTTTCTGGGCGCCCTGCCCCGACGCCGGCGCGGCCGCCGCCTTGCTGGCCGGGCTCTTCACGGCGGCCTGCTGTTGCCCGCTGTCGAGCTGCTGCTTGAGCTGGCGCGCTTCCGCTTCGGCCGCGGCCAGCCGCTCGACCTGGCCCTGCACCAGACGCTGCTTCGCCTTGTCGAGCGCCGTGGCCAAACGCTCAAACCGCTCGGCGGCGCTCTTCTGCGCCAGGACCGCCTGCTCAGTCTGGCCCTCGCCGCGCAGGGACTGCGAACTGCGCACGTCCGCCGGGAGCTGCTCCAGGCCCGTCTCCGCCCGAGCCTTGGCCAGATGGTTCTGAAGCGCCTCAAGTCCTTTGTCGCTCCGGGACTGCAGCCGGTCCAGCCAGTCGGCGATCGTTTCCGCGCCCTGCGCGGCCCGTTCCATCGATGGCGGACTCCGCACCTCCGACGGCGTGCCCGACGGTGACGGTTTGCTCCCCTTCTGACCTGACGGTTCCCCCGCCGGCACCGGACTTGGGGCACTCCCGGACGCCATCTCCTCACCCTTGCCCTGCGGCTGCAGTTCCGATGCCGCACGCTCCGCTTGGGCCCGCGCCTGCTCCAGCACTGCAACGGGGCTGCTTTCCGCCAGGCCGCGCAGGTGCTCCGCCACCTGCGCGAGCTTCTGCTCGGCGGCATCGAGTGCACCGCTCGCCTCGGGCATCCGTTGCGCCGCCAGGTCCGACGCCGCGTCCTGCATCGCCTTAGCCGCGTCCTGCATCCGGCTGCGCGCCAGCGGCGTCGCCGCCGCAGCCGCATCCACACCCTTCTGCAACTCGGCCGCGTCGGACACCGCCTGTTCCTGGCGCGGGGTCAGGGCTTGGGCTGCGGCACGCTCCGCCGCCGCCTCTGGCAGGCGCGAGTCGCTGGTCTTGTCGGTCTTGGCGAGACTGTCGGGATCTTCGGGATCTTCGAGATTTTGGGAAAGCGACGGGGCTGCGGCGGGGGGCGCTTGTGGCGTTGCCGCCGGAGCGTCCTGCCCGCGCCTTGGCGGCTGCGGGCTTGCCGCTGCTACCTCGCTGCCAATCTGCTGTTCCTCCTGTGCCAGGCGCGCCGCCTCCTTGGCCAACGCGTCCAGGTCCTCCTGGCGCGCCGCGGACTTGGCGTTCTTCGCCTCGGCCTGCGCGCTCTGTTGCTGCTCTTGTTGCTGCTGTTGCTGCGCCGCTGCATTCACCTGCCGTTGCAGTTCGCGTTGCGCCTCGAGCGTGGATGCCAACGCCGCCTCCTCGTTCTTCAGCGCCGGCGTAACTTTCTGGCTCTGCAAATCTTCTGATGCCGACTGCATCTGCTCCGCGGCCCGTGTCAACGCCGTCTTGGCTTCGGCTGCCGCCAACTCCGGCAGGTCCTCGCGCACGTCCTCCACTCTTTTCGACAACTCCGCCTCACGCTGTGCTTCGGCCTTTGTCGCGGCCGGGTCGCGCGCCTTCTCCGCCTGCATCCGGAACGCCGTTGACACCGCGCGGCGCTGTTCCTTAATAACCTCGTCGAGTTTCCGCAGGTTCTCCAACTGTTTCCGGACCATCTCTTCGTCCACCTTCACCTCACCGGTCGGGGCCGACCGCGCCGGAGGTTTTGAACTGCGGATGAAAATGTTGCGGAACTCGCTCACCCCACGCCGCGCCGTGTCCGGCCCACGATCGCGAGCATACGCGTAGACCTGGTTGACCGTGGTCTCGCTGACCGGGTACCCTTCCAGCCGCAACGTGACCGTCTGCTCCGCTGAGAACGTCAGTTCGCCATCAAACCGGCGGTCGCCAAGCTGAAACTCCGTGCCGTCCACGCGCAGCACGACCCCGATCTGCGCCAGGCCGAAATCGTCGCGCGCCCGGACCCGCACCAGGACGACACCGTTGCGGGTCGTCTCAACGTCCTCCGGCGGCTCGATGATCTCGACGCGCGGCACTCTGTCCTCCAGGCCGCGGACGGTGTAGGCGAGCTTGCCGAGGAGCAGCCCGTCCGCGTCCGCGCCGTCAAGGTAGAACTCACGGTCACCGGATACGACCCTCCAGGTGGCCAGCGCCGCGGCACCCGACAGTTCGACCGGAATGTTGTCGTCGCCCAGGCGCAACCGCCCGCGCCGCAGCGCGTGGTTCAGTTCGAAGCGGAATTCCACCGTACTGCCCTCGACCGCCACCACATCGCGGTTCTCGGTCACCTGCGCCGCAATCCCGGTGTAGGCGGGATAGTTGACGCGCGCCTGGACAAGCCGCACGACAGGCGGGTCGACAAACCGCACCGTCTTGATCCGGCTCCGGCCATCTCCCGCTGTGACGAAGAACTCGAACGAGTTCTCGCGGCCGGTGATCGCGCCGCTGAAGTGTGTCGCGTCGGAGCCCGTCATCTCCGCAGTCTCCCACGTGCCGCTCCCCTGCTCGCGCAGGTGCAAGGTGGCCTTACGGACCGACCGTCCGGTCAGAGTCGCGTCGACTCCGACCGTGTCGCCGCGCTCGAATTGCGTCACGTCCGACGTGGCGGTCACGCACGTAAAATACAGTTGGGCGGCCGGCAGCAGGACGCGGCGCGCCGCGAGGCGGAAGTCCGCCCACAGGATCACGGCACAGAGGACTGCCAACACCAAGGGGATACAGGCCATTCCGAGCCGGCGGACCCGCCGCCACGGGATCAGGCGTTCGGGTCGCACCTTTGCGAGTCGGCCCCCAACCTGCTCGTGCAGGGCCTGCACCAGCGCTGGGGAAAACCCGGTCCGATCGAAATCGGCCGCTGCCCCGACCTGCAGCGACGTACGCACCATCTGCCCCAATTCAGGATTGCCCTGCTCCATCTCGCGCACGGCTGCCCTCCCGTCGAAACGCAGGCACGGCAGCACCCACAGACGCGTCACAATGCCAACCCCGACCACCACCAACGCCAGGAATGCCAGCCAGCGCGCCCACGCCGGGAACGCCATCAGTGCGTCCGCGCCGCCCGTCAGACACAGCAGCGCCAGACAGCACAACGTCAGCAGGACACCGGCATGCCAGGCGAAGAAACGGCGTTTGTTACGCCGAAACGCCGCCACTTTTTCCGCAACATTCATGGTCCACCCATATGGGTTCAGGTTGTTAGGCTTTAGGCGTTTAGGCGTTTAGGCGGTAGGTTCGGAGACCGCTGATGAAGATGGTTAAGACACTCGGGGCGCCCTCGACCTTCACAATGCCTGCTCACTGAACTCTCCAGATGCACAACAGGCCATAATCCCAAAATCCTTCAGCCAACTCCAAGACTCGGATTTCCGTGTCGCCCCCCCGTCCCTCCCACCCAACAGCCTACAGCCTTCCCCTATTCCCGCTCTTGCCAACTCATCTCTGAACCTACAGCCTAAACCCCTAAACGCCGACAGTCTTCACTCTCACACCCGCCCCCGGTCCGCCAGGGCATTCTCCAGGAACATGACCATGAGCAGACCGGACGCCAGATAGACCCAAATCTCGTTCTCCCGTACCCGCTTCGCAGGCTGTCCCGCATCGCCCCCGCCGGCGTCGACCAGGTCGGCCGGCGCGGGCCCTATCCCCAGCACGTTGCGGAACGCCGGTTCCTCCGATGTGCTGACGTCCATCTCACCCGGGTCCGGGTTAACCACCACAGGCGGCGTGGCGCCATACACACCCGGCGCCCGGGGTTCGCTCAGACCCGTGCTCTTCTCTTCGGGGGTCCGGCCATCGGCCCTTGCCCCGGCGAGGTACGCGAACAACTCCTGCATCAGCGGCAGGAACACCCGCTCCGTCGGCCAGTTCGTCCAGTCCCGGTCGCACGGGTTGACCACCACCA